>WNFO01010671.1_pt1 | contig 10191 bp, 5 predicted proteins | sample 5400251 | NCBI WGS metagenome assembly WNFO01 (sample SAMN13153354, study PRJNA577476) | soil metagenome | isolation source: 100 cm saprolite under Madrone tree | place: USA:California | collected 2016-06-14
GCGTGATTCTTGATTTGTCGCCAGAAGTGGCGATGAAGGTGGCGAGCGTGCTCGCGGGGACGGAAGTCGAGGCGAGCGACCAGGTAGTGCGGGAGACGGTTTGCGAGATGGCGAACATGGTCATCGGGAATTCCGTGACGCTGCTGAACGATCAGGGATTTCATTTCAAAGTGTTTCCGCCGGAAATTCACATGGACGAAGCGGGGCTGGGCGGCAGCGCCGAGACGGAAGCGCTGGTGATTTGCATCGAGACGCCGTGTGGGAGCGTGTACTTGAACATAGCGATGCACTACCTGCACCGGCGGCGGCAGGAGCGGAGCGCGGTTCCGGCGCTGGACTGAAAGAGTGGTCAGTTTGCAGTTTTCAGTTGTCAGTGAATAGGATGTAAGGGCGCTGGTGGTGGTGACGGCCAGCGATCCCTCAGTCATTTGATCAGCGGACGAATGCTGGAGTCCGTCGAAATTCCCAGGCACTTAAAGTTCTTCTTTAAGAATGGCACTACTACCCCCCTGCCCCCACCCCGGGTGGTTTTTTGCAAAGAGTGCGGAAACGTTTGAAAAGAAAAGGGTTAAGTTTTGCGCGAGCGCAAAAAAATGCAAAAAAGTGCAAAAGAGTGCGCAAGAATGTGAAAAGAAAGAACTTGAGTGAAGTGGCGAGTGAATAGTGGCCCTTCGGCTCCGCTCAGGCTGAACGAGTGGCGAGTTCCAAATTGGGAAGGAAAGGCCCCCACCCCCGCTGTTTTTTGGAACTGCGCATTCTAAAGAGCTTAGGCGCGAGAGGCGTGTAACTGCGCATTCTGCAAGACTTAAAGTGGTTGTGTTTTCAGTGGCTTGGGAGTGGTTTGTAAGTGCGCATTCTAAAGGGGTTACGGGCGCGATTTGATTATAAGAAAGGAAATGGCTCGGAACTGCGCATTTAAAAGGACGTAGGAGGTTGTGGGAGCAGGGAACAAGGGCTGGGCCAGAGAAAGAATAAAGAGGTCGGCGAGGATGCGTGGCGGCGAACACGAGGACAGGATAGCACTAACTAATCGAGTTGTTAAGTGTTTTGCAGGGAATGGTCGAAAATGGGGGTCGAACGGTTATTAGAGCGCGTGAATGGTTTCTGTGGATGCGTTCGTCCAGGCCACCCGTCCTATTAGGGCGGGTGAATGGCTTCTGTGTGACTAAAAAATCAGGAAACGTCCCGTCTGTCCCCTTGGTTCCACAGCCTCCAAATTGGCTGACAGGCGGACAAATTGGGCGGGAGCAACGCGGATGCCGCTTTTGTTGGTGATCGAACTGCAATCAGGTTCTCGCGGGCGCGAAACGAGGAAGAAAAAACCAAAGTCAAAGACCGCACCCTTAAAACCGAAGGGTTGCAGCACCCCCATCTCGCTAGCAGCTAACGGCCTGCCACCCGCCTCACTCCTGTGAGATTTGAGTGCGTTCGTGTTCATCCCCTGTCTGAGTTGACAGAAATAGTTGCTTCGCCTTGTGGAAATCTGCCATGAGTCGCTGCGAATCGACTTTGGTTTTGTCTTTCTCTAAATGCCTGGTGCAGCAGAGTAGACCCGTTTCGACGGCTTCGGCAAGATACTCTCGGATGGCTCGGTCCGTCGCTGCCTTCCATCTGTAAGATGGATATCCAAGGTCCACGGTTATGTACTTTTGTTTTCGATTTCGCCGAATTCGCTCACAGCCTTCGAAATTGAATTCCTGCATTTCGCCCCCGACACGCAGGACTAGTGCGAATTTTTCGATTTCTGGGCTGTACGGTCCCTGACAGTACTCTGCCATTAATCTCCTGATTGCTAATACGGGCTTTTGCGTGCGGTCATCTTCGCGACTCGTTTGCACGCCGAGCGTTATCGTCGCTGATTCCAGATTTGTCATCATTTGTCCGGGACCGTCGTGCTGTTCTTAGGGTCTAGTTGGACTCGTTTCTTCCCCGCCCAAGGTTCCTTATTCTTTGGGCCAGGATTTGTTTCAACCTTTTGTCTTTCTTTTTTCAGCATTTCCTTGCGTGGACCGCGCTCCACCACTTTAGCCTGACCACCGCTCAGTTGTTTTTGACTGTACCGCTTGCTAGCATCCTGACTTACTCCATGCTTTTCGAAATTACCATTTGCATCATGCAATTCATAGAGGTCTGCGGGTTGGTCGCCAGCCGTATTGCCATGTAGCTTTGACGAAGTCGAGGTTTCGGTAACGTCCTTGGCGAGATTGACCGTGCCAATTGCGGCTGTTACAGGTCCATGCAAGACGGCGGCTGCGGAGACAATCGCCAGGCCCAGTGCCTCTTCTTGCCCTCCTGGAACGAAAGCCATGGCTCTCGAAGCCCCTAGGCCAGCTGTTCCTAGTTCTGCTTCGCCGATTCCGGACTGCTGCGCGGCGAAGTCGCCAACGGCTTGACCAAATTGGCCCTCTGGTGTTTGGGGGTTTGGCCTGAAGGCTCCGAAGGCGTTGTCGCTAATCCACGTTGTGCCAGCGGATATAACGAAATTGAGGATGTGATCGACGATGTCGTCGTCCGCGTGGCCGTCGAGGTCGGCGAAGGATTCGGGGTCGTCGGCAACCATGGCGTAGAGATTGAGGGTTTGCGGGTTGGTGAGGTTGGCGTAGGGGACCGCCACCGGGACGGCGGACCAGTCTGCGCTGAGCCAGCGGCCAAAACGGTTGGAGTAGTACCGGACTCCGAAGTCATCGTTGCCGGTTTCGGTGTCGCGTTCTTTGCCTTCGAACTTGTAGTTTTGCGGGCAAGTGTTGGTGTACGAGCGCTCCCCGCCGTAGGGATAAAAGTCGGCGTCGTAGCAAACCATTCCGGTGTCCGTGGTCACCACGCGCGAACTGCCCAGCATATCTTCCACGTAGTAGGAGATGCCGTCTTTTCCGCCGCTGAGGCTCGAGCCCGACGTCGCAGCGGTGAACGAGCCCGAAGGGAACGATCCGGGCTGGCTCGTGGACGAGCCGGCCGATAAGGAATAATTCATGCCCGCGCCACTGCTCTTGGCCGTAATGGTGATTCCTGATCCGTTGGCGGTGGCGTTGGCCAGCGTGCCCGCGCTGATGGCCGCGGCCAGCGCAATGGCAAGGGACGAGGAGGAACTCCCCTGTCCGTAGCTCACCGCATACTGCGTGCCGTTGACGGTGATCCACACGCTCCCCGAATCATAGGTGGGCGCTCCGGTGTTCGCTCCCCCGGTCAGCGTCGCGCCAGAATTGCTACTCGAGAACGAGGCGCTGCTGAAGTGACTCGTATCGTAGGTTGAGGACGAGGACAGCGAGTAGTTCGTGCTCGCACCAGTGGTCTTCGCAGTCAGATTCACGGTGCTGCCGGAAGCCGAAGCGCTGACCGACGCCCCCGAATCCGCGTTGATGGCCGACGCCAGCCCCGACGCGATGGAAGAGCTCGTCGTCCCCGACCCGTTCCAACTGACGCTATCGGCGTGACTGTTCACCGTAATCGTGATCGTGCCGGAATCATAGACCGTCGTGTAGCTGGCGTCTCTTCCGCCGGTCAGCGCCGAACCGGAATTCGATGGGGTAAAAGACGCGCTGCTGAAGTGGCTCGTGTCGTAAGAACAGGAAGAGGAGAGAGAGTAGTTTGTGCTCGCGCCGCTGGTCTTCGCCGTCAGGTTCACCGTGCTGCCCGAAGCGGAAGCGCTCACCGAGGCGCCGCCGTCGCTGCTAATGCTCGACGCCAGCGCCGAAGCAATCGACGAACTCGTCGTACCTGACCCGCTCCAGCTCGAGGAATCCCCGTGGGAGTTCACCGTGACCGTGCAGCTCCCGGAGTCGTAGATCGTGTCTGCCCCGCCAGTGAGGCTCGAACCCGAAGCGCTCGTTGTAAACGAAGGGCCGCTAAAATCGGTCGGGTCATTGGTCCAAGAGGTGGCGGAAAGGGAATAGTTGGAGGCCGAACCCGAAACCTTGCTCGTCAGACTGACGACATTGCCGTTGGCCGTTGCGGTCACAGCCGAACTCGCATCACCGTTGATGGCGCTCGCCAGTGCCGAAGCGATCGCACTCGCCAGACTCCCTTGGCCATAACTCACGTTGTCGAGATGGCCGTTCACGGTGATTTGAACTCCACCGATGTCGTAGATGGTGCAAACACGCGTAGTGCAGTTGGGATTGGAAGTCGTCTGCTCCGTCCCGTTGATCGTGACGCTGCCGGCGGCGAAGGTGGGAGCCCGGCTCTGCAGAGTTCCGCTGAAGGTCACGGAACCGGTGCCTGATGCTGCGGTTTGGGTCTGCACTTGCTTGCTCTGGAGACTCCCGGAGAGAGATACGTTTCCTGTCCCTGCGATTGCCGCTGAGCCAGCGATGCTCTGTTCCGCGCCGTTGATCGTGGCCGAACCCGTGCCGGGCGTGCCCGCGGTCACCCGTGCCACGCGCTTGCCGCCGAAGAAAATGTATTCGGCCGTGGTGTTGCCGCTGCCGTCGGTTTCCGCCAGGATGTCGCCGCCAGAGCCGTACCAGTAGAGTGTGCCGTTGGATTTCGCGACGCGGCGACCGTCGCCATCGTAGGTGTAATTGACGCCGGCCGCAGATTTGAGCTGGCTTTCGCCGTCCCACTGATAATTGGTCACCACACCGTCGCTCGTGGCATTTCCGGACGCGTCATAGGCCCACAGGGGAATGTGGTTGTTGCCATCCGCAGTTGTGGAGAAGCCGCTCTCCTGCGAGCATCCCGTGTAATTCGAATTTCCCGTGGCCGCAATGCTGTTGAGGTTCCCCCACGCATCCAGGGAATAGGTTTCACTCCAGCAATGGCCGGGACTGGTGGAATAGATCGAGGTCGTTTGCGCCAAAGTGAGGCGATTGAGCTGATCGTAGCCGAACGTTTGCGACCGCGTCGAGTCGAGGTTGTTCGTGATGCCATAGACATGACCCGCGTTGTGCCCCGAAATGGAATCGACAAAATTGTAAGAAATGTCGATCGCGTTGCCTCCGGTCGAGGAAGCCTTGAATTCGTTGGGTTGGAGGCGGTTGTTATAGGTGTGCGTGAGGTTCAGGCCAGTGAATCCCGAAGACTGGCCGATGGACAGAGCATAGAACGTCCCTTGTGGGGTATAGCACACCGCTCCGGACAAGCATCCGCTAGGTACGGTCTGAAAATCCGTGGCATACGTGATGCCGTTCGAAGCGTCGGCTGCGGTAATCGGGCGGTTCGCCGTATTGACCGTGTAATTCACAACGCGGCCGGTGGGATAGACGGCCTGCGTGACGTTGCCGGCGAGGTCCAGGTAGTATGTCGACGTTTTCGTGACTCCGCTGGTGGTGCGCTGGTTCACGTGAATGCTACGGGAATTGGCCGAGTCGACCTGATAGCTCCACGCCTCAGACCCAGCCGCGTCGGTCATGCTGGTGCGTTGCCCGACGTTCTGACACGCAGACAGACCTAGGCAGTTGGCTCCATCGAATGCATACGTAATTGCCGGATCGCCGTTGGAATAGGTGGTTTTTGTGACCCGGTGAAGAGCATCAATGGGACTGTCCGAAGGACTGTAGTTCGTCGTGATGCTGCGTGCCTCAGTCTTGGAAACGAGAACGCCGTCATTGTTATAGGCGTACGTAATTGTTCCCGTTTCCGGATTTGCGGCTGTCAAAAGGTGAGAGAGGGAGTCGTACGTGAAGCTGCGTGGATGTGAGCCATTCTGCAAAACGCTCGTGAGGTTCCCGAGTGTGTCATACCCATAGGTGGTGACCCAGACGGGTTCCCCCGAGCCGACACATCCGTTGGAGTTGACGCTCGCTCCAGGGGCGTTGGGCTCATCGACCTCGACGAGACGACCGAGAGCGTCCGTGCGACTGCGGCGCCATTTACCCACAGGATCCGTTACGAGCGTTGAGGCGCCGCAGTAAGCAGTCTGGGTAAAGGAGCCGTCCGGATAGGTTTCCTTAGTTTTGCGGCCTAGCCCGTCATACGCGTAAGACGTAATTCCCGGACTGCTGGTGATATCGGTGCCTTGCCGGTAAGGATTGGAAACACTTGCGACACGGCCGAGTGCATCGTAGGTGGTGTCCGTGTAAACAACGCCCTGCGGGTCAGAGGTGAGCTGGGACTGCTTCACGCGGGCCACTCCGTCCGTGAGCGCGACAGTGGTAAGGTTCGTTGTGGCATTGATTTTCTTTGTTGTGAAGGTGCTGAAGGGCGCGGGAGCCTGACTGCACGTGGCGCCGCCCATGTCTGTGTAGCAATTCGTCATCTGGCCGGAGTCGGGAAGGTTGGTCACGGTGAGGCGGTTCATCAAGTCGTAGCTGAACGTGGTCACGAGACTATTGGGGTCGGTGGTCGAGGCTACGGTGCCCGTGCAGGAGTTGTGGGTGTAGCTGGTGATTTGGCCGAGGGCGTTCGTTCTGGACTTCAAATATCCTCGGGCCGAGCCGGTGGCAGGAGCGCAGGTGGCGTTCCCCCACGCGTCGCTAAAGTCGAACTGGGTCGTGTGGCTGAGCGGGTCAGCGGTAGAGATGACGTTGCCCACATCATCGTACTGATTTCGCGTGGTGAGCCATGTGGCGTCGGTGTTGCGCCAGCGCTTCACTGCGGTCACATTGCCACGCGTCAGATAGGTCGGGCCATAGGCCGAGTTGTGATTGATTGCGTTTGTTCCCAGGATGGGCTGAGTGTAGTTGTCGTACTCAAATTGGGTTTGTGCCGCGATGTTGCTTGCACCGTCATAAACGATAGTGCTCGCGACGCGGTCCAGAATGTTGAGGTTTTGATACGTCGTATTGTTGGTGTGCAAATAGGTGTTATCTGTCCGGCGCGCGAGGGAACCCGGGGCACCAGCGCCGTAGGCGAATTCTCGCCGCTCAGTGACATTCAGTCTCGTATTGGTGAACGGAGAGTTTAGAAACGTGTCTTGAAACGTCTCAAAATCGGTTTCGGCCTTGCTAACCTGCCCATCGTTTAGAGCCGTGGTTTCGCGAATCACTCTTGCATTGATCAGCCCGTAGTCAAAGCCGTTGCCGTCCGAACCTGCAGGCTCGTAGGGTCCTTGCTCAGCAAGGTAGTCCTTCGTGATAGTGCGAAGAAGCGTTCCAGTGGAACAAGACCCCTGGTAGGTCTGTACCTGCGTTTCGTAGGTGGCCATGGTGGTTGTTGCTTGGCCAAGAAAAGAATAAGTGTGAACCTCGTCATTGCCGAGGGGATCGTGCACGCCGTTACCGCAAGAAGTGGGATAGGTCCAAGTGTTTGCCGTTTGGCCATCAGATACGGTCCGGCTGCTGACCGCACGGCGGGCATTTTCTTTTCCACCACCATGAATGAGGACACCGTACCAATTCGTGGTATAGGCGTAAGAAATATAGCCGCCCGTGGGAAGGTCAACGCGCTGGAGATCACCGTTGCCGTTTTGAACCCAAGTGAACTGATAGAACTTTCCGGTTGGGAGGGTCAGTTTGACAGGAAGATTCCAAGTGCCGTTGTACTCTGTGCAATTCGAGAGCGTTCCGCAGAGACTGGTCTGGATGGGAATCTGTGCGTAGTCCAGGCGAAACTGTTGTGCCGCACCGTTAGAATCATTCACCGTCCACGTTTCGTAGCTGGAGAATACAGCGCGCGTGAGATTCTGACGACCAAGCCAATCGGCGTTGCCATTGATGAAGTTTCCGTTTGTGTCGACGGCCTCGCCGTGACTGCCGTCCTTGAGTGTGACGACCCACCCGTAGGGAGGATTCGAGGTCGCGTCGAGGACAATCCCGCTGCCATCTAGAGCGGTGCCCTTCAACTGATTACCATAGCCCAGATCCCCAGCAGTGCAGCCTACAGCTAAAGGATTCGATTCATATCTCAAAGCAAAAGGATGCTTTGTTCCGTTTTCATCTGTGACAGTCCAACTGGTGTACAAAAAATAGGTAATTTGATTAAGGCCGCTGTTGTAACTGCATTGCTTTTGGCTGATTTCGTAGTTGACGGAAAATTGACCGGGTGTGACAAGCCTCCATCTGGCGACTTCTCCGGCGGCGGGGCTGACTAGCCATGAGGCTGGAGATCGTGGATCCGTGACGGTATTGTTGATCTCCCACGAGGGGGTGTCGTACAGGAAAGCGTAGCTAAAGACCTTACCGGCACGCTGAGGTATACGCGCTACTGGAATCTGTAGATGAAGATTTCCGTTCTGGAGAGAAACCAAATCGAAATCGCTGCCGTGAAACGACCCGAATGGTGGAAAACCAGTTTGGTTGCCATCGTGCACTTCTTGGGCGCTGAGAACGGATACAAAAAGTGAAATGCTGGCGGCCAGCAGGAGAAAGCGGCCAAGACGCATGGGGCCTCCGAGTTGCGGGTCTACGGACCGTTCTAGATAACCAGTACTGGCGTGGACGCTGTAATTTGCCGTGAGCGTGGGAACTGGCCCACGGGAAAATACAGCAATTCCATGTAAGGCGTCTATCGGGGGAATCCCTTAAAAACGGCGCAAGTAATTACCTGAGAAAGGTACTATCGAAGTACTACGCAAGGCGGTAGGAGGAGAGGCGTTGAAACGTTTGAACGTTGGGGAGAGAAAGAGAAGAGAGATTTCTCCCTACGGTCGAAATGACGGGCGGGGAGAGGGAATGACGGCGGGGGAAGGGAGCGGGAAGGCTGCTGCGTGGCGCAGGCTTTGCCGAAAAGATGGGCTGGTAAGCGCCTCACTTGCAAATCGCTAGCGCTAGAGATGATCTGCCCAGTTCATGACGGCCGGGCGAAATTCAAGACCTACGCAGAAGTGTCCCCTTCGGCAAAGGCTGACAATAGACCACGCGGGCGCGCTGGCGAAAGTCGCTGGTGAGAGGGAGCCAGCCACGGATGCTCTTCAGCGCGCCAGAAGCGCCTGGTGAGCAGGCGGGCGCCATGAGGGCTGACGTTTACGGTGACGGCCTTCTCGGCAATGAGCAACGGCTCGTTGAGCACTAGACGGACGTGGACATCCCGGGGGACGCGCTTCTCTATTCGCCCGTCGAGAGGCATACGAGCAGGAGTTTCTTTGGAAGGGTGTCTTTCGGGAGCCCGGGCCGGGTGCCCTTCAGGCGTTGCCTCCGTGAGATTTTTTATGGGATCGTTTTCTTTCATACATGGCCTTGTCGGCTTGAGCAATCAGTTCGCCAAGGGAAATGGAGTGCTTGGGATCAAACCGCGCCACACCGACACTGACCGAGAGGTCGTAGCGGGATTCGCTTGCTTTGGACTTCTTGAGGCACTTTTCGAAGCGACGGACAAGGATTTCCTGGGTCTGGCTTGACGATTCTACTGCCAGAACTACAAATTCATCTCCGCCGAGGCGAGCGAGAACGTCGGAAGCTCGAAATGCCTGTTCCAGAACGTCGGCAGTGCGAATCAGCGCCAGATCTCCCTCCTCATTTTCAGGTTGTCGAGGTCGCAGTACAGCAGCAGAAGGCTCTGGGCGTTGCGACTGGCCATCTGGAGCTGGTGCGCAGCGGCGGCAAAAAATCCGCGCCGGTTATACAGGCAGGTCAATTCATCCGTGAGCGCCAGGAGACGCAATTCTCTGTCCAAGAGCGCTTGCTTAACGGCGCACCAGATAGCGGGATGGACCGCAGCCTTGAGTGTCTGCGTGTCAGGAGAGTTCGACTTAAGCACCTTAGAAATCTCGTTCATTTCATGCAGAATCTGACCCAGGTCATTGTCCGCGGTTTGCAGAGCAGAGGACAAAGTCTCTTCCAAGCCCTCTTGCGCGGTGCCGTATCTTCGGCCCATAGCAAGCACTTTGCGGCTGGATGCCTGCTTCGACAAAGCGGTCCTGACGCGAACATCAGGCACGCGGTTAGCGGGCTGCAATTGTTGAATAGGCATTCCCCCTCCTGCCAGCAAGCCCGACGAACCGCCTCACTGGAAAGTGCATGGTTTCACTGAGACGGAGAGCCGACAAGCGGGTCACGGCTGTAGTAATGGCACAGGTGAAACCACTAGTAGCCCCGCAAGAGAGCGAATCGTTAGTCAGCAAAAAGGAATAGGATCGTGAGCGTTGACAATGGTTTAACTCTCGGCTCAGGTATTCACCCGATGCCATTCGCAGGGGTTCACTTGCTTGAGGTGGGGGGTAAGTCATGGTATTTGTTAAAAATCTGTAGGGAACCCAGTAGCGCGTCTTCATAGATTCATGCCATCGCGGCCAGGAGAATCGTGGCATGTCCAAACGAGAGGTCAACATGAAGGATACCGGCACACCTAGCCATCCAGCGGGGGGGAGTGAAGCGCCGT
>WNFO01006684.1_pt1 | contig 10190 bp, 9 predicted proteins | sample 5400251 | NCBI WGS metagenome assembly WNFO01 (sample SAMN13153354, study PRJNA577476) | soil metagenome | isolation source: 100 cm saprolite under Madrone tree | place: USA:California | collected 2016-06-14
AGCGCTGACGAAGGACCGTCGCCGTCAATTCGGCAAGCGCGGTCACGTCCAGTTCCGAGCGCAAGGCGACCACGCCCTCGATTCCATAAGAGAAAGCGAAAGCTCCGCTCGGAAACGTTCCATCGGCTTGCCAGATCGCCTGCAGCAGCGACAACATCGTCAATGGCCATCATGATGAAAATGATTGTTTTCGGCGACCGGGCCGTCATCCAACTGTGCGCTTCTTTCGGGACTCCCGTCGCGCACTTCCTCGTCCAGAATGCTGACACCGATGCGGCGCGCGGAGATCATCTCGCCGAGCCGCGCGGTGTAGTCCTCGGGCCGGCCTTCCAGCGCAACAAACAGGACCTCGCCCTGGAAGCGAACCCGCCAATGCAGATTTCCGGCGTGATAGCCCAATTCGATCGCATCGCCTATCGAACGCGGCTCGAGGCGCATCCATCGCTCCGTCGCCGCGCGAACGACGATGGCGCGCTCGCCGTCGATCAAAAGGATGGCGCCGTCGAACAGCTTCTGATGGCGCGGCAGCGCGATCGCAAGCTCCTCGCCGCCGCGCGTGGTCGCCAGCAGCCGGCGGCGCGCCAGATCGGCTACGGGGATATTGACCAGATCCACCGCGCCGCGGTGCTCGAGGCGGTGAATCTCGTCCGAATACTCGGATTCCAGGCGGCTGCCCAGGACACGATCGATACGCAGCATCGCGCCAGGCCCTTTCAACGGTTAAACATGCGAAGAATGTGACTGATGCTCAGCATGCTCAGATATCCTTCCCGGGAAAATGCATGGCCGGAACATTCATTCCGGCGCTGGCGCTTACGATGCAAGCAGCTCCTTTAGCTTCGCATCGATGAATTCGACATCCTTCGGATTAGTGCCGGGGCCCCCGGCGAAGTGGCCCCAGACAGAAGGAACGGTGACAAGTTTGGCGTTCGGCATATGCGCAACCTCGAACTCGCTATCCTCCGGCGGAAAGTACAAATCGGTCTGGCCAGGCATGACATAGGCCTTGGCCTTGATTGCACCGAGCGCCGCCTTGAAGTCGCCGTTGTAGAGTTCGTTGTCGCCGATATCGCCGTTCTGCCAGGTCCAGAGCATGGTCAGCAGATTGTTTGGATCCTTCGGCAGGAAGAACCCTTCCCAGAACGCCACCAGAAAATCTTCGAGCGAGGAATAGCCCAGTGCCTCGATGTCCAGCTTCTGGCGATAGAACGCTTGCGAAAAACCCCAGCCGGCATAGACCCGCGCCGCCGCGCGCAAACCCCGTTGCGGCTTCGCGGTGTACCAGCCTTCCTTCCATGCGGCATCGGCGGTAAGCGCGGCCTTGACCCCCTCCAGAAACACGAAATTATGACGCGAGCATTTCGCCGAACCACAGAACGGCGCGATCAAGTCCATCATGCCGGGATAGAGCGCGCCCCAGTGGAACGTCTGCAGCGCGCCCATCGACCAGCCGGTGACGAGCCGGATGTGCTCGATGCCAAACTTCTCGGTGATGAGACGGTGCTGCGCGCGCACGTTGTCGCAGGCCGTCACCAGCGGAAAGCGCGGACCGTTGTAGGGCTCCGGCGTGTTGCTCGGTGACGATGACAGGCCGTTGCCGAGCATATTCGGGATAATGATGAAGTATTTCTTCGGGTCGAGTGCACGGCCGTCGCCCACCAGCCATTCATTGTCGTAGTGCTGCCCCGAATACCAGGTGGGATAGACGATGACGTTGTCTTTCTTCGGACTGAGCGTGCCGAACGTCTTGTAAGCCAGCTTGCAGTCGCGCAGTGTCGCACCGCGCTGCAGCTTAACGTCGCCCAGATTGTGGATTTCGTAGTCGAGATTCATGGCGAATGCCCTTGTTTCTGATTCATGCCGGAAGAGCGGATCGGCCCCCGTGAAGGCCGACCGACGATCATAGAGGCTTTGTCGCCACCACGCGGGCGCCGCGCGATTTGGCAATGGCGTAGTAGGCGATGCTCGCAACCAGGGCCGCGGAGATCGCGGTCGAGAGATATGGCATCCCCTCTTCCACGACGAAGGCGCAGACCGAACCGATCGCCCAGGCGAAGAACGCGTCGGGCCGCCAGTCGGCCTCGATCTGCGCATTCGGCCGGATCAGGTACTGGTCCACGAGGATGACCGCGCCGATCGGGGGTACGAGGATGCCAAGCAGTGACAGCCACTGGATGAAGAAGGCCCACACATTGCCAGCAGCAACGACAATGCCGATGACACCAAGGATCACCGCCATCACGCGCATGTGGTTGCCGAGGATGCGCGACCAGCCGGTCGCCGCATTATAGAGGCAGTGCGAGCAGACCGAACCGAGGTTGACGTAAAGGAACACGAACGCCAGGGCACTCAGCCATGCCATCTGCTTGCCGTTCATGTAGCCGAACATATTGTCGGCGCCGAACGGGTTCGCGTTCGGTACCGCAAGCGCCGCCGTCATCACGCCGCCGACCAGCATCGCAATCAGGTTGGCGAACGGAAACGCGCTGAAGGTCGACGCCAGCGAGGCGGCCGGTGTCTTGGCCCATCGATTGAAATCCGCAGTCACCGTGCCTGCGTCGATGAACAGCGCAAGCACCACCGTGAGACCGACACCCATGGACATGGTGGCGACGCCGTTATTGCCGGCGTAGTTGAAGATCGCCGACGCCGTGCTGGTGGACGCGGCATCGAACGCAACCCACAAACCGAGCACGACGAACAGCGGGACCGACACCAACCCGATATAGTGCAGCCCCTTCACGCCAACGAAAGTGATACAGATATAGAGAAGCCCGGCGATCACCGTCATGGCCACATAGTTCAAGCCATAGGTCGAGCTGACGAGAGCGCCGGTGATTCCCGTCTGCACCGCGTACCAGCCGAGCAGCAGGCTCGACAGCAGGCCGGAGGCGAAGACGTAGCCCTTCTTGCCGAACACGATGCTGGCAATCAGGGCGAAGTTCATGCCGCGCTTGGTTCCGATCAGGCCGAGAAGCCCGACATAGGCGAACATGATGAGATTGCCGATGATCATCGCCGTGAGCGCTCTCGAGAAGCCCATGCCAAGCACCAGGATCGAGCCTGTCATGGCGCCCGTGATGATCATGGGAAAGCCGAGCCAGACCAGCGTGACGGAGAACGCGCTGCGGCGCGCGCTGATCGGCACGGATTCGTGCTCGTATTCGTCTCCGAGAAGATGATCGACCTGATCTTCGGCGACGTGGAGGTTATCGACCACGGAGCCTTGTTTCGTAACACTGCCAGTCATAGCACAACATCCTTCAATGAGTGGGTTTGCGGGGTCACATCTCGATGTCTCGTTCGCCATCGCAACGCCGACGGCGAAGCAGCCGATGATTGTTGTTATGAGTCATGCGTCGCTTGATACGGATCGTCGCCGAAGGCCAGAACGCCAATCCGGACAAGCGAACTCCTCCCCTACCCTTGCGCGCCGGCGCACGAACGCCGGCGCGGAGCTTCGAGCGTTGCTCAGCGATGAGCGGCCACCTTGTTCGGAATTCCCTCGATCGGGCATTCCTCGGTCCCGACGGTCGTTCGCGTCATCGCTTCGACCATCTCACGGGTACCTTCCGGATCAGTGATCCAGTTCTTGTAGAATTCGTACGGGCAGATGGCGTGACCGCGGGTGTCCTCGCCCGAGTTGATCATGCCGGTATAGCCACGGTGCACGAGCTTGAAGAGGTGATTTTGCGACTGCATGTTGCGTCTGGCGTCACGTATCAGCGACACCGAAAGCTGCGCATACTGTATGCCGTACTCTTCCTCGCCACATTCGCCAAGCGTGCGGCCATCAAAGCCGACGATCGCCGAGTGACCGAAATACGAGTAGACGCCGTCGAAACCCGCTGCATTGGCGACGGCCACATAGACATTGTTCGCCCATGCCATCGCCTTCGCCATGACGACCTGCTGATCCTTCGCCGGGTACATATAGCCCTGACAGCGGACAATCAGCTCCGCCCCCCTCATCGCGCAGTCGCGCCAGATCTCCGGGAAGTTGCCGTCGTCGCAGATGATCAGGCTGATCTTCATGCCCTTCGGGCCGTCGGATACGTAGGTGCAATTGCCGGGGTACCAGCCCTCGATCGGCACCCAAGGCATGATCTTGCGATACTTCTGGACCACCTCGCCCTTGTCGTTCATCAGGATCAGCGTGTTGTACGGCGCCTTGTTCGGATGCTCTTCATGGCGTTCGCCGGTGAGCGAAAAAACGCCCCAGACTTTCGCCTTGCGGCAGGCTTCCGCGAAAATTTCCGTCTCCTCTCCCGGTATGACCGACGCCGTGTCGTACATCTCCTTGGAGTCGTACATGATCCCGTGGGTCGAATATTCCGGGAAAATCACCAGATCCATTCCCGGCAGGCCGGTTTTCATTCCGACCACCATGTCGGCGATCTTTTTGGCGTTAGCCAGCACCTCCGCCTTGGTGTGGAGGCGAGGCATTTTGTAGTTCACGACGGCGACGCCGACCGTGTCCTTGCTGGATGAAATATCGCCGTGCAGCATGTGGCTCTCCTTGCGGTTGGTTGACGGTTGGAATTCTTCTTTTTCCTCGGCACTTGTTCGGGCTGGTTCTCACGATGATCTGCGTCACACCGCCATATGCCGGTGCACCATTTCGTCGCTCAGTTCGGCAATCGCGCCGGCCACGACGATCCTTCCTTTCTCCATCATGGCGAAGCGGTGGGATGCATGGCGCGCAAACAGGACATTCTGCTCGACCAGGACGACGGTCAGGCCGACCTCCCTGTTGAGGCGAATGATGACGGCTTCAATTTCCTCGACGATCGACGGCTGGATGCCTTCGTTCGGCTCATCGAGCAGGATGATCTTCGGATCGGCGGCCAGCGCGCGCGCGATCGCAAGCTGCTGCTGCTGCCCGCCGGAGAGAACGCCGCCGGCACGTTCGAGATTGTCCATCAGGTATGGAAACAGCTCCGGCACCAGTTCCGGAATCTGGCGCTTGCCGTCTGCCCGGGCGAAAGCGCCCATCAGGATATTTTCGCGGATGGTGAAATCCGGAATGATCTCGCGGCCCTGGGGAACGTAGGCAATGCCGGCGCGGGCGCGGCGGAAGGTCGGATGCTTTCCGATCTCGGCTCCGTCGAGGCTGATCTGGCCTTCCATCCGGTCGGTAAGACCCATCAATGTCTTGAGCAGCGTGGTCTTTCCGGTGCCGTTGCGGCCGAGCACGGCCGTCACTTTCCCAATCGGGATATCGAGGCACACCGCATGCAGGATGTGGCTGCGGTCATAATAGCTGTCGACGTTGGTCAGCTTGAGCATCAGCCTATCCCTTTCGATCCGAGGTAGGCTGCGCGCACTTTCGGGTTCGTCTCGATCTCCTCGACGTTGCCTTCCGCGAGAACCGAGCCGAGATGCAGCACTGTGATGCGTTCGGCTATCTCGCGCACGAACGCCATGTCGTGCTCGACAACGATGAGCGTATGCTTGCCTTTGAGGCTATTGACGATCTGCGAGGTCTTGTGAGTTTCCGCCTGGGTCATGCCGGCGGTTGGTTCATCGAGCAAAATCACTTTTGGATTTTGCGTGATCAGGAGGCCCAGCTCGAGCCACTGGGTTTGGCCGTGGCTGAGATAGGCGGCCAGCCGGTTGGACTCTTCCGTCAGACCGATCAGGTCGAGAACACGATCGACATCCTGTTCAGCCTGCTTGCTGAAACCGAAGCGCAGATTGGCCAGCACTCCGGGATTGCGGCAACTGGCGACTTCGAGATTGCGGCGTACGGTGAGGTCCTTGAAGATGCTGGGGATCTGGAATTTTCGGCCGATGCCGGCGCGCGCGATTTTATGCTCTTCCCAATTGGTGATGTCGATGTCATGCAGAAAGACCCGCCCCTCCGTGCTCTTGGTCTTGCCGGACACGAGGTCCATCAAGGTCGTCTTGCCGGCGCCGTTGGCGCCGAGCAGGACACGCAGTTCGCCATCCTCGACCGTCAACGACACACCATTGACCGCCCTGAACCCGCCGAAGTCGACACCAAGGCCATCGATGGTGAGCGCGATCTGAGCCATCCTGCTCACTCCGCCAGTTGCGAGGCGTCGGAAGCCCCGATTGCGTGATGCGATGGGGCCTTGCCGCGGGCGAGGAAGCGATCGACCAGATCGTGCGCCAGCCCGGCGAAACCGCGGGGCAGATACAGCACGACAAGCACGAAGATCAGTCCGATGATGACCTTCCACGCCTCGGCGAAGCCTGCGGTCTCACTGACCGTCGCCGAGATCATGTTGATCACGATGGCGCCGATACAGGCGCCGAGAATCGACGAACGGCCGCCGACCGCGGCCCAGACCACCATGGTGATGGAAAACGTGAGGTCCATGAAAGTCGGCGAGGCGAACTCCGACACGACGACGTAAAACATTCCGGCCAGACCGGCGATCCCCGCCGACACCGCGAAGAAGAAGGTCTGATAACGCGGCACGTCGAAGCCAAGGTAGCGGGCACGATTCTGGTCGTCGCGGATTGCCTGCAGAATGAGGCCGGCGCGGGTTTCGACCAGCAAGCGGGCGCTCGCGAGCACCACGCACAGCGCGATGGCGACGAGATAATAGGTCGGTACGATGTAGGGGTCGAACTCGAATTCCCCGATTTTGAACCAGCCCAGATCGGTCAGCCCATTGAAGCCGTTGGTGATCGGCTGCGCATCGATGACCACGAGGCGCACCAGCAGCACCAGCGCGAGCGTAATGATGGAAACGAACACGCCGGCGATGCGCTTGCGAAACACGATGGTTCCGATGATCGTGGCAATCGCCACCGGCAGCACTACTCCCATGAAGACGCCGAACCACTGATGCTGGAACGGCAGCCACAGGAAAGACGCCTTGTTGATGCAGCACAATTCGGTGGGCGATCCCGGCTCCGCGTTCCACAGCATGAAATCCGGCACCGGCTTGTCCGAGCCCTGCTGCAGGCTCGTCGGGCTGGCGAGCTTGAGCGACATCGCCAGCATGTAGGCGCCTGCGCCGAAGAACAGCCCCTGACCGAGGTTGAGGATGCCGGCGTATCCCCACGACAGCGCCACCGCGATGCCGAGCATGCCGAACACAAGATACTTGGCGATGCGGTTGAGCCAGAATGGCTCGAGCACCAGCGGCGCGCACATGATGAACGCAAAGAACGCCAGATAGATTGCGATTTCGAAGCGGCGCTTCTCGGACATCGCTCAGCGCCCCCTGAGCGAAAAGAGGCCTTTGGGCTTAAGAATGATGATCATGATCACCACACCGAACACCACCGCTCTCGCCAGAATGTCGTTGGTGCCGGCCGCGACCAGTCCATTGATCTCGCCGAGGATGCCAGCCGAAAACACAGAACCGAGCAAGCTGCCGACCCCTCCCATCACCACAACCATGAAGCCGTCCACCACCATCGGCGTGCCCATGTCCGGGAATACCGTCTTGAAGCCGGACATCATCACGCCCGCGACGCCTGCGAGGCCGGAGCCAAACGCAAACGTCAATGCGTTGATGCGCGACACGTCGATGCCGCAAGCCGCGGCCATTTTCGGGTTGCGAATGATCGCACGCACCTGCGTGCCGATCGGAGTGCGATACATGATCAACCAGGTCAGGGCCGTGAGCACCGCGGTCACGACAATGATGAAGGCGCGGTAGCGGTTGATCTCGGCGCTCCCGAGCATAAACGTTCCCTGCAGGGCGGCCGGCACGCTGACATTCTGAAGCCCAGGCCCCAGTCCCGCGATATGGATGCCGAAGAACGACAGACCCAGTTCAAGCCGCACCGCCTGCTGGATCAGGATCGCGATGCCCCAGGTCGCCAGCAAGGTGTCCAGCAGACGGCCATACAGACGACGCACGATGACGCGTTCAATCGCCAACCCAATCAGCGCCGTCACAACGAAGGCTATCGGGATGGCTGCGAAGATGTTGGCCCTGAGCCAGATGCCGGTCAGCACCGTGACGTAGGCCCCAATCATGACCATCTCGCCATGGGCCATGTTGATGACGCCCATCGCGCCATAGGTGATCGCAAGACCCAACGCCACCAAGAGAAGAATCGAGCCAAGGCTCAGGCCGATGAACAAGACTTCAAGCATTCAGGCAACCTCATCGCCTCGGTCTACCGCGCATGAACGCGGCAGACCGCCTTGACGCCAACTTCAGATCTTCAGCTTGGCCGTTTCGAGTCCCTTGGCGGTGCAGAACAGATTGCTCTCGGTTTCGCCATAGGCCACGTAGGGAATCGGAACTGTCGGTTGCTTGTAGGCGTCGATGATCTTGCCTTGTCCGTCCGGTAGCCACTGCGCAATCCGCGGCGTCAAATAGGTGTGCAGATTATCGGGATCGATCTTCACATGACCGTTCGGAGCGTCGAACTCCTGCCCCTTCACCGCCTCCCTGATCGCGGTCGGCGTCATCTCCGCGGCTTTTTCCACCGCCTGCTTCCACAGGAAGACCTGGAAGTAGGAAGACTCCAGCGCGTGATGCGTCACCGCCTTCGGATCCTTGACAAAGGCGCGATAGCGCTCGACGAACGCCTTGTTGCGGTCGGTGTCGATGGCCTGGAAATACGGGAACGACGTGTAGCTTCCGACCGCGTATTCCGGCCCCATCGCAGCGATCTCGATTTCCGAAGTGACGGTCGCGCAGATCGGCAATTTATCGTGGGTCAGGCCCTGGTTCTTGTATTCGCGATAGAAAGCCACGACCGAGTCGCCGACGACGTTCGACAGCACGACGTCGCAGCCCGAGCCCTTGATCTTGTTGACCATGGATCCCCATTCCGAATGGCCGAGTTCGAGATATTCGTCCGCGATCCACTCGCCGCCGTTTTTCTCGATGAGGATCTTCGATACCTTCGCCATCTCGCGCGGGTAAATGTAGTTCGAACCGACGATGAAGAATTTCTTCTTGCCCAGTGTCTTGATGATCCAGGGGATGAAATTTGAAAGCTGCTGGTTCGGAACGGCGCCGGTATAGACGACGTTCTTGGAACATTCGAACCCCTCATAATAAGTGGGGTAAAAATACAGATTGTTGCGCTTCTCGAATACAGGGAGAACGGCCTTGCGGCTTGCCGAGGTATAAGAGCCGAACACCGTCGGCACGCGATCCTGGATCACCAGCTTCGAGGCTTTTTCATTGTAGGTTTTTGGATCCGACGCGCCGTCCTCGACGATGGCGTTTATCTTCATGCCCTTGGCGCCACCGGAAGCATTGATCTCGCTGATCGCCATCAACGTGGCGTCATGCAGCGATTTTTCGATGATCGAAAGGCCACCGGTGAGCGAGAACAGCACGCCGACATTGATCGTTCCCGCGGCGCTCGCCGGACTGATGATGTAGGGCGATGCAAGCGCTCCGGTTGTCGCAAGCAGGCTACTCTTCAAGAATTTACGCCGATCAATCGACATAGTGACACTCCCCATTTGGCCCCTGCAACGACAGGCAAGCCGGTTCCGTTCACGCCCAAGCGCGCTGTTTCGAACTGAAAAATTCCAGATTCATCCGAGGCCCGCGGACCTGACCCGATCCGTGCCGATACTCGGTCGCCAAAACAAAAAAAGCCCGACAGATCCTCGCGGATCTTTCGGGCTTACCTAGCCAAGCCTGGCCAACGTCACTGGTGGTCAGGCAATACTACGACCAGAACATTATTGTTCCGCCGCAGCTTGAAAAATTAAACATCTTTTGCACGGTACTGCAAGAGTTCATTTGCATGGATGATCGCGGCGGCCATGTCATCCATCGACAACCGCTTCGCCATCGCCTGGCGGCGAATGCTTTCGTAAGCCTCGGCTTCGCTCAACCCCTGGCCGTCCATCAAGACCGCTTTCGCCTTTTGGATGCGCTGCAGGCCCGAAAGCTTGCGCTCCAGTTTGCGGATACGCTTTTCCGTTTCGCGTTTCTCAAGCCAGATGCTGCGGGCAATCGTCAGGTTGGTGAGCAGACCAAAGGGTCGGATGGGACGCTCGATGACGGCGACAGCGCCAGCCTCCAACACCAGTTGCAGTGTCGATGGATCTTCGTATCCTACGACGGCGATGAGTGTTGGGCGCGGCCCGTCGCCTGACTTGAGAAGGCGCTGAATATCTCCTCGGACGTCATGTTCTACGGCAAGTAGCATCACATCGGAACTACCGGTCCAGCATTCCGGGATCGGCCATTGCGTCTCGACCATGCAGCCGATGCGGCGCAGAT
>WNFO01013995.1_pt1 | contig 10190 bp, 12 predicted proteins | sample 5400251 | NCBI WGS metagenome assembly WNFO01 (sample SAMN13153354, study PRJNA577476) | soil metagenome | isolation source: 100 cm saprolite under Madrone tree | place: USA:California | collected 2016-06-14
GCGGTGAGTCCCGCGGGGGGCACACCACCAGCGCCGTAAGCGCCGGTGCCAATCTCCGCCTCGTGATTGGTGATCCAGTGGCGGACTTCGAGCTCCAGCATTTTGCGCTTGCCATTGGGGGCGTCGAAAACGAAGTTGGCGTTCAAGGTATTGGGCGTTTCCTGGTCGTCGTCGAACATAAAATGTCCGCCCATGGCGGAGACCGATACCGGGAAGCGAACACCCAAGCCCCAGCGGGCGATATCGATTTCGTGGATGGCTTGGTTGCCGACTTCGCCGTTGCCGGTGTCCCAGATCCAATGCCAGTTGTAGTGAAAGCGATTGCGCGTGAACGGTTTCAGCGGCGCGGGGCCGGTCCACAGATCATAATTCACGCCGGCGGGGACAGCTTCCTCGGTCGCGTGACCGATGGATGGCCGCCACTTGTAGCAAATCGCGCGGGCCAAGTAGACATCGCCGATCGTGCCGTCACTCAGATGCTGAACGGCTTCCAGCAAACCTGGGCTCGAGCGCGACTGGCTGCCGTGCTGGCAAATGCGGTTGTACTTCTTAACCGCGCGCACCAGTTGGCGTCCTTCAAATGTGTTATGCGAGCAGGGCTTTTCGACATAGACGTCTTTCCCGGCCTGGCAGGCCCAGATGGCCATCAGCGAGTGCCAATGATTGGGTGTAGCGATGGAGATGGCGTCGATATCTTTGTCTTCGAGCAGCTTGCGCACATCGACATAGGATTTTGGCTTGGGCAAACCCAGCTTCTCGATCTCGCCGAGGCGCTGGCGGGACACGTTTTCGTCCACATCGCACAGTGCGGCAAGCTCGGTTTGCGGAACGCGCGCAAACCCGTGGATGTGATCGTTGCCGCGGCCGCGCACTCCGCAAATTGCCACTCGGACACGATCATTGGCGCCGAGAATCTTGCCGCCCAGCGCGAGAGTAGCTGCGCCCACCGTTATTGCTTTCCCCGTGGTCTTGAGAAATTCACGCCGCTCGATTGCCATAGTCGCCGCCTTTGTGCCGGAAATAGTTCCCCAAGCCGCGTAGTATATTTCAAAACCATGGAGTGATGCTCGGTTAGTTGGTCGCGGTCGCTTGGCGCCAGGCTGCCACTCGGGCTGCGAGACGCGAGTGCGGTTAGGCCGATTTGCCCAGGCTAGCTTCGAGGCGCGCCAAACACTTCTTTCAGGAGAGAGGTGGTTCGCGCCGCGGGATTCTTGCGGATTTGGCGTTCCTGATCGGCCAATTCGTAAAACAAGCCGTCGAGAGCCTTGGCCACTACGTATTTGTTGATGTCGAAGGTTCCGCTTTTCGCAAAAGGAATGGACTGGTATTGGTTGGTGAGGGCTTTGTATTGCTTTGCGACGCCGTTTTCATTCATGGACTTCTCGACGAAGGGTTGGAACGCGGCGGTAAGCTGGCCGGTGGTTTTGTTCTTGAAGTAGTCAGTGGCGGCGGTATCTCCTCCGGAAAGGATTTTTCTGGCGTCGTCAAAGGTCATTGCCAGTATGGCATCGCCGAAAATCTTTCTGGCGGCCGGTGCTGCCGCTTCCGCAGAACGATTCATGCTGAGGATGAAGGCGTCGACCTGAGGGCCGAACCCTATGGTGCGCAAGCCTCTCTCGAGCGGGCGCAGGTTGCTGGGCATCAGAATTTTGATCGCGGCGTTGCCAAAATAGCCGTCGGCTCTGCCGGTCAGCTTTACGGAATTGTCCGCGCCGACGCGGAGCGCTTCTTTCAGGCCGGAAACGATTTTGGAATCGCTCAGCGCCTTGGCACTACCTAAGCCGAGGCGCTTTTCGAGTTGGTCAAGCTGGGCGCGCGCCACGGTGGAAGACAGGCACATAGCCATGGAAAGGACGAGTGCTCGAACCATACGTGGTATTTCTCCTCTCGGAACACGGAGTAGATAGCCTTCCGGATCTCGAGACAAATGTCGTCAGCTTACACCTTTGCAGGAGCATTCGACCTTGGGGATAAGCCAGCTCCGGCCGGGCGGCGCGGCTATGGCGTCACCGTGCAGTTGCAGAAAGTCTGGGATTTCCAGTCTTTCCGAGAGAAGTGTTCTGACGTAATATCTGGCCATGCAATCCCAGTTCAAACGGCTGGAGGTGGAGGCGGCGAAGAAAGATTTGGAAAACCGGACCTTGTTGCCCATTGGTTACGACTTTGCGCGAATTGTTTATCTGTCTTCCCTCCGGGATTTCAGCACGGGAGAGTATTATCACGCCGGTCTGGCGCGTTCTTTTTCAGAGTCCGCGGCCAGCGCGGCGCTAGTAGCGGCGCACCAGGAGGCGTTTTATAAATTGGCCGTTGCCCCGCTCGAGGGCTTTACGCAGCAGGTCGAACGTTTCATCCGATCGTCGCCCAAAGACTATGAAGAGACTTTGCATGCCTGGGAAATGCTGGAGGCCTATCGAGTCACGGTTCCCACCGCTTGTGATCAACTAACCTCCGCGCTGTTCAGGTCCAACATTAAAATAGCGATTACATTCTTGAAATCTCGTCGCCCGATTCAGGACGAGAAAGCGCAACGCGCATCGCCACGCCGGTTACCTGGCCAATAATTTCGGCCTCCTTGGGAAAGGCAAACGACCGGGTTCGAACCGGAGAGAGCGGATGGGCGATGAGGAGCAGTTTGTCGTCGAGTACCTCGCACCACGAGCACGCGTATTCGGTCCGGACATCCACGAAATAAATAGGGCGGTCAAACTCGGAGCGAACCGCACGCTGGCGGGGATTCCTCAACTCCGGATCGATTTCCACAAAGGACCCAGGCTTTAACAGCGGGTACAGCGTGTAGTCCTTGAGTCCGACGAAGCCATATAGACGATGGCGTAAGTCCAGATGCTGAATGAATTCCAACGGCACTTTCCCCCAAGTTTCGATCATGCGCGAGAGCAAGTTCGTCTGGCTCATATTTAGGCCCGCATCGAAACGCACGGGAAGCTCCAGCGGTGCGGGCGAGGCCTCGGGGGAGTCGAATTCCGCCAGGTGCGTCTTAGCCAGAGGCATGCGAGAGTGGAACGTGTTGACTTTCTGGACGTCCACGCCATACAAAGCGAGAAGCTTGGAGTAACTCAACCCATAGATACTTGCAAGCGTGAAAAGCTTATAAATGCTGGGTAATGATGTCCTCTCGTTTTCGATCTGCGTGAGCCACGGGCCGGATACCAGGAATTCGTTGTTGCCTTCCGCGTCCGCGATGGATTTGCTGAAAAGCGCGACCTCGCGCGTGGTGATTCCGAGCTTCGTGCGAATTTGCTTCAATCGTTCCCCGGGGTCCATGGGACCGCCTCCCTCTGGTGATGAAAGAGCTAAATCGAACGGGCGAGACCCGAGGATAACAGCAAATCTTAGGTTATTCTCAATTGATGCCAGGGCGGGATTACTCCGGCCAGACTTCGCGCGGCCGCTGGATTCTCTCGGAGGCCTCAGGGACTGAGGTGGGGGGCGTTCACGCTCTCCAGGCGGACGCTGAATACTGTGCAAAAGTACCCGGCCACGCCAACCGTGTAGCCCACCACGCGCCTGGTCTTGAACGGCCCTCGCAGCCATAACAACAGCAGAAGCATGTTGGAAACAAGGAAGAAGATCGCGTACTTGGCCGCCAGTTTCAGCTCGAATCTTGGACTCGGCTCTCGCGTGTAACCTGCCAGCCTGAGGTGAAGGTCCATTAACTCGGCAACCTGCTTTTGAGTTTTGCGCAGCCACTGGATGGCCAGGGCCCTACGCTCATTCAGGAAAAGGCGCTGCACGCCGGGGGTAGCCGAGTGGGAGATGAACTCCAGGTCCTCGGCCGAAAAAATCCTCTCAATCGCCGCGGTTTCGACAAATACGGCGTCCAATGCTTCTCGCGCGCTCGCAAACTCCTCCAAGGTTACGGGCCGGCGCTGCGGGCGCGGGTTCGACGTCTGCACAACCAGCCGCACGCCCAAAATTACAATCAGAGTTCCGAGAACGGTGATGGCCAGCAATCCGGTCATGGCCTGATGATCCTCACGACGCGGTTGGAGGTGCGAGCCAGGATAGCTTGTGTCCTCGCCGCAAGAAGGTCGTAGTTTCGTTCCATTTGGCTCTCGAAGGGCTGCACGGGATCTGGTTGCTCCGACCACAAAGTCACCGACCAAATCGTGAGGGTGATGAGGTAAGTAGCGGGAAGCAGGCCTCGGAGGAGAAGCGAGAATTCGTTTCCAGGCAGAAACCAGAAAGCCAAATTCACGACATTCAGGCCCACCCACAAGAAATAGCCGATCATCAGGCCCACAAGATTGCGCCCGGCTGCAATTCGGTATCGCACGAACAGCCACAACATCACCAGAAGAACTCCGCCTTCGACATAGCGAAGATCGCGGCCCAGTTCGGCGATGGCCCGAGAGGCGGACGCAAACCCGCCCTGCGCAAGGTCCGAGCCCGCATAAGCCGCCGTCAAAGCAAACACGATGAGCAAGGCATTCTGAGTAAGACGCCGCATACCCGGCTTGTACCTGGTGGCCCATCGGAAAATCTCGATAATCACCGCATAACTGACCACAATCGTAATCGTTTCGGCGGGCCAGTACAGGCGTTCATAGAAACTGGGGGCAAATTGGTAGGTTAGCAGCTCAATGACATCTTTCGCAAAAACACAGCCGACGTAGCTGTAAAACAGGGGGTATTTTCCGAGGAGGCCCGCTCGTATGCCGCGAAGCAGGACGACGGCCTCAAGCGCGATGGCACTCCACCAAATGAAATTCGTACCCATTGATCCAGAACGGCTAGCTCGCCCGGATATTACCATGAAGGGGAAGTGAAGGGGGAAGAAGATACTCATCCTCCCCCTCCATACCAGCTAGCCACTCTACCTGCACCTAGACGGCGAGGAGGGCGGCGCCAAGCGACCTAGGTGGCAGCGGCGGAGCAGGACTTCCGCCATCTGCCATTAGCGACGAAGGCCTTGGGAGCGGGGGAGGCGGGCTTCCGCCGTCAGCGGTCAACGTGTTGATGGACGTCTTGGGTGGCAGCGGCGGAGCAGGACTTCCGCCATCTGCCATTAGCGACGAAGGCCTTGGGAGCGGGGGAGGCGGGCTTCCGCCGTCGGCGGTCAACGTGTTGATGGGCGTCTTGGGTGGAAGCGGCGGAGCAGGACTTCCCCCATCTGCCCGCTGCAGTTGAGCTGGAGTACCTACGGAGCCCTTGTTGGGTTGTGAGCGATCCGTCAAAGAGAGGGATAGCCAAACGAGTAACGCGAACGAACCAAGAACCAGACTGCAAAGGTTTCTAGATTTCACTGTTATCCTCCAAACGTAAAATCTGGGCACAAATAGCCCAGTCGGAAGCAATGGAAGCACGAAATGAGCTGTCAGCGCGAAGGGATTAATTTACCAAGCAGGTGAGTTGCTTGGTGTACCAATCAAGGTAAGAGAGGCGGTCTTTTGCGGGCCCATCTGAGGGGTCAGATGTGCACAGGCGTGAAGTCGCATTGCAAGACTGGAGCGGATTTGTCCCGGTCCGGTAATCGCGACTCGATATTGGCAATCTGGAGCTGTTGATCCCAGTCCGGATGGCAGACTACAACTTTCGTAGTAAGCAAACCGTCTTCGTTCACTTGGCAAAGAACAAGAACGGAGTCCCACATTTCCTCGATGCCGTTGCGGCGGATGAGCTGTCCGAGCCTTATGGAAAGCGTGTTGGTCTTAACGTGCAGGTGTCCATCGTCGTTGGCGTTGCACTGAACCTCGAATTTCCGGTCGTTCATTGCCGTTCTTCCCTTTCTCGTCGCACGAACCGCAAAATCGTCGCTAAGGTTTCAGTTGAAACCGTCTCCGCCGTTTACTCAAGTCCTACAGTTAATTTCGACCCTAGTCAATAGCCTATAGATAAAATACGCGCCGATCGGCGGCGCGGATGTGTCTATTTCTTGCGCATGATTCGCATACGCCGACCCGATCGCACGATCGCCAGCGGACATCACGAAAAAGGGAACGGTAAGCGTCTGCTTGGCGTAGCAAGCAGAATGCAGAATAAACGCACAGCACCGCGTTTGCTTGAAAAAATCCGCGCGAACCCGGAACTGCCCGGCGTTCCGTGCTTTTCACGGAGGAATCGATGTCCATGATTGGAGGCGAAATTTACAGGTGCCAGAACCGCGGCTGTCGCTGCGAATTCAAAGTCATCAGTTCGTCTACAGAGTGCAGACAAAACCCGCGGTGCAGCTGCGGCGCGGAAATGAAGAAATCCTATACGCCGCCTGTTTTCCGGGAGTTGGCCTCGGATATGAAGGTTCTTGTCTCTCACAGAACCGATGAGGAATAAAGAAATCTCGGCGCGCGCCCTGCGGACGGGAATTCCAGACGTGACGCGGCGGTTCTGCTTCGAGGGCCAGGCAGGAAGGAATACCGAGATGAAGTCGATCGATGTTGTGCAGATCGCTCCGGCCCCAATTCTAAAAAGGCAAAACCCCAAACGGTGGACTTACACCGTCATATGGGGCCGGAGTGCCTGTTTCGCTTGATCCGTGGTGAACAACCCACATCTCACCTGAAGGCCTGAGCAACCGGCTGAGGATGGCGCAATGCGCTGCGCGGCCACAAAGAAAGAACGCTGGCTTGCAGTTTGCGCTCAGAAATGGGCGCGCAGTTCGCGGAAAGCTGGGAGAATTACGAGCTTGCCGGAGCCGGCTACGACCGGCTCGTGTTCGAGCTGCCAGGTGTGCTGGTGGGGGATGTACACGGCGTTGAGGCCGATTTGCATGGCGGGATTGATGTCGCTGCGCGGGCTGTTGCCGATCATCCAGCCGTGCGTTTTCACGATTTTGTGCTTGCGTACCAGCTCACCGTAGGTTTCCGGACTTTTCTCCGACACAATTTCGATGAATTCGAAAAAGCCTTGCAGGCCGGAACGCTCGACTTTAGCTGCCTGTTCGGCGGGCTCGCCCTTGGTGAACAGAATCAAGCGGTGGCGCTCGGTGAGATAGGCCAGCGTCTCCGGCACGCCATCCAGGATTTTCGGCGGCGTGCGCTCCAGCTCCACCACGCGATTGTGAATCTGCGCCAGCACTTCGCGCTTGGCCATGTGCTCCGCGAGCTTCATGTATGTTTCCTCGAGCGAGCGGCCAAAGCTGCGCACCCCGTAGCCATACTGGCGAATGTTTTTGCGCTCGGTCTCGTTGAGGATGTGCCGCACGTAGGCGCGCGTGAACCCGCAGGACTCCACCAGAGTAATGAAATCCTCGATGAGATTCTCGAAGAAGACATTGTTCTCCCAGAGCGTGTCGTCGGCGTCGATGAGCAGTGTGTTGCGGCGCATCGTTTTCGTCAGCCCCTGCTTGCGTGTGAAAGCATGTCAGTTTACCAGTGCCAAGGCGTCCTGGGCGATCTCCGCTGCGGGTTGGGCCGACCCGCGGAAAATACTTTTTCGAGCGCTTGCGCCGCGAACATGCCCCGCTGCGGAAGATGCAGACAAAGGTAGCACGCGGGGCTTGGCGGTCATGCTGGGGGGTTGTGCCTGCGGCGAGACATGAGGTCAATTCTTCGCCTTGCCGGTGGCCAGTTTCTCGAGAATGCCGCGCGCGACCTGCTGCAACTCGCCAAAGCGGGTCAAGTAGTCTTGAAATTCGGAGTTCATGAGCTGCGCTTCCCGGGGGCCGAGTTGGACCCGCAAGATCATGTCGCGCAGCTTCACCGGATGCGGCAGCAGCGCGTCTTCCTGCAATTCTTCGAGCGCGGCCCTGGGATCGTAGTGGTACATAGATTCCTCGATTAGCGAGAGCGGTCGGAGTTCATTGTACTCGCGTGGGCCGGCGTGAGGCGAGTTGTGGTTAGCTCGATGAAAACGGGAGTCCCGTCTGAGAGTGGCGCCGGGCTGCACTTGCTCTGGTCGGGCGTCGTGGAGTTTCAGGCCGCGGTGGCGCTAGCCGGCATGAATTCGTAGCGTTCGATCTTGGCGGCCACACCAATGGAGCCGTTGGCGCCGGCTTCCACGCGGATGACTTGGCCGCGGCAGCGAATATCCACTTCGCCGGTGGGCGAAATGCGTTGCGGCAGGGTGAGCACAAAATCGATTTCCGCTCCCACGTCAAACTTCGCTTCGACCTCAAAATACAATCCGCGATAGCTGACGTCGCGGGTTTTACCGCGAAGTTCGCTGCCCGGCGCTTCGCGCGGAAGAATGCGCATCGGCAGGTTCATCATGAATCGCCGCGCTTCACGGCGTTCGGCTCCATCGGCCATCAATTCCTCAAGGGCATGGTTTCAGGTGACGCTAACACCCGCTTTTGCAAACTGCAATCTGAAAGATTAACAATTATGTCCTAGTACGCGGCGTTTGCGCTTTAGGCGTATACTTGACCTGCCCCGCCTAAGTTGGACTTGGTATTAGGTTTATGGACCGACGCGAGCACCATCGCGCGCAACTCCGCCTTCCCGTACGGCTTCGCTGGAACACTCCTTTCGGGCAGACCACGGAAGTCACCAGGACCGTGGACATTTCTCGCGGCGGTCTGCTGGTGCCGTGCAAAGAGCCGCACGCGCCGGGCGCGCCTCTGTGGGTCACGTTTCCTTACGACGCTTCGTTGCGCGATAGCCAGCCGGAGATGCTGGCAAGAGTGGTACGGATAATGGCGGCACGTAACGGCGCTCACGCCAACGGCGGAGAGAGTTCGGTGGCGCGCGACGCGAAGGACTACCTCGCTCAGCCTGCAGTCGCGCTGCACTTTACTTTGCCCTCTCCCGCAGGCACCAACGGCAGCGGCCATGCGCACGACCGCGAGCGTCGAGGCACTCCGCGCCGGCCCTTGGCGTTGCCGGTGCGCGTGCGCCCCGAGCACATTCCATGGTTTGAGGAAGCCATGACCATCGACGTTTCCGCGAACGGGTTGCGCTTCCTGAGCAGCCGCGAATACCGGAAAGGGCAACGCTTGCTGGTTTCGTTTCAGCCCGCGGCTTCGGCTCCTTGGCCGGCTGGCCCGGAAACTGCCGCGAGCGTTTTGCGAGTCGAGGCCGTGCCGGATAGCGCGGCGCTGGTGGTCACGATCCGGCGCGAAGCGTAGTTTCTCCTGCGGTACACTGAACCCTCTTTCGCTCTACAAAAAACCATGACCGATCGCAAAGCGGCTCACCAGTCGCGCAATCTTTTTTTGGAAGGGCCGGCAGGAAGGCTGGAGGCGATTCTGTGGACGCCGGCTTCGCGAGCGAGGCCGCCCCTGGCCGCGCTGGTGTGCCATCCTCATCCGCTTTTCGGCGGCACCATGCACAACAAAGTCGTGTATCAAGCGGCGAAATCGCTGGATGCACTCGGTTTGCCGGTGCTGCGCTTTAATTTTCGCGGCGCGGGATTGAGCGCGGGCACCCATGATCGGGGACAAGGAGAGCAGGGAGACGTAAGGGCGGCGCTTGATTTTCTGACCGCAGAGTTTCCCGGGATTCCGCTGCTTGTGGCTGGTTTCAGCTTCGGTTGCTGGGTTGGTTTGCGCGTAGGGTGCGAGGATAAGCGCGTGATCGAGCTGATCGGGCTTGGCACGCCGGTGAACAGCACCGATTTTTCGTTTCTGCGAAGTTGCTCCAAGCCGAAGCTGTTCGTTCACGGGGCGAACGACGAGCATGGAGAGATCGGCAAGGTGAAAGCATTGGTGGAGTCGTTGCCCGGCGAAAAGCGGCTCGTGGTTGTTCCCGGGGCGGATCATTTCTTTGCAACCAAGCTGGAGCAGGTCGATGCAGCGATCAGAGCTTGGATCGTGGAGCGGCATCCGGAAATTGCCGGAGCCCAACCGTAATTGCTGAAGATTTAAGCGCCTTCACCGCGTGTGAAAAGCTTGCTGAATTCGTCGACCGTGGCTGGAGGAAAGCCTACCAGGCGGACGTTGGCCCGGACGTGTTCCGGGTGTGACATGCCCACCAGCGCGGTGGTGATGCCCGGGGACGAGCGAACGAACTGCAGGGCGCGCTCCGCGTCGGTTTGCAGGCCCAGCGCCTGCGCTACAAAAGGCGGCAGGTTGCGGGCCACCTGGCCCTGCAGAAGCGAGGCGCTGGCGATCAGCGTGATTCCCAGTTCGCTGGCGGCTTCCATCACCGTCTTGGTCTGGCCCGCGACGTTTTGGTTGCCCAGCGTCAGCGCTTCGGTCATCGCCAGATTGAACGGGAGCTGCACGAAACGAAACCGGTGCTTTTCGCCGGCGATGTCGCGGGCGAGTTGCTCGAATTCGCCAAGCTGCAGGGATT
>WNFO01014998.1_pt1 | contig 10190 bp, 7 predicted proteins | sample 5400251 | NCBI WGS metagenome assembly WNFO01 (sample SAMN13153354, study PRJNA577476) | soil metagenome | isolation source: 100 cm saprolite under Madrone tree | place: USA:California | collected 2016-06-14
CGTATTTTCTCGTCACGCTGCTTGCGGGCGATGGCTCGTCCCAGGGGCAGGGCGGTGGGGTTGCCGGTGAAGATCGGCGATTCCGGCGGAAAATCCACGTGAAGTGCCAGCGGATCCACCAGCGTCATCTCGCGGGGCACCCAGCCATAGAGGTTGATAAGCGCGCTTTGCCCGGCTACGATCGAGCCCACCGGCCGGCTGACGACCGTGGTCACGCCGTTGGCGCGCGTGACCGGGATTAACTCCGAGTCCGGATTGATGGCGATGCCGGCTCGCAGGTCCGGCTGGAAGTCGCCTCCTTCCGAGAAGTCATGCGTCTCTCGCGCCGAGTCCAATTCGGTCAGGCCGAGCACCGTTCCGGCGTCAATCATCCCGGGATACAGATGCATGCCGGAAGCTTTGACGATGGTCGAGTCCGAAGGAACGGCCAGGACAAACATCTTCCCTTGATCGTTGAAGACGACTCCCTTGGCCGTGGTGGAATCGAGACTCGTGCGAGCATTTTCTATGACCGTACCCTTAATGATGCGAGCGATCTTGCCTTTGTCTAAGACCACCGTTGCATCGGGTAAATCGGGACCAGCGGCGGGATGGAGGACCGCCCCCGAGATTACATATCCGCCGCTAGGACTAGCTAAAATGGGGCCGAAGTTCGGTAAAGGCGGCGCAGGCTCGTTCGACGCGGCTGTGACCGGGGCCAACTTCTCCGATCTTTGGAAATAGACCTCGCCTTCGACCAGCGTCATTTCCACACGCGAAAAGCTATTGAGCGGATGGCCGTTGAAAATCGCCAGATCCCCGTCTTTGCCGACTTCGATCGTGCCGATCCGCTTTTCCAAACCAAGCTGCTTGGCGCCGCTGATGGTGATGGTTTCGAGCGCCTGGGTTTCCGTCATGCCCCCATACTTGATACACTTGGCGGCCTCCTGATAGAGATGGCGCATCAGCTCGTTGCTATCGGATTTCAGGCACACGGATGCGCCCGCCTCATGCAGCAGAGCGGAGTTAAATGGGATCGCGTCGAAGGCCTCGATCTTGTAGGCCCACCAATCGGCAAAGGTGCTGCAGCTCGCCCCATGAGCCGCGATCTCGGCCGCGATTTTGTATCCCTCCAGCACATGCTGCAGCGATTTCACTTTGAAACCGAAGCGGTCGGCCACTTGCAAGAGCATGAGAATTTCATCTTCACGATAACAATGACAGTGAACGAGCAAATTTCCTTTCAAAACATCGGCGAGCGCTTCAAGCCGAACGTCGCGGCGCGGCTCCAGAAGTGGCGGCTTGGCTCCTTGGGTCTTTTTCGCCTTTTCATATTCCTCCCATTCCCGTTGATAGGCGCGGGCCTCGCTGAAGGCGCGCACCAACACCGCCTCCACACCCAAACGAGAATTGGGAAACCTCCCGTCCGTGCGTTTGACGTTTTCCCCCAGGGCAAATTTGACTCCACGCGGAGCATCGGCAACGAGAAGCTCTTTTGTCGGCCGGCCATATTTGAGCTTAATGACCGCGTCCTGACCGCCGATCACGTTGGCGCTGCCATGAAGCAAGCGCGAACTGGTCACGCCGCCCGCCAAGGCTCGATAAATCTGCACGTCCTCACTGTCGATCACATCTCGAACTCGAACTTCCGGTACGATCGACAGGGAAGACTCATTGACGCCTCCGGCGATGGCGAAGTGACAGTGAGTGTCGATGATGCCCGGCATGACAAACATCCCCGCGGCATCGATTACGGTCGCGCCGGAAGGAGCGGAAAGTCCTTGGCCAATCCGTGAAATCTTGCCGCCTTCGATAAGAACGTCCGTCTGAGGCAGTCTCCCTTGGGCGACTGTGAAAACGGTGGCCCCGCGGACCAGCACATTGCCGCCGGTATGAAGCTTCGGTTTCCGGTCGGATTCCAATTCTGTCGCGGGCTGAGACTCGGGTTTATCCGATTTTGGAGATGATGATTTTTCGGCTGCCGGTTTGGCGGAAACGGCGGGCTTACCTTCCGCCGGCTTTGGCTTCGCGTCGGCACTTGGCTTGGGTTCCTCCGGCTTCGGATATTCGAAGCGAACGCCGTCGGCAAAAGCGAAACGCACCTGAGTCTTAGGTTCCTGGAAGTCACCGTCGGTGACAATCAAGTGCGCGGCTTTTCCCGGAGCGATCGTTCCCAGCTGCTGGTCGATTCCCAAAATCTTCGAGGCATTCACCGTGAGAGCCTTAAGGGCTGCTTCGGCCGGAAGACCTTCTTTGATAACTTTGCCAAGATTCTCCCGAAATTTCTCGGGCTTCTCCACACCCTGGGTGCTGAAGGAAAAGAGGATCCCATGCTGATTCAGGAGCGAGGCGTTTCGCAGTTCCTCATGACTCAAGCGCTCCACTTCCTCTTGGACTCGATGCGGCAGCTCTTTGTCACTCTCGGCGGCCGGGCTTCGTTCGTAAAAAGGACCGCTGGTCCGCCGGCCTAATCGCATTTGTGGCTTGTCCGGAAAGTTCAGGCGAAGGATCACCGGGACTTGCTGTTGTTTCAATCGGTCCACGGCCTTCCAGGCATCACGGCCTCCGTAAATAATCGGCTGCAGGTGAAATTCCTCCGCAAAATCCATGGCGCGATGGATTTCATCCTTGGAGTCGGCCTCAAGAATCACCGGAAGCTTCCGGGAAAGGACTAGATTGAGAGCGTCGAGCGAGGGGTCCAATGGCGGCCGCCGGCCTGTCCGTCCGTTTTGCTCGAAGGCGGCCCACATTCTTTGGTGGTAGCCGACATCGAGCAAAGTTTGACGGCAATGCGCCACAACTCCCATGAGCGCTCGCGGATAATCGCCTCCAGGAAGCCCGCGAAAAGATAAGTGCATAGCTACGGGTGAGCGCAAGAGCGCCTCGCGCGAAGGCGCGCCGCTCATGCTAACGAGCGCGCTTTGGCCAACGATGAAGCCGCCGTCCGGCGCGATGAGATGCGAAGTGAAGCCGTTCTTTCGCCAGTTGTCAGCCGGCTCTTCCTCCGCTCGAAGGGCGGTCGCCACCTGAAACTCCGGCGTCATTCCCTTGCGGTTGTCCGGCTTGGTCGCGGCGAGCGCCTCGCCGGCGAAATCGACCGGCGCCGGGGCGCCCGCCTCGGAGCGTCGCAGGGCGGGATCAAATCCCCACGTGCTCATCGCGTCAATGAAGCCAGGATAAACCGTGAGTCCTTTGCCGTCGATCAAGAGCGCGTCGGCCGGCGCCTTGACCTCCGCGCGTCACGAATAGCGAAGACCGTCGGTTTCAAATGTTCGCCCGCGGGTTGCGAATGGCAGGGGACGACAATCCAAGCAAAGATCGAAAAGGAAGCAATAAAGCGATTAAGCATGCAAGAACCTCGAGAACAAATAAGGAAAGCAGGAAGGCAGGAAAAAGTGAACTGATTCGAGATCCATTCCTTTCCTGCCTTCTTGATTTCCTTAGAGATTAATTTCGAGAACGATCGATCAGCGCCGGCTTGATCGTCCAGGCTTGCTGTCTAGCCAAAGCCATCATTCCCGGCGCGCGAAAACCTTCCGGGAAAATTACCCAGCCCCAGAGGTTGGGGCCATCGTCAGCAACATATTGAGCGGCCGCTAGTTTGGCAGGCGCAATCTCAATCATCTCGGGGTGGCCGCTTACTTCTTGCGTGGGTTGAGCCATGTCGACATTCACCTTCGCCAAGGCCCGAAGATAGGCCTCCGGGGGAATAGGGACGCTACCCAACCAGACGGTGGATGGAATCCGGTCTTGCTTTTGGAGAAAGTCGGCCACATCGAGCGCCGTTCGAGTGAACTGGCTCCAATCGGTGGTGAGGGAATGACTCAAGAGAGTAACCCGGCCGGTGGGACCGTAGGGACAGCCAGGGATACCAATCCCTTTCCGCTCTTTGTTTTCATTTGTTCGGGCCAGGCGATCATTGAGCAAAGCGAAGATCTCGGCGGCCGACAAACAGAATTCTCCCCGCTCCTGGAAGGTCACATTCTCGTTGACCGAGCGGGCGATTTCTACGATGTCCTTGACGGAAAAAGTTCGCCCCCGGGCTTTGTCCCGGTAAATCTGAGCTGCCTGCGAGGCGGTGACGAACTGAACCTCGGGAAAACGTTTCATGAATTGGACGTAATTTTCCAGCACCTGGAAAGCGGCTCGGCTCTCTTCGGGTGTCTTGGCGGGAGGCAGCTTCCATTGTTCCCGCGGCGGATTGGCGCCCTTGCTGAAATTAACGCCGTCCCAAAATTGTTTGTGAACAAACTCACAAGGATGGTAAACGATACTGACCACGCCGCCGCCCTCTTCGAGAAGTTTTCGGCGAGCCTCCTGAAAGCGCTCCTCGGCCTCTTTCAGGTCCGGCTTGGCCAGGTCCGCGCGAATGGTGTGAGCCAATTTGTAAAGCGTGAGAATCCCGCAGTAATAGTGCGGCCGATCGTTCAAGCGCACATGGCTGCCGGCGTCCAAATACACCTGCATGCCCCATTTTCTCATGGCCCCAAACGACTGCGGGCCCCACGAGCTGCCCGGTTGGCCGTAACAAGTCGGCGTCACGCCGAAGATGCGCTTCACGTCGTCGAAACCCGGTTTCTCGCGGCGATCGAATTCCGCAACCCCTTCATCCCAGCCGAGGTTAGACAAGTACATGGCCGGAGTGGGCTGAACGCTGTGCCAGTTGGCGTGATAGCCAATTTCATGTTTCTTGAGCGCTTCGATGACATCCGAGCGCCCGCGACGCTCCAGAGTCCGGGCTTTCTCGCCCACGACCTTGAAAGTCGCTCGGATGTTCTCCTTGGTTAGAAGCTCCGCCACCCGAAGGGCCGCATCGTCACTGGCAGGCAGAATGTAATCTTCCGTGTCGAACCACAAGATGACATAAACCTTAGCGGACGAATTTCCGCCACGAGCAGTGTTAGGCGCTGCAAGGCCAAAGGCGACAAAAAAGCAAAGAGAAAAGTAAAGAAGTGTTGAGCGGAGACGTTGGCTGGTCCTCATGGCTGGTCTTCCAAGGTAAGTGATTCGGGCGAAACGTCATGCAAGCGAGGTCGGAATCAAGGCGCTCTCAATTGTCACCAGCAGGTCGTGAAAAGCTAGGTCGCTGAGGACCGGGGTGGCTCCCTCGATGGGCAATGCCCGCTCCAACTCTACCCAAGTTCGGCAGCCGCCGTAATATGCCGTATCGGGTAACTCATGAACTTGCGCGGACTTGAATACTCGAAGAGGCATTAGGTAGAGACCCGGCGAGCGATAAGCGAACCGCTTCCGGATCGTTTCCTCCGACCATAAATAAAGATGTTCTAACAGCAACGGCCCAACCAGGTCACGGACGTGATAGACGCCGTCCACTTCGGCGAAGTGAGACAAGCGAACCACATCCGCCGGGGGTCGATGCTTTTCTATATCCTCTAATATCGGAAAAGCTTCGGGTTTGATTCCTTCCCGCTGCTGGTGAGTATAAGTAGGAAAAAGCCAAAAGCGGGTGTGCTGCAATTGGAAATCGTCGGCCGCTTCGGCAATGCCGCCTTTACGGATGACGAGGGACTGCTTGCCTTCCGCCAAGGCTTGGCAAATGACGGCCCATTCTTTGAACGCATGTTGGAGCATAATGCATCCTTCGAGGTCATCGCTCGGTGGTCGGTTCCCGCAACATCAAGTCGTTGACCGCGGCCGAGGGAGCTTTGTTCTCGTACAGAACACGATAAATTTCGGCCGTGATGGGCATAGAGACATTCATCTCGGCGGCTTGGGCGTGAACGCTACGGGTGGTATAGACGCCCTCCGCGACCATCTTCATTGTAGCTTGAATTTCGGATAGCTTGTCCCCTTGGGCCAGTCTTAGCCCGACCTGGCGATTGCGACCATGGGGACTGATGCAAGTGGTGATCAGATCGCCCACGCCGGCCAGTCCGAAAAAGGTCTCTCGCCGAGCACCGACAGCCACTCCGAATCGGGCCATCTCCACCAAGCCGCGTGTCAGCAGTGCCGACTTGGCGTTGTCGCCAAGTCCTAGCCCGTCACAAATGCCGGCCGCGATGCCGATGATGTTCTTGAGCGCGCCGGCCACTTCCACCCCAACCACGTCGGAATTGGTGTAGACCCGGAATCGTTCGGTGCTCAATCGCTCTTGGATCCACTTGGTTAAATCCCCATCCTCGCCGGCGACGACCACGGTCGTGGGTAGTCCGCGGCTCACTTCTTCGGCGTGACTGGGGCCGCTGAGAGCCGCCAACTGGTGCGCTTCCAAAGTCTGCCGAATGATTTCCGTCGGCCGCATGAATGTCCCGATTTCCATTCCTTTGGCCAAACTGAGCACGGGAAGATCGTCGAGCAGTGCAGGGGCAATTCGTTCAAGTGTGGGCCGCATGTAGACGGTGGGAATAGCCACAATCAGAATTTCCGCACCCGTCACGGCCTGGGAAATGTCGGCCGTCAACTCAACGGCCTCGGGGATTGCGACGCCAGGAAGGTAGGTGATGTTCTCACGACCCTCGCGCAAGATACGCCCGTTGTCTTCGCGGGCGCTCCACAAGGTTACTTGATGATCCGGGCGGCGGGCCAAGAGAATCGCGATGGCCGTGCCCCAAGCTCCGTCTCCTAAGATGGCGAATTTGGTCGGCATGCGAAGCTATCATTGGGGTTTGGACAAAGTCGCAGCGACGACTCCGGGAAATGTGGCAAAACAGCGTAAATCGGGCAAAAACCTTCGGTATTGTAGAGAATCTCCAAGAGCCAACCAGGCAAAGTTTACCGCCTTTAAGGGCCGGTCCAAATCGATCCCAATGCGGATCGCTGGATTCTCCCATGCCCGAAGCCTGAGTCTGCCGATGGTGGAAGTGGGGAATTGGAAACCAGAAACTTGCAGACGGGTTTTCGTTTCTTGCTCCCGAAGAATCCCGCGAGCAGGAAACCTACTCTTGGTTTGCGATGGATCTGGTCATGGAGGACCGCAATGGCCGCTCAACTTCGCGTTTATCAAACGCCGGACGAATCCGACTATGAACCCGGTCCCGAGCCGACGGTTCGGGTAAGCTTGGGAGAGCTTCTGCCGCTGGTCGCGCTGGCTCATCGCCACAATTATGTTTGGCTCAAGGATTTTCTGGACGATGAGGTGGCCATTTCGTCCGACTTGTGCGAGGTCTTGCGAGCCTTCCGTTGTTATCGCCCAGCCGGTTAAGTTATGTTTCCTCGTCTTTTCCCCAATCCTGCAATAACTCCGGCTTGCCGAATTGACTGAGATCGATTTGGCCTTTCACTTCTCCCTCGACCAGTTTCAACCGCGTCTCCAGTTCATGCATTTTCGCTTGCAGCTTCTTGAACTTCGCTTCCCAGTCTTCGGCCAAACGAGGCCGCGGCACCTCGGGATAGCCGAGCTGCCGTTGCAGCGCGGCGAAGAGATAGAGCGGATCGCGTCCACGATTGGCAGCAGCGATGCGCCCTTCTTTTTCAGCGAAGAGTGGAGTCAATGGCGGCGTATAACTCGGCTCACGACGTCGTTGGTCTTTCACGTACAAGTCGCTTCGCAAATAAATCATGTCGGTGAAGTCCACGATGCCCACCTGCCGGCGCACGAATTCCAAAAACTCCATCCAATCCGAATCATAAAAGGGATCGTCCGCCATACTGGCCAGACCCTCGTCGTACCCCAGCCGATTACGGCTGATGGCCTCGAATTGGTAGGTGAAAAGCCCCGGCCGGGTCGGCGACCCGGAGCGGTATTGAGCCTCGCGCTCGAGGATCAGCAAGGCGGTTTCAATGTTAAATCGCCGGCTCTCATCCTCCGTCTGCCGAATGACAAAAGCCTGGAAGGGATGAAAATAGTGCTCGAGGCGGGCGAAACCGGAGGACAAGAGGCCGGTGTGCTTCAGTTCCGTGGCCAGGAATTGAATGGCCAGCGGCAACCGCGTGGTTGCGAGAACTTCCTCATGAATGTGAGTGATGATATCCTGGGCGGCGAGATTGGCGGCGATCCGTTCCCGAAGCACGCGGAAGAAATAAGACTGTTCGATGTATTCTTCGCGGTCCAAGACGGTTCCGGTACTCATGCCTTGATAATACCGTCGGGACCAGCCGACTTGTAGAGACAACCGTAATCCACGTCAGGAGGCCCTCTTATGCGGCTCGGAGCGGGGGGCGTGAGCCCCCTGAGTCATCTCGCTCTCGGCCCCTTGCGTCCCGATGCCTGACATCGGGATCGTCGAAGGTCCGATTTCCACTTCGAAATCGTAGCTGCCGATGTGAAGCATGTCCTTGTTTCGCAAGATCGCATGCGGGACGCGCGAGCCGTTGACCCAGACGCCGTTCATGCTGCTCAAATCGAACACCTGCCAATGACCATCGGCGAAGACAAACCGGCAATGGCGTCGGCTCACTTCCGGCGAGCGGAGTCTCACGTCAGCCACGCTATGTCGGCCGACGAGCATCTCGGGACGAGTGAATTCCACCGAGAATCCGCGCGGCTGCAGGAGTAGCCGAAGCGGCACGAAGCCGGCCGGCTCGACATCGGCTTGGTTCCAATGAGGACCTTGGAGCGGCTCGGGTCCGGAGGGAGCTTGAGCGCCCTCGGCGCCTGCCGCGCGATTCTTAGCATCATCCATGACGATTCTCTGTTCCGCAAAATGGGAAAGCCGACAGGCGAGCCGGGAGGCGGCGAGCCGGAAACCCAGCCCCGCGGTTCCGTGCTGCCTGGCTGGACAATCCCCTATGCGCGGCGAACTATAACACCGTCTCGAATCCAGCGAAAGACGAAAACTTGGAGTAGCCAAGGCTGCACATAAATCCTTGTTTGCATGGTGCTTAAGACTCGGCTCTACCTGGCGTCTCCCGGAAAAATCTCAATCCCGAAATCGAAATCTCAGATTGGAAGAGCGAATGTCCGACTCTTCCGGCCGATTGGTTTGGGATTTGGTGTTTCGAGTTTGTTTCGGATTTAGGATTTCGAATTTGGGATTTTGCGCGAAGCGTATGCACGTTCTGCGGCATCTTGACGATTTAGTTGAGCCGGCTACCATTCCCCTTGCCCTTAAACAATTTCACTGTCCGATCTTAAATTGAATCTCCAGTTCCAGCGCCGGTAAACGCACATCCAGCACAAGGAGTAGACATCATGAGACTCACCAACCTCGCTTCCCCCGGCGCTCTGGCGAACGAGGAGCACGCCAGCCTGCGCGCCGCCTGGTGGATGTTTCTGATCATGGGGGCGATTTCGATCATCGTCGGCATGTTGGCCATTAGCTCGGCGTTCATCGCCACAATGGCCAGTGTGGTGGTCTTTGGAGTGCTCCTAGTGGTCGAAGGCATCACGGGCGTGATCCATGCCATCATGGTGCGGAGCTGGAAGGGATTCGCGATCAATCTGCTCGTGGCCGCGCTCTACCTCTTGGGAGGATTCTTCATGCTCGAAGAGCCCATCCGCGCCGCGGCCGTCCTCACGCTGGTGTTGGCGGCGGCTTTTATCGTGGGCGGCATGCTTCGCGTCATCATCGCCATCGCCGTGCAGTTTCACGGCTGGCCCTGGGTTCTCTTGAACGGCGTCATCGATTTGATCTTGGGAGTGATGATTTGGAGCGGCTGGCCGGGTACGAGCCTTTGGGTTTTGGGCCTTTTTGTCGGCATCGACCTGCTCGTCCACGGCTGGTCGTGCGTCATCCTGGCCCTGGCCGTTCGCGCCCACAACATCGCCCGCCCGGCGGCGGTTTAGTGAATCCCGGAGGAAGCGATCCGCCTTAGCGCCCGAGGATCTGCTTCAGGAAAACTAACACTTGGCAAACCACGGGCCTGTTGAAGCGCGCCGAGAATCTGCTGCTCTGCATCCTAACCTTCGGAGCTATTCCATGATAGAACTCGCGTCCCGAAATCGTGGCTGTCTTCTCGGGCTGGCCTGTGGCGATGCCATTGGGACGACGGTCGAGTTCTGCGAGCGAGGTAGCTTCCCTCCGGTTACGGATATGATCGGCGGCGGCCCCTTCCGCCTGCCGCCCGGCGCGTGGACGGATGATACCTCGATGGCCCTCTGCTTGGCGTCGAGTCTTGCGGAACTGGGACAATTCGACCCAGCGGACCAGATGCGCAGGTACAGCCGTTGGTACAAAGACGGCTACTTCAGCAGCACGGGTCGCTGCTTCGATATCGGATTAACCGTTCGCGGATCGCTCGCACGTTTCCAGCAGACGGGCGATCCGTTCAGCGGACCGACTGATCCGAACTCGGCCGGCAACGGATGCATC
>WNFO01007615.1_pt1 | contig 10189 bp, 11 predicted proteins | sample 5400251 | NCBI WGS metagenome assembly WNFO01 (sample SAMN13153354, study PRJNA577476) | soil metagenome | isolation source: 100 cm saprolite under Madrone tree | place: USA:California | collected 2016-06-14
GTGCGGTTCGGTGTTTGCGGCAGCTTGTCGGCCACCAGCTCAAGGACTGCAAGCACGGTGAAAATAACGACGGAAGGAAAGGAGCCAATGAGAGAGAGTGGGCGCTCGAGTCTCAGCCAGCCCAGGTAAACAGCCCACGCAGTCGTCGCAGGAGCCGTAAGCGAGCGCAGCCCCCCCAAAGAATCCAATTAGAAAAGCAAAAAGCAGTGTCATATCCGGTCCTCTCTTCCTCCGTCGATTTCGGTCTATCGAGATGGACGCTCGCTGCGCGGCCAAGTAGGGCGTGACCTTGCTGCAGTCCGTCGCAACAACATAACTATCTGTACCACGGCTTCCCTTTGCAAGCAGAAGGTCGCAGAGCGGGGCGGCTGTGAATCGCTTCACCGTTCTTTGGACGACTGACTGTGGCGTGAGCTCGCTCGTTGTGAGTCCTTCATAGTGCGCCTAGTCCACCATTTTGACGTTGCTAAGAGATGTTAGTATTCCTATCTAACGGTTCAAAGAATTTTAAATTCCGCTCTAGTGCGGTGTCTCAGAAGTCGCCCTCAATTTTCCCTCTGGTACCATTTTTCACAGGGGGAGTTTTCTCCGAAGGTCACTAATCCCTCCTTGAAAAAGCGGGGAAGGGGAGATGTCTGGGCGGAATAGGTTTAAACTGTTCGTCTAGCCCGAGTGGCGATTTTAACTATGTCTACGGCTCAACCCACACACGCATCAACTTGGAGTCCGTTGCGGCGCTCGCTGTTCCGCTCCCTTTGGCTGGCAGCGGTTGCCTCGAATATCGGGACTTGGATGCAAAATGTCAGCGCGGCCTGGTTGATGACCTCCCTCGCACCCAGTCCAATTATGGTGGCGTTGGTGCAAGCAGCAACGAGCCTGCCGGTTTTTCTGGTCGGGCTGCCGGCAGGAGCCATCGCGGATCTTGTCGACCGTCGCCGTTTGTTATTGACCACCCAAGGCTGGATGCTGGCAGCGGCGAGCGTGCTCGGCATATTGACTTTCATGGATGCGATCACACCGTGGATTTTGTTGACTTTGACTTTCGCGCTGGGGCTCGGTGCTGCGATGAATGCGCCGGCGTGGCAAGCGATCATTCCCGAATTGGTCGGAGATTCCGAACTCAGGGCGGCTGTAACACTGAACGGCGTGGGTTATAACGTAGCGCGTGCCGTGGGTCCCGCGCTAGGCGGCATCGTGGTCGCCACCTTGGGGTCGGCATCCGTGTTTGTGCTCAACGCGCTCTCCTTTCTCGGCGTCATGATTGTCCTTTATCGTTGGCCGCGGGCGCCAGACGTCAGTGCTTTGCCGGCCGAGGATGTGTTCGGCGCGATGCGTGCGGGAATGCGCTACGTTCGTCATGCCCCCGCAGTGCATGCCGTCCTGCTGCGGACCGGCGCCTTCATTCTCGGGGGCGGCGCCCTGTGGGCTTTATTGCCGCTCGTCGCGCGCGACGAATTGGCGTTGGATGCGATGGGCTATGGCGTAATCTTGGGTTGTCTGGGCACCGGAGCGGTAGTCGGTGGAGTATTTTTGCCGCGATTCGAGCAGAAGTTTTCGACGGATGCGCTACTGGCCGGCGCCATCGTGCTCTTCGGTTTGGCAACGGCGGGACCAGTTTATGCGCCTCATTTTGGTCCTCTCTGCGCCGTAATGGTTGTCGGCGGCGTAGCCTGGATCACGATCATGTCGACCTTCAACGTTGCGGCTCAAGTGACGGTTCCAGCATGGGTGCGTGCGCGTGCGTTAGCTGTATACGGCATCGTCGCCCAAGGCGGCATGGCGATCAGCAGTGCTTTTTGGGGACTGGTAGCTGAGCGCCTGAGTCTCTCGATGACACTGCTTTGGGCCGGTGCCACACTGGCTGCGGGCATAGTAGTGACGGCGCGTTATCGATTGAAACTAGAGGAGGCGATTGATTTTACACCATCCCCTCACTGGCCCGAGCCCATCTTGTCGACGCATCCGGCGCCGGACGCCGGTCCGGTATTGGTAACGGTGGAATATACAATTGACGCGGCGCGAGCGCAGGATTTTGCGACGGCCATGCAGGGCGTACGAACTCAACGCCTCCGCGATGGGGCCTATCGATGGGGGCTGTATAACGATTCAGCCGTACCGACGCGCTTTGTCGAAACCTTTGTGGTCGAGTCTTGGGCCGAACATTTACGTCAACACGAGCGGGTCACAGTCGCCGACAAAGAAGCCGAAGACGTCGCCCGGGCCTTTCACATCGGCGCCACGCCTCCGGCAATTTCGCACCTGATCTATACCCGCGCCGCAGCGGCCCAGAGATGAGCGGACAAGTCATTGCGATCACGAGTTTTTTACGCTTGCGACTTCTTTGAACCGATGCGTTTGGCCACTTTCGCATGGGCGAGAACCACATGAGGATCTCGCTGCAAAGCGGCCATGTAGCGCTCGCCGAATTCACCTCCCTTTTCTGCCGGGAGCAGCAGGAATACGGATTCGTTCATCAATGCGTTGACGCTGTCACTCGTTAACGGCTCCTCGGCGTCAAGAGCTTCATCCATCGCAACAATCAGTTGGGAAACCGGGCGCAGCCACGCGAACCATGGATCACCGGAAAGAAGCTGCAAAAAATGATGCGGCGAATGGATCGGGCCAACGTTGGTTTCGTAAACCGCGCGTTCGGAGTCGATCAGGGTCTTGTGCAGGTCGAGCAAGGCGTCGCGAAGCTCTTGGAGCGGTTGCCGGGTCGCTGCATCCAGGGGTTCTCGCTTTTTTGATCTTGTCTTTTTCATTAGATTAACAATAGCATGGTTGAGCGCCGCCGGCAGCAAGTGCGAAGTCCGTCGTCCTGAATTCCCGCTTAAAACACGAGGGAATGACGGACTTCGATCCACTTGTGTGTAGCAAGCTTCGGAGAATCCAACCCGTTGATATTGAAAAGGCAGAGGCGTTTAGGAATGACAAACTGGGTTTTGTTGAGCTACTTCTTCATACATGCAAGTCTGTTGGCGACCGAGCTGCCGATTGCAGGAGGACTCCCATGCGTTATGAACTTTACTATCAACCATCTATCCAGGGCCGCGGCGAGTTCATTCGGCTGCCACTGGAAGACAGCGGCGCGGATTACGTGGACGTCGCGCGGGATCCGAAGTTCGGCCGTCCCGGGATCATGAAGTTTCTTGAAGACTCGTCTTTAGAACATCCGCCGTTTGCCCCACCGTTTCTGAAAGCCGGCAAGCTTTTGATTTCCCAAACCGCGAACATTCTCCAGTTCCTTGCGCCTCGGCTCGATCTCGTGCCGAAAAACGAAGCAAGCCGGCTCTGGGCGCATCAGCTGCAGCTGACGATCGCCGATTGGCTGTACGAAACAGGCCAGACGCACCATCCGATCGCGAACGTCCTGTATTATGAGGAACAGACCGCCGAGGCCAAAAAGCGCGCCGCGCATTTCACCTCGAACCGAGTGCCGAAATTTCTCGGCTATTTTGAAAGAATTCTCAAAGGCAATTCCAAAGGAGGCGACTTCACCTTCGGCAAGAAGGTTGCCTATGTCGATCTATCGCTTTTCCAGATGATCGAGGGATTGCGCTATGCTTTCCCCCGGACCATGGCGAGACTCGAACCGCAATATCCACGGCTGATAACGTTACATGATCGTGTTATGGCGCGTCCTCGAATCGCCGCCTATCTATCCTCGCCGCGACGACTCTCGTTCAACCAACAGGGTATTTTTCGGCACTATCCCGAGTTGGAAGAGTAATAGACCCGGAAGTCGAAGGTCTGGTATGTGATGGCCTTCTGATTGTTAGTCATGGCATGTTGTTGGTTGATTTGGTCGTGCCAGGGGAGCGATTCTTCCATTGCGGACTCGACCCATTCGAAGGGTACTTGACGCCTAACTGCTTGAGCATCTCGGCCTGACGGATGACGTTGCCGCTACCTTCGCTGAATTTCTTGCGGGCCTCGATATAACTGTCTTGCGCCTGCTGAATGCGCTCGCCCACCCTTTGCAGATCGGCTATGAAACCGACCAGCTTGTCGTAAAGCTCGGCGCCGCGATTTGAGATTTCCTTAGCACTTCGGCTTAGGCCTTCCTGCCGCCATATGAAAATTTCCGACTTGGAGTAAAATAGTGTGATTTCAGATCGCACACAGACGCCGTGTCCGCGGTGTTCTTCTGACAAGCCAGAGATAGAGACATGAGCCTCGTTGCCCTGCTCTCGTCTAAGCAGGATTTGAAGGGTCGATTGCCAAATGTTATTTTTGACCGCTCATCATGAACTTTTGGCAAAACATTTCTAGACCGATCATCGGGCTTTCGCCCATGGACGGCGTTACCGATCCCTCTTTTCGCTTTGTTACCGCGAAGCATGGCCGCCCCGATGTGATTCTAACGGAGTTCGTCAATATCCAATCGGCGATCTACGCGCCGGAGCTGATGCTCAAGGATTTGACCTATGCAGAGGTCGAGCGGCCGGTGGTAGGGCAGATTTACGGAAAAACTCCGGAGCTTTTCTATAAAGTCGCTCATATTGTGGGCGAGCTTGGCTTTGACGGATTGGATATCAATATGGGTTGCCCGGCGAAGAAAGTCGCCGCCGCCGGTTGCGGCGCGGCACTGGTCCGTGAGCCTGACCTGGCGCGAGCGATCATCCAAGCGGCACAGCACGGTTTGCAAGATTGGTACAATGGACAGAGTCTCAAAGAATTGGGCATCCGGCCGAGTGCCATCGCGGCGTTTAAGGCCGCCAATCGACGCCGGGCCTGCGTCGATACGATAACGGACCGGCGTCTGCTTCCACTGTCGATCAAAACCCGGATCGGATATGACCGCATTGTCGTCAAGGACTGGATTTCAACGCTGCTTGAAGAGCGCCCCGCTGCAATCACCCTCCACGGCCGCACGTTACAGCAGGGATACAAAGGGAATGCGGACTGGGACGCCATCGCGCAGGCAGCCGAGATCGCAAAAGGCTCCGGGACATTGCTGCTCGGCAACGGTGACTTGCTGGACATGCCGGACGTATACCGGCGCGTTCGCGAAAGCCAAGTCGACGGCGTTCTCATCGGCCGGGCCACGGAGGGAAATCCATGGCTTTTCGCCGGTAAAGAACAGCTGAAGCAGGCCCTGCAAGGAATCGGCCCGGTGACGCCGCAGCCTCCCGTGAATCTCGCCGAGCGTTTCAACGTCATGCTCGAACATAGCCGGCATTACGAAAACGTCGTGCAGAACCGCTGCTTTGTCGGTATGCGCAAAAACTTGCTCTGGTACTGCCGCGGTTTCGCCGGAGCCGCGGAGTTGCAGTGGCAAATGAAGCGTGTCAACAGCGCCGAGGAAGTCGAGATTGCCCTGGATAACTATATCCGCTCTCGAAGCGATACTTCCAAAACAATTCAAACCGTTCCAGCTATTCAATAACTCAGGTCAGTTCCAATCTTTACGAGGAGCCGTCGAACCTCCCGACGGTGCATGATCCCGCCCGACATTCGCCCTTGGGTTTTTTGCAAGTATCGTTATTCTCTCTGCCAGAAGTGTAGCACTTGTGTCGCGCAGCGCAAAAGTTCAACGCACTCGAGAAGTCAAAAGGCGGGGCCGTCGCCCGTCTTCACATGACTGTAAGAACTAGAACCGGCCTTCTCTTTCCATTCTCTTAACAACACTGTCGTCCACCAAGTCCTGCGCTTTGAGGCGACGGATGACGAGTTCAGAGAATTCGATCACATTAGCCTTAATAAAGTATAAGGCTTCTTCAGCCTTTACCTACCGCCGAACTCAAACTCTTAACTACATAATTTTGTTGATCCAACGTCAAACCAATCCACAATGGCAACCGTATTAATCTTTCCGAAATCGAGTCGGTAATAGAAAGGTCACCACTTTGTCTGCCATATTTCTGTCCGGCTTGTGATGAGTGAAGCGGCACATAGTGAAATACAGCGTTTATCCCGTCATTTTTCAAATCATCAAGAACTGCTTGGCGATCGATTCGCGGCGAGAGCAGGACATAGTACATATGTGCATTCTGTTGACAGTCTGCCGGTACAATCGGACGGCGCAGACTACCTTGGTTTTCTAAGGGCTCTAAAAGATCATGATATCGATGCCACCTCTCCAACCGCTCTTGAGTAATGCGGTCCGCCTCCTCAAGCTGTGCCCATAGGAAAGCAGCGGATAATTCGCTGGGCAAAAACGACGACCCCACTTCTTGCCAAGTGTATTTATCCACCTCGCCACGGAAGAAGCGACTACGATCGGTGCCTTTTTCGCGGATGATCTCCGCTTGCAGGATGAATTTGGGGGCATTAACGAGCAGCGCGCCGCCCTCTCCACTAATAACATTCTTGGTTTCGTGAAAACTATAGCAACCAAGATGACCAATGCTGCCAAGCGGTCTCCCTTTGTAGGATGACATGACTCCCTGCGCGGCATCCTCAATCACCAGCAAATTGTGCTGTCGCGCGATATCCATGATGGTGTCCATTTCGCAAGCCACCCCCGCATAATGTACTGGCGCGATCACCTTGGTGCGGGGCGTAATAGCGGTCTCAATCTTGGTTTCGTCGATGTTGAGTGTGTCTGAGCGAATGTCCACAAAAACTGGTACCCCACTGCGAAGAACGAAGGCATTAGCTGTTGAGACAAAGGTATAGGACGGCATGATTACTTCGTCGCCCGATTGAATGTCTGCGAGGATTGCTGTCATTTCCAGTGCTGCTGTGCATGAGTGGGTAAGAAGCGCCCGATGGGCGCCAGTGCGAGCTTCCAGCCATGCGTGACATTTTTTGGTAAAGCCCCCATCGCCGGACAGATGGCCGTTGGCGTGTGCTTGGGCTATGTACTGCAGCTCGCGGCCAGTCATGTAGGGCTTGTTGAAAGGAATCATTTGCGAGTGCACTCCATAAAGCAGTGGGTGTAGGGAATCCATCGTTGATGGCGTACTTCTATTCGTGGGGATTTGAAAACTGCGTTCGCGACGGAGGCGTAAGCCGCCTTGTTTCGCACATTTTGACCGCGATCGTTACTAACCAGAAATCGAGCAATCGGGTTTTGTCCCGAGTCAAGGCATGGGTCTACGGTAAGCAGGCGCCCCCCCGGTTTCAGAGCCATATAGGCTAGCCTCATGATGCCCACAGCCTCTTCGTCGCCTAGATGATGTATTAGCCCCAACGCCAGAACGACATCGAACGACGGCATGTTCTCGATGTCGGCAACAACCAGCTCCTGACATTGGAACTTTCCCCGACAACCAAACAGCGCACGAGCTCGTTGTATGTACGCATCGCTAATATCAAATCCCCAATAATCAACCTCCGGCAGATAAGCCAGGATATCTGCCGGGCCACAACCTATATCCAGCACTTTCATGCCAGCGTGCGGCCTAACGAAATCTTTTACAAACCGGCTTCGGCTCTGATGTCCGCCCATGATGCGCTGCAAGGATGAATAGACAACAGGGTTAGACAAGATAGCCCGCACATCAAGAGTAATCTGTGCCACTACGATGCTCCCTTGAATCCAGTTCGCGTTACCGCACAGTCTATGATTGGCTGGAGCAGTGCCGGGAGAAGCCCAACTACATAGTGCAACCGTAACTGGACCAACGCCACAATAACGACATACGCCCATTTTGGGCGACGCATAGAAAAGTCCCTATCGAAAATGACTCGCTCAAGAGTGGATACCAACAAGCGTCCATTAAAAGGTAACACTCAATTCAGGCAAACGCTTTATACCTCTGCGTATCTGAATAACGTCAATCCAATTTAGCGACTTCCAAGTGCCCTCAGGATCGGGAATGTTCTTGTTACGGAAGATTTGGCCCCTAAGAAGTTTTTCGGTAAGCCGCTTTGAAAACAGCGTTGGAATATTAAAATGCGGCTCATACGGGAACAAATAATTAGGGCACGTAAATCTATAAGTTGCTCCGTGCTTAAGGCTGGAACCCACATTGCTAATGGATAACGCTATATCCTCCACATGTTCCATGACATTGACCGAGAAGACATAGTCAAAGCAGTTCTGCTCCGACAGTGCCTCGGTTGACTGATCGAGCATTCGAGGCAGGCACCCAAGCATTGCCGCTCTGTGGAGAACTAACTTTCGCATCCGCTCAAAGTGCGAGAAGCCAGCACCCGTGGGCTCTAATGCAGTGACCTGAAATCCCTCCCTCACTAACTGGCAACTCAGCAACATTGAACCTGCGCCGACTTCAAGTACCATCGCTCCGTGATGCAATCGCATCAAATCATCATCGATGTATTGCCTGCCAAACCGGGCTTCACCCAAATAAACGTCCAGGGTAGACAACATATGGGGGGCTTGTTCGCTCACATACACGCGAACATCGGCCAGCCAACTATCTATAGATGGTGGTTCAATTACTCCGAACATTCGCTTTTCATCTCAAGGAAATAGTTAACGGCACACAGCGGTTTCTAGCGCTCCAAAACAGCAAGCCCGAAGCCCGTCTGTCCATTGCCGTTACCGCAGTACAACATATAACGCTGGCCTTTATGATCAAAAACGAATGGGTATTCGATCATCTCGGAGTCCCAGCCGTTCGGAGATACATCTATTCCTGTTTCATTGAGACGGAGATCCCAACTTTTTCCGCTCTGGCTGTAGGCATACCCAATCCGGTATTTTTCGCCGGAACCACTCCGGTAAGAGAACCACATGTGATAGCCCTCATTCGTACTTCCGATAACAGCCGGGCGCGAAAAGGCTTGGGCCGTGCCAAGGCGGTATGGGACAGCAAGACCATCCCGTCGCCAATGGTGTCCGTCATTCGAAGCGGCATGTTTGATCACATGCAGCATTTCGCCATTACCCGCATCCCAAGTCACAGTTGAACCGTACCACATGTGGTAAAAACCATTTTCTACCCGGATCACCCATGGATACGAAAGACTTACCGGGTCAGTGCCGTCAGTGGACATGAACGGCTCGTCACTGTCGATACGGAGGGTGAAATCTCGCTCGACCACGAGACGCCCGATGTCTCCTCGCCAGTGATTGCCGGGAGGGCATTGCCAGCCCATGAATAACATATAGCGGCGGCCATCGGACTCATAGCAATTGCCGATACTGACGCCGTGGGAGTAAAAACTGTTTTTCGGCCCATGCTCGAAAATCGGCTTATCGTGGATGTAAACCGGCTCACGTTTTACGACGTCTATATCGACAAATCCCACTGAGGAGCGATTCCGCGCATCGCGACCGCTAAAGAAAACGCGATAAACGTCCCCCTCTAACAAGACGGCTAAAGGATTGGCGGCATGACTCACAAGTTTGGGATGAACAGATTCCGGGAAGTAGAGTTGCCCGAGTTTTCTCCAGCGCATCAATCGTTCTTCCTAGATCTTTCTCAGGCGAGTACTTGGAACCTTGGCTCGCTCGGTTGCCTGCCCCATATAAACTCCTTCCGCTTCAGCATCCGCCAAGAGCAGCGCCCCCGCGCCGATGACACACTTCGCGCCAACCTTGATGTGGTCGCGCAATGTGGCATTGACCCCAATGAAGCAGGATTCGTCGATTTCGACACCACCGGAGATCACGACATGCGATGCGATGAAGCAGTGGTCGCGGATGGTCGAATGATGACCGATATGATTGCCACTCCACAGCGTGACGTTGTTGCCAATAGTGACAAACGGCTGAATGGTCAGTTTCCACCGATTTTGCTTGCGTTGAGCACAGTGCAACGGGAGCTAATATAGCTGGCGAGTCGGTAGCCCAAGGCCTTCGTAGCAAGGTATTTTTCCTTGCGAACTTCATTAAGCTTGGAATAACTTAAGGCGACGAAGAGTTCGTGCGTATCAGGTGAATAACGGTCCGCAATTTCTTCAAACGCCACAACGGGCAGTCCGCAGAATTCAGTCTTGCTGATATAAGCAGCATCGACCGTGAAAGCTACGACTTCGTAGTTCGAGTCTGTGGAGAAATAGTAGTGGGCTAGTTGCGCAATGTCGCCTGAACCGAATATGACCAACTTAGGTTTCATGGATGCTTTCTCACCAGGATTGTAAACTCGTAAAGACCGTAGTCGTGCAGGAGCGCCACGTAGCGCGAGTAACGGCGCTTGCAAAGATCGAATAGCGCACAGGGATCCGCATAATAGAGATAGTCTCGCATCTTGTCGGTATCCGAGTAGGACGTTAGGCAGTTGAAGGCGAATCCCCGGCGACTGGTACGGTCTAGCCCGTTGAGCGTGTCCTC
>WNFO01025399.1_pt1 | contig 10189 bp, 5 predicted proteins | sample 5400251 | NCBI WGS metagenome assembly WNFO01 (sample SAMN13153354, study PRJNA577476) | soil metagenome | isolation source: 100 cm saprolite under Madrone tree | place: USA:California | collected 2016-06-14
CTCCGCCCGGCCGGGAGGCGCCCCGCTACCCCCGCCTGCGATCCACTTTCGGAGATCCATTCCAGCTCTCGGGCGAGATCTCCGGCGCTCTGCCAACGGCGTTCGGTCTCTTTTGCCAGGCAGCGGCGAATCGTGTGGTGCAGCGCTGGTGGCGTCATCGGCTTGACGGAACTGATCGGTGCCGGTTCCTTTTCCAGAATCGCTGAGGCTACGCTCAGTTGGCTCTTCCCTGGAAACGCCCGCTGCCCCGTCAGCATCTCGTAGAGCACCGCACCGAATGAGAAAATATCGCTCCGCCCATCCAGCTCTTTCCCCTCCACCTGCTCCGGCGACATGTATTGAAACGTGCCAACGATCGTCCCTTCCTGCGTCATCGGAGTGGTCTGCGACGCTGCTGCCGTCAGTGTAGCCACGCTGGCCGGGGCCACCGCAGGCTTGGCCAGACCAAAATCGAGTAGCTTGGCGCCGCTAGGCGTGAGCATGATGTTCCCGGGCTTCAGGTCGCGATGTACCACCCCGTTGCGGTGTGCTTTGTCGAGGGCGTCGGCGATTTGCATCCCGAACTTGAGAACTTGCTCGAGCAGCAGTGGGCCTTTTTCGAGGCGCTTTGCGAGTGGTTCGCCTTCGACGCACTCCATCACTAAATAGTCGATGCCATCCTGACTTCCCACGTCGTACAGCGCGCAGATGTGCGGGTGGTTCAAACTTGAAATGGTTTTGGCTTCGCGTTTAAATCGCTGCTTTCGAACGGGATCGGCAGAGAGCTGCGCCGGCAGAATCTTGATCGCGACGGTTCGATCCAGCCGCGTGTCCCGCGCGCGGTACACCTCGCCCAGGCCGCCCGCGCCCAGCGGCCCGACGATCTCATACGGCCCAAGTTTGCTACCCGTTGCCAGCGTCATTTGTTCAGCTCCGCGGTCCAGTTCAGAATGACGGACATAGGCTCGGTCTCCGCCTCCTTTACTTGCGTGTTGATCAGAAATCGCTGCCCGTCTCGGCTCACTCCATAAACGAACAGGTCCTTGTTTGTGACTGGCTGCCGGGGAGTGGTCTGGAAGAGTGCGACTGGCGTACCGGCATCGAAATTGGCCCCGATCGTCAGGGGTGTGGCCATCATCTTGCCGCTCGAAGAGATGTAGAACAGTTCTTTACCGTCGCCTCGCCACCGAGGTTGTTCTCCTCCGCCGATCGAGACCTGCCACTTGCCACGTGATTCCGGAAATGAAGTCACGTAAATCTCCCATTTCCCGCTCTCATTGGACGCATACGCCACCCATATTCCGTCCGGCGAGAATTGGCCATTCTTGAGGACTGACGTCGCTTTCAGGAACATGCTGTTCTTTAGCTCCGGGACAGCCACGAGCCACAGGTCGGTGCCACCTGCATAGAGGATGTATTTCCCGTCTTTGGACCAGTCATTCGGAACTTTGTCGACGTCATCGTGTACAATTTGTTTCTCTTCCTGCGTGCCATCGGAGTTTTTCATATACAGGTCGAAGCTGAGTTGACGACTGGAGGAAAACACTAACTGTGCGGCGCCTGGGCTCCAGACTGGCCCGATGTCAATGGCGGGGTCGAAAGTAAGTCGCTTGACACTATCGCGCTGCAAGTCATACGTCCAGATGTCAGTGTTTTGGCTCCCGACGTCGGTCTTACTTACCGCCGCCGATCTTCCATCCGGGGATAGGGACACGTTGCCATACACATCCGGCTTGCCGACCACCCCCAGTTCATTCCCCTGACGGTCGAACCAAACCGGTTGCGAAAGTGCGACCTGGCTGCCAGTCTGAGCGACCAGCAGACCATTATGAGAGACAGCAAACACCGCCCTGCTGACTTGCGGAACAGCCTGAATATCCGTGAGGATGGCCGTGGGTTCTCCAGTCAATGCGATTCGCTTCAGATCGAATCGTTGGGCGAGCAGAGTCTTGTCACGGTAAAACAGAAGGTAGCCTGGCTCAGCATAGGCCGCGTTGGCAGTCGCTTCAACGACGAATCGCTTCTCGTTCGAATCCAGCGAACCCACGAAGATGCCATCTACGCCTTTCCGCCCCGAGAAATTGGCTGCTAGATACAGGTAATGCGTTCCATCAGGTAGAAACACGGGCCAGCGAAGGCTTTCTTCCCCACGACTTGGATCCGTGTTGCTGAGGCGCGCAGGTGTTCCACCTGAAGTCGAGACGCGATACAGACCTCCCGCCGCCACAGGCGCGAAAACGATCACGCCGTCCTTGTTCCAACTACCGCCTCGGCCCGAGGGCGCATCACAGATCGTTTGAACTGCGCCGCCCGACAACTCCAGCTTCTTTAGCTTTCCATCAGCAAAGAACGCGAGAAACCGCCCGTCAGGCGACCAGAATGGATAACTGGCTCCTTCGGTCTCTGCGAGGCTTGCTGCCCCGTGCGATCCCAGCTGGTAAATCCAGATCACATTCTTCCGTACAGATTCCCAATACGCGACCACGGCGAGAGTGTGTCCGTTCGGAGCTATAGCAAAGTCACGAGCCGGGAACGGCAGCGGAGCATGAAAATACATTGTTTGGTCTTGCGATTTGGAGCTGCGCCACCAGAGGGTCCCGGCTATTAGGAAGACGACGAGTGCGCAGGAGATAAGCCAGGCTAACACTTCTCGCGCATTTCTTGCCGCTACCAATGGCACTGTACGGCCCATGTGCCCGCCATTTTCAGCGACCCACTTCAATTCGAGGGAGAGATCGCGAGCGGTCTGCCAACGCTCTTCGGAGTCCTTCGCCAGACATCTCCCAATGGCATGGTCGAGCGCCGGCGGCGTCATCGGTTTCACCGCGCAGATCGGCGCGGGATCCTTTTCCAGAATCGCCGAAGCCACGCTCAGTTGGCTCTTGCCTGGAAACGCTTGCTGCCCCGTCAACATTTCGTACAGCATGGCACCCAACGAAAAAATGTCGCTGCGGCCATCGAGTTCTTTTCCTTCTACCTGCTCCGGCGACATGTATTGGAACGTGCCGACGATGCTGCCTTGCTCGGTCACTGGTGACTGCCTCTCCGCAGCCGTCAGTGTTGCTGCGGTGGCTAAGGGCACCGCAGGCTTGGCGAGCCCGAAGTCCAGTAGCTTCGCGCCCGTTGCCGTCAGCATGATGTTTCCGGGCTTCAAGTCCCGGTGTACCACGCTGCTCCGATGCGCCTTGTCCAGCGCGTCCGCGATCTGCGCACCGAATTTCAATACCTGCTCCAGCGGCAGCGCGCCTTTTTCCAGCCGCTTCGCCAGCGTTTCCCCCTCCACGCATTCCATCACCAGGTAGTCCACACCATCCTGGCTGCCCACGTCATACAACACGCAAATGTGTGGATGATTCAAATTGGAAATGGTCTTCGCTTCCCGCTCGAAACGTTGCTTCCGCACCGGATCGGAAGAAAATTGCGCGGGAAGAATCTTGATCGCCACCGTGCGCTCCAGCCGCGTATCCCGTGCGCGGTACACCTCTCCCATCCCGCCGGCGCCCAGCGGCGCGGCGATCTCATACGGTCCGAGCTTGCTGCCAGCCGCTAGCGTCATGTCCCGACTATCTCTCCATTTCGGAGGCCCAGTTCAGAATGATCGACAAGGGCGCCGCGTTGGGTTCGTCGAATCTTGTATTGACCAGAAACTTTTGGCCATCGGCGGTCACGTCGTAGGAAAACAGGTCCATCGAGGATATTGGTTGTCGCAAGTGCGTCTGAAACAGCGCTACAGGCGACCCTGATTCGAAGTTGCTTCCCGTCTTCACTGGCACGGCCATGATTTTCCTTTCCCCGGACAGGTAGAATAACTCCTTGCCGTCCCGCCGCCAGCGCGGCTCTTCTCCGCCTCCCCTGGACACTTGCCATTTGCTGTTGGCACTTGGAAATGGCGATACATAGATCTCCCAATTCCCCGTCTCATTCGAGGAATAAGCCACCCATCTCCCATCTGGCGAAAAATGGGCGTTCCGCACGACCGACTTCGCTTGCAGGAACGGTTTGGCTTGGCGATCCGGCAAGGACACGTACCACAGCTCTGCAGCCTTCGCGGCGAGCAGGTACTTGCCGTCGCGCGACCAGTCCCAGCAATTCTGCTGCCCAGGGTGCGCAGCATTCAAATCGAAAATCTCTTCCTCGGAACCGGATCCATCTGACTTCTTTTGGTACAACCGTTGAAAAGTATTTCGATTCGACGTGAAAACCACGCGTTTGCCATCGGGACTCCAAACGGCTCCTTGGTTCAGCGAAGGGTCAATCGTGAAACGCGTCACTGCGTCGTTTGTCAGTTCATGAATCCAGATGCCTAGCCTGCGTCCATCTGCTTCTGCCTGGTCAAAGGCCATCCGCCGACCGTCTGGTGAGAGGCTCGGGTTGGCCAACACTCCCGGTGGCCCGACCGTGGCCGTTGGCCTACCGTTTCGATCAAACCACGTCAACTGTGACCTGGCCGCACCTTTTCCCGTTTGCGCGACCAAAGTTCCGCTGCTGGCCACGCCGAAGAGAGCGAGGTCTATTTGCGGCAGAAATTGCACCTCGTCGCTGACGGTGCGCGGTTCGCCGCTCAGCGTATAGCTGCGGGAGTCAAACCGCTGGGCCACTAGCGATTTGTCCCGCCAGTAAAGCAGGTAACCGGGATCCACGTAGGCAGCATTGGAAGACGCGTTCACGATAAGCCGCGTCTCAGCCGAGTTCAACGACCCCAGAAAAATCCCATTTTTTTCGAAGTGTTCGGAAAAGTTGTCGGCCAGGAAAAGGAAGTGCCGCCCGTCCGGGAGAAACACGGGCCAGCGGTGGCTTGATTCAAAGCGAGATGCATCGAGCTTGGTTATTTCGATGGGTGTCCCGCCAGAGGACGACAACCGGTATATTCCCGTGAACACATTGGGCGAAAAAAGGATTGTTCCTTCCGCGTTCCAAGTGCCCCCGCGACCGTTGGGTGCATCTCCCAGCACCTGCACTAGTCCTCCCGAAAGATCTGCCTTCTTGAGCTTTCCATTGGCGAAGAACCCGAGGGACCGGCCATCGGGCGACCAGAAGGGATGAGAGGCCCCTTCTGTTCCGGGCACTGGAGTCTGCCCTCGGCCTCCCACCTTGTGTGTCCAGATGACGTACTTATTTGCTTGGTCCGAATAGGAGACCATCGCCAGGGTGCGCCCATCGGGTGAGAGTGCCACGTCATTCGCGGGGAACGGCACGGGGCTGTAAAAGTGCATCGCAGGCGGGATTTGGCGGGGGCGAACCCACCAGGCGGCGCCTCCGCCGATCAGAAGCAACAAAAGCAAAGTTGCAACCGGCTTGCTGACACGGTCCCAGGTATTGTGACCTGCGAGGATGCCAACCGGCGGGCCGGTCTGCGAATCACCCTCTGCAATCCACTGGAGCTGCAGCTTTACGTCGTGCGCCGTCTGAATTCGCTCCTCGGGGTCCTTCGCGAGGCATGTGCGAATCAAACGATCCAGCGCAGGTGGGGCCATCGGCTGAAACGCCGAGATCGGCTGCGGCTCGTGTTCCAGAATCGCCGCAATCACACTCGCTTGGCTCTTGCCATCGAACGCGTGGTTCCCGGTCACCATCTCGTACAACACGGCGCCAAAGGAGAAGAGATCGCTCCGGGGACATGTACTGCACCGTTCCGACGATGGCGCCTTCTGCCGTGAGCGGACGCATTGTCGTCGGCGAGATGGAGAGGGTCTGGCCGCTTGCGAACATCTCTGATACAGGCTTTGCCAATCCAAAATCCAATAACTTCACGCCGGACTTCGTCAGCATGATGTTGCTGGGCTTCAAATCCCGATGGACTACGCCACTTCGATGGGCTTTGTCCAGCGCATCCGCAACCTGCGCGCTGAATTTCAATACTTGCTCCAGCGGCAGCGCGCCTTTTTCCAGTCGTTTGGCCAACGTCTCTCCCTCTACGCATTCCATCACCAGGTAGTCCACGCCATCCTGGCTGCCCACGTCGTGCAACACGCAAATGTGCGGATGATTCAAACTCGAAATAGTTCTTGCTTCACGCTCGAAGCGCTGCTTCCGGACGGGATCGGACGAAAATTGAGCAGGAACAATCTTGATCGCAACTGTTCGATCCAGCCGCGTGTCCCGCGCGCGATACACCTCGCCCATCCCGCCCGCGCCCAGCGGCGCCACGATCTCGTACGGCCCAAGTTTGCTCCCGGCTGCGAGCGTCATTTATTCAGCTTTGCAGCCCAGTTGAGTACGACGGACATGGGTTGCGTCTCCGCCTGCTTGACTTGCGTGTTGATCAGAAATCGCTGTCCATCCCGGCTCACGTCATAAACGAAGAGGTCAAAAATAGGGATTGGCTGTCGGGGGGTGGCCTGGAAAAGTGCAACAGGCGTGCGGGCTTCGAAATTGGCCCCGGTCGTCACGGGAACGGCCATCATCTTACTATCCGAGGAAAGATAGAAAAGTTCTTTTCCGTCACTACGCCAACGCGGCTGTTCGCCTCCCCTAACCGAGACTTGCCACTTGCCCCGTGGTTCCGGGAAAGAGGTTACGTAAATTTCCCACTTTCCGGTTTCGTTGGAGGCGTAGGCCACCCATTTGCCGTCGGGCGAGAATTGTCCGTTCCTGAGAACGGAAGGCGCTTTCAGAAACAGGCTTTTCTCCAGTTTCGGCAGACTCTCGAACCACAAGTCCGTGTGTCGAGTGTAAAGGATGTATTTTCCGTCTCTAGACCAGTCATTTGGAAATTTGTCGATGTCTTCATGCAGGACGCTCTTCTCTTCTTGGGCGCCATCGACGTTCTTCATATACAGGTCGTTAAAGGATAGCCGATTAGAAGCAAAGACCAACCGCGCAGCATCTGGGCTCCAGATTGGCACCGAGTCGGCGGAAGGGTCGAAGGTAAGCCGCTTGGCGCTGTCGCCCTGCAAATCATAAATCCAGATGTCGGTATTTTGGCTCGCGATGTCCGTCATACTCACAGCCACCGATTTTCCATTCGGAGCTATGAGTACGTTTCCATACACGTCGGGCTTTCCCAACGCTCCTAGTTCTTTCCCTTTGCGGTCAAACCAGGCGAGTTGTGAAAGGGCAACCCCGCTCCCGGTCTGAGCAACCAGCAGGCTGTTTTCGGAGGCTCCGAACACCGCCCTCTTGACCTGCGGCTGGTACTGAATATCGTTCAGAATAGTGGTTGGTTCCCCCGTCAAAGCGAAGCGCTTCAGATCGAATCGTTGGGCGAGCAAAGCCTTGTCGCGGTAAAAAAGTAAATAGCCTGGAGCGGCATAGGTTGCGTTCGCGGCGGCCTCCACGACGAACCGTTTTTCGTTGGAATCCAGCGACCCCACGAAGATGGCATCAACGCCCTTCTGCCCCGCGAAATTGGCTGCCATATACAGGTAGTGCGTTCCGTCGGGCAGAAACATGGGCCAGCGATGACTCAATTCTCCACGACTCGTATCCAGCTTGCTGACCGGCGTGACTGTTCCACCCGAAGCCGTGACGCGAGACAGGCCTACCCCCGACCGCGCATCAGGCGTGAAAATGATCACGCCGTCCTTGTTCCATGTGCCCCCACGGCCCGAGGGCGCATCGCAGATAATCTGCGCTCGATTACCCGATAACTCCAGCTTCTTTAATTTTCCGTCGGCAAAAAACCCCAGAGAGCGTCCGTCAGGCGACCGGAACGGATAGCTTGCTCCTGCGGTATCGTCGAGGCTTCTTCCGCCTTGTGATCCTAGTTCGTAAATCCAGATGCCGTTTCGCGTCCCCACAATCTCCCGCCCAGATTCCCCATAGGCGATGACAGCAACCGTGTGTCCATTCGGGGACAAAGCGACATCGCGTGCCGGAAAGGGCATCGAAGCGTAAAAATGCATGAGTTGGGCCGGCGGCGTGGAGTTTCGCCACCAGGTGGCAGCACCGATCAGGGCGAGGATCGATGCGCAGGTAATGAGCCAAGCTATTCTCTCCTTCGTCTTTCCTGATTGTCCCCGAGGTGCGGCACCAACTGCCTGCGAGCCGGTCTCACCGATCCACTGCAGCTCGCTCGCCAGGTCGCTCGCGCTTTGCCACCTTTCATCGGGGAGTTTTGCCAGGCATTTCTTAATCGCGTGGTCCAGCGCCGGGGGAGTCATCGGTTTCGCCGCGCTGATCGGCTCCGGCTCCTTCTCCAAGATCGCCGACGCCACGCTCAACTGACTCTTGCCCTCAAACGCTCGCTTTCCCGTCACCATCTCGTACAGCACCGCGCCCAGCGAAAAGATGTCGCTGCGGCCATCCACTTCTTTCCCTTCCACCTGCTCCGGCGACATGTATTGAAAGGTCCCGACAATCGTCCCTTCCTCCGTCACCGGATTCGTCCGCACGGCCGTCAAAGTGGCGGCGCTCGCCAGCGGCACCGCAGGCTTGGCCAAGCCGAAGTCCAGCAGCTTCGCTCCGGTCGGGGTCAGCATGATGTTTCCCGGCTTCAAGTCCCGGTGGACGACGGCACTGCAGTGCGCTTTGTCCAGCGCATCAGCAATTTCCCGCCCAACTTTCAAGACTTGATCGAGCGGGAGTGAACCCTTCTCAAGACGCTTGGAAAGGGTCTCGCCTTCCACGCACTCCATGACCAGATAATCGATGCCATCCTGACTCCCCACGTCGTAGAGCACGCAAATGTGCGGATGATTCAAACTGGAAATGGTCTTGGCTTCGCGCTCGAAGCGCTGCTTGCGAATGGGATCATTCGAAAGCTCTCGCGGCAAAATCTTGATCGCGACGGTGCGTTCCAGTCGCGTGTCTCTCGCTCGATACACTTCCCCCATGCCGCCGGAACCTAGCGGCCCGGTAATTTCATAGGGGCCAAGATGTGTGCCTGGAAAGAGAGGCATAAATTCCCGCGATTATAACCCCGGAATAGCTTCGCAGGTACCCGCAAGCCTGGGACTATGACACACATACAGTAGAAGTGACCGTGCTCGGGATTCCGATTCGAGCCGCCACGCGATAACTCCCGAATGGTCTAACCGGAAGCTATCCGGCTTCCACGGCAGGATTAGTCTGCGGCCCTCAGGCCAGGCCGCCCGCGCAAATACAAAACCGACCGTGAACGCAGAGCCGCAAAGACGCGACAGCAACAGGTCTATCGGGTCGCATCCTAACGTGGAAAAAACTGGCCATATTCAATCGGAAACAAAGAACTTGCAGACGCAAGAATTGCCTCTTTCGTACTTGGGTACTCCGGGACCTGGAGAACCGCTCAGTTCGAGCCGGCTTGGAGTAGAGCGTGACCCGGAGGGGCACGGAAAAGCCCAAGTCTGAAAGGACACAAGGGTATGGGTGATTGAAAGTACGTGTGTGGAGACCATGGTTGAGGTAACATCCCACGCGGTAACGCCTTCTCCGGTGAGCACGGGAGCAAGACCAGTGCCACGAAGAAGGTTTCAGAGAGGAAGTCTGGTGGAAAAGTCCGGCAGGTGGTACGCCGTATATCGCGCAGACGTTCTGCAAGCAGATGGAAAATTCAATCGGGAGCAGCGCTGGCAACCTCTTGGACTTGCAAGTGAGCAATCCCAACGTGCCGCCTGGAGACAGTTTCAGCCGTATCTGGACCGCGTGAATGAAGCTGCAACGAAGTTGCCGCCGAAAGATGGCCTTACACTCGCGGAATTTGTCGAGGAGTGGCGGGCCAGCGTGGCGGTCAACTTGAAAGGCAGCACAACCAGAGCGGCCGAATCACATCTGCGGGCGCACATCATTCCGAAGTTGGGAAGTTTGCATCTGACCGAGATAACCACAAAGACCGTGCAGGGATTTGTCGCGTATCTCGCCGGCGGCGGACGGTCCCGCAAGACAGTGGAGAACGTTCTGCTCAGTGTTTCTTCCCTTCTCAAAACGGCGAGGGCCTGGGGCTATGCGTGCGGTAAGTTCCGCTTCGCGGACCTCACTTTGCCGCGCGAGGGTGTGAAAGCAGAGCCACGTTGCTTCACGGACGATGAGGTGAGAACGATCATCACTAGCGCGTCTGAACCATTCAGCACAATCGTTGCAATCACAGCTGTGCTCGGCCTGCGCGTTGGTGAGACGCTGGCGTTACGCCGATCTGACGTGGACTTCGCAAAGCATCTGATCCGTATAAGGCATCTCTCCGAGTAGGAGAGAAGCCGGTGCGCTGTAGGTGTTCCTTGGCTGTATCCGCCGTTTCCAGCTTCGTGCCCGTTTAGGTCCACCATGGCCAGACCGACACTCTCTCCCCTCACAG
>WNFO01028578.1_pt1 | contig 10189 bp, 10 predicted proteins | sample 5400251 | NCBI WGS metagenome assembly WNFO01 (sample SAMN13153354, study PRJNA577476) | soil metagenome | isolation source: 100 cm saprolite under Madrone tree | place: USA:California | collected 2016-06-14
AGGCGCGGTCGCAACTGCTTTCGGCAAGTACTCCCGCCGATAAAATTGCAGCGAACCAGCGTCTCGACGGAGCCCTAGGTCGCCTGTTAGCCATTGCCGAAAATTATCCGCAACTGAAGTCCAACGAAAATTTCTTGCGACTGCAGGATGAGTTAGCGGGCACAGAAAACCGCATCGCAGTCGAGCGTAAACGCTATAACGATACATTGCAGGATTACAACACCTATGTGCAGCAGTTCCCCGGCAGCATCTTTGCGGAACGGGCCGGCTTCAAGCCAAACACGGCTTATTTCGCGGCTTCAGAGGGATCGCGCACCGTTCCAAAGGTGAATTTCTCGACTCCGGAAACCCAGCCCGCACCGTCTCGCTGAACTCCCGAGAGGCTAGGGGCTGTCCGCTATTCGTGAAGATTTCCCCCACGACAATAGGTCCCCTACGCCTCCCTTCCATTTGGTGCGCAGCAAGGAGAGTACTAGCATCGCCAAGAAAATCATGAGTAGTCCAGCTGATGCGCCTGCGATGTTTTCACTCCGGCGCGGCAGGATGCTGAAGCGTCCGTAGACCAATTCGATGTGCACCCAGTAAACCAGCAGCGACGTTTTGCCGAGTTGAATCGTCGGGCTGAATCCCCATTGCCCTGGACCCCATCGGCACCAAGCATAAGCAAAACCTAAGAGGAGCAGCAGCAACCCAAGGCGGATTGCGAAGAAGGTTGGACTGGTGTGCCAAAAATCGTACATGGGATAAATCTGCCAGGGTCGCGAGTCCAGAAATTTTGCACCATAGATCAAAACAATTCCCGCACCGCCCGCAAGCAAGAACGCGCGCGCGCCAAGTCTTCGAGCAGAGTCACTTACGAGAAGAAATCCACACGCAAGACCAGCGAAGGCAAAGGCGGTCCAGGGAAATATGGGGAACAACCATGGCTGAGGCGCGCCCAGATTGTGAACGCCATTTACATAAGTTTCAATCGGCCAGGACAGGAGCTTCGGCTGCCATGTGGTCCATAGGAGCGGGGTAAATGCCGAGATCGCAGAACAGAGCAGCACGGCGGCTGTGACCAGGCTTGCGTAGGGGCGGGTGCCCTCACCCGCCCAACCGGGACGAGGGCGTCCGGGGCTACGTCTTGCCTCGATGATTGCAAGCACAACCCAGCAAACCACGCCCATGAGCATCATCGAAACGCCAATCGTGTTCAGAATGTCCACGCGAAACAGATCGCTCCAGGGCGCCCATCCCAGGGAAATGGCAAACTCCTGGATTCGAAAAAGAAGTCCCAGTGCGAAGATTTCCGCTCCCCGGCGAATCGTAATTCTTGCGATCTCACCTGCTTTCAGCCCTTTCTGCAGCAGTTTGTCGGTGACCATGGCGAAAGAAATTCCGGCGAGAAAAAGAAACAGCGGCGCGGGAAATGTGCCTCCCAGTTGCGACCACATGAAGAATGTTGAGTTGCGCGCTGCGCCTCCGAGCCAGGCGTCGTAGCAGTGTGTCTGGAACATCAGTACACATGCCAATCCGCGCAGCCAGTCTATATACGCCAACCGGGATGATGGCGGAGAAGCCACTCGGTGCAGTATAGGACGATTGCAAGAAAGATTGGGGACGAGGGGCTAGGCGGCGGCAGCTTTGGGCGCAGGAGTGGGCCTGACGGCTTTGCGAACCAGATACTTTCCCCGGCTTGAGAGAAAGCGCGCGAGCAGCCCGGCAACTCGGTCTAGCAGAACACGATCGGCGGAACCGAATGCATTCGCGCGATCACTCTCTACGTTGAGGAAACCAACTTCGCGCCCGGCCACCTTCATGGTGACAATGATTTTCTTTTTGGTTCCGGCCAATGCCAACTGGCCTGGATGTGGGGACGCAGCCTGTTGCAAGAGCGAGGGGGACGACTGTTCGTCCAACTTAAGATAAATCCCCACCCAGCTATAGTTTCGGCCCTCGCTCAACAATTCCGTCACAAGATCAAGCGGGGATTTGTGAAACGAAGGATGGTTATTGGCAAGCGCGCGCTCGATCTCAGCAAGAACGGAATGAGTGGGAAGATAAGATTTCACTGGACTCCTGTGGAAGGCTAGTCTAATGGCCCGCGGCACAATGGTCAACGCGATGTTGCCCTCTATGTCGATGTTGCCCTCTACTTGCGGAGTTTCGGCTCGGCTGGCCCAGTTACGGACTTTTCCGACCCCGAAGTCTCTGGCTTGATCACCGCCATGTTGGCGGGGGCGTCTGGATGAACGCCGAAGTCCCACACATAGCTATTCATCCCCTGTTTTCCGAGCATTTCAGCGAGTCCATATTCCCCTGCGGTCAACGGCGCCTTGGGGGTAAGTTTGATCCAGCCTTCTCCGACCTGCTCGGCGGTGGCGGGTACGTCCTGCTGCTCCTGGCTTACTTTGCCATAAATCGCGGTCTTGACGGCGCCTACAATTCGCTTGTCACCCTTCACTTGAGCGCGAACGATGTGAAAGCGGTCCCAAGGAAGCTCGGGCGTGCCTTTCTTGCCGGGTTCATCAGCTTCCCCGCTCGAATCTATGTTGATGTAAATGGTCGGCAGAGAAGCATGCATCTGAATTTTCGCACTGGGTCCAGCGAGCTCAATCGTGTGCTTGGCGCCGGCGACCGGATTTACCGCCGAACGCAGAACATTGTGCGCAACGTGCCGGTTGATCTCGCCACTCGTCTGATCGAGCGACACCAGTTGCGGCTGGCTCAAATAAGTGTCCAGAGCATAAACTCCGCCTTCGGGCGGGAGACGCAGCCCTGGAGCCACGTGTGGCGACCGCTGCTCCTCTTCCTGGCGTTCAGCTTCCAGTTCTTTATCGAGTTCCGCGGCCCTGGGAGACGTCTTGTTCGCAACACGCTCTTTTTCGTACTGGCTGGTGGCATCCCAGTCCACCATCTGGTTTGGGATTTCTTCCCACTCGCCGCGCTCGGCGCTGAAGTAGCGGACCCGGTCACCCTTAATCTCCCAGGAAGTTGCAAGCTGGTAGGAGCCATCTTTCAGGATGAGGCGCTTGACGGTAGCCGGGCTCTCGCCCCGAACCGGCATTGCTATCAGCGCAAACAAGAGGCAAACTGCGTAGAGGATGGAGCCTCGGCGGGCCATGACTGTCTCTAGTTTACTGCTGAACCGATACATGAGAGTGTCGGGACAGCCGCTCCCGGCTGTCCGCGGGCCACGGGACCAACGGCATGAACCTGTCCATTGAGGTTCCGAGCCTTTGTTCGACCGGGCGAACGAGGGCGTCCGTCCCTACACGAGCGGTTTAGATCCCGAAGCCTGGGGCCCAAAGCCCGATTTTCTGTTCCACTGAGCTCCGTTTTTTGTCATAATTGATTGTGCACGCCAGCCTGCACAATTTTCCAACACAATTCAGAGCGAGGAAACGATGTCGGCAAAGTACATCTTTGTAACCGGCGGTGTGGTGTCTTCATTGGGCAAAGGGCTGGCCGCGGCTTCAATCGGATGCTTGCTTGAAAGCCGCGGAATCAAAGTTAACCTGATGAAGTTCGACCCGTACTTGAATGTTGACCCGGGCACGATGTCCCCGTTCCAGCACGGCGAGGTGTTCGTGACAGACGACGGAGCCGAAACCGACCTCGATCTCGGCCATTACGAGCGCTTCACCCACTCCAAGCTCTCTCGTGACAACAATTGGACTACTGGCCGCATTTACGAACAGATCATCGCCAAGGAGCGGCGCGGAGACTATCTCGGCAAAACCGTTCAAGTGATTCCGCATGTCACCAACGAAATCAAATCGGCGATGAAAAAGGTCGCGCAGGATGTGGACGTTGCCATTGTCGAAGTCGGCGGAACGGTTGGCGATATTGAATCGCTGCCCTTCATGGAAGCCATCCGCCAGATGCGTCAGGAGCTGGGGCGAGAGAACACTCTATTCGTGCATGTGACACTAGTGCCGTTCATCGCCGCCGCGCAGGAATTGAAGACTAAGCCAACTCAGCATTCGGTAAAAGAATTACTGAGCATCGGAATTCAGCCGGACATCCTTTTGTGCCGCACCGACCGATTTTTGTCAAAAGAACTCAAATCGAAGATCGCCCTCTTCTGCAACGTCGGAGAGGAAGCGGTAATCACAGCGAAAGACGTGGCGTCCATCTACGAAGTGCCGGTGGTGTTCTCGCATGAAGGCGTGGACGCACTGGCGCTGAAATATCTGCACCTGGAACCGAAGGAGCGAGACCTGAAGCAGTGGGAAGAACTTGTCCACCGCGTTTACAACCCCAAGGACAATGTGAATATTGCCATCGTCGGCAAGTATGTGGAGTACGAGGATTCTTACAAGTCGCTCAAGGAAGCGCTGGTCCACGGTGCACTGGCGCACAACCTGAAACTGCAAGTGAACTGGATTGAAGCCGAGGGACTGGAAGCCGGCCAGCATGCCTGCGAGGAGCAACTCCACGATTATGACGGCATCCTGGTTCCGGGTGGATTCGGCAAACGTGGGATCGAAGGCATGCTGCAGGGCATTCGATACGCTCGTGAAAACAAAGTGGCGTATTTCGGAATCTGCTTAGGTATGCAGACTGCCTGCATCGAATTCGCACGCAATATGTGCGGATTGGCCGAGGCGAATTCCAGCGAATTCGATCCTGCAACGCCTCACCGAGTGATCTACAAACTCCGCGAATTGCGCGGAGTGGAAGAACTTGGAGGGACAATGCGCTTGGGCGCCTGGACATGCAAAATCGAGCCCGGAACCCTCGCACACAAGATTTACGGCCAGACGGAAATCAGCGAACGGCACCGCCATCGTTATGAGTTCAATCGCGAATATGAGGAAACTTTGACGGCGGCGGGATTGCGAATTTCAGGTTCGACGCCGGATGGCACCTATGTGGAGATGGTCGAACTGCCAGACCATCCACACTTCATCGGATGCCAGTTCCATCCCGAATTCAAATCAAAGCCGCTTGAACCGCATCCGCTGTTTCGGACTTTCGTGGGCGCCGCTTATGAACATAGACAGCAGCGCGAGGCGAAAAAGAACGCCGCTGAACTGGAGATGTTTCATAGGCCGGTGAAAGTGGCAAGCCGATAAAAAGCATTAACCACTAAGGACCCTAAGGAGCACGCAGGAAACCCATCAGCTTCCAGTGGCCTCGGAGAAAATGTGGTTTACTTCGTGTACATCGAAAGTGAAGAGCACGCGCTCTTCATGGCGGAAGTAATCAAAGGTGTGACCCGCTCGCTGAACGTGCCGTTCATATTCAAGGCTTCCTACGACAAAGCCAATCGCACTTCCATGCGAAGCTTCCGCGGGCCGGGACTCGTGGAAGGGCTGCGTATTCTCAAGAAAGTGCAAGATGAAGTTCACGTGCCGGTGCTAACCGACGTTCACGAGGCCATAGACGTCCCGAAAGTCGCCGAGGTAGTTGACGTATTACAGATTCCAGCTTTCCTGTGCCGTCAGACAGACCTGATCGTGGCCGCTGGAATGACCGAGCGCGGGGTCAACATCAAGAAAGGCCAATTCGTTTCGCCCTGGGACATGCGCCACGCGGTTGAAAAATGCCGCGCCTCTGGCAACGACCGAGTGTTTGTAACTGAGCGCGGCTCAAGCTTCGGATACAACAATCTGGTGGTGGATATGCGTTCACTCGCCATCATGCGCAAATTCGTGCCAGTCGTCTTCGACGCCACGCACTCGGTTCAACTTCCCTCCGCATCCGCCGACGGAGATCACGCGGTTAGCGGTGGCCAGCCCGAGTTCATTCCGTTGCTCGCGCGAGCCGCAGTCGCCGCCGGGGTTGATGGCGTCTTCATGGAAGTCCACAACAATCCCAAAGAAGCGAAATCCGACGGAGCAAATGCGCTAGAGTCAACGAAGCTGCGGGAAGTGTTGAAAGAGTTGCTGGCGGTACAGAGGTCGGTCGTGGCGGCGCATGTAACGCCCTAGCTCGCAACGGGATGCCAGGCACTGAGCCTGGATTTGATCTCGGAGTAGACGATCGAGGTTTCCTTTCCTCGAACCCTGAGTCCGTGTACCCATCCGAACAGAGTCCAATGCCGGCCGTCACTGATTTCACGAAGCGTTGCGATCTCCACCACCGAGGTTTTTCCGCGGGAATGACGGACTAGACGATCAGTTCGAATCTCGATTTCGAAAACGTACAGCGAACGATCCTGGAAGCCCGCGTAGATGGCGCACACCAAAACCAGTGGCAGGAAGAGACGTACCAATCTCTTCCAAGGTCATTGAGCAGTCTAGGACTAAGGAAATGACGACAACGACGACTGCGAACGCCATGCCTTTGGCGATGGAGTTTACGATCACTCCGAAGCTCCTATGAATAAGGTCGCCGTAGTCTCGCGCTGCGACTCTGTAGAGCTTCTTGTCTCTCCAATAGATTTCCTTCATCATCCATTTCCTTGCTGAGGAAGGCTAGCATATTCTGGAGCCGTCCGACTCCATGCCGGCGGAGGGAACTCATGCTCAAAAATCTCACCTCGCTGCCAATCCTTTCGTTTGCCTTCCTCACCGCATGCCTCGGCCAGGCTCAAACTAACCCCGCTCCCCTCAAGGTCGTAATCATCGGTCTCGTCCACGGACACGTCGAAGGCTTCCTGCAGCAAAGCCTGCACCGGCCGGACATTCAAATTGTCGGCATCGCTGAAAGCAATCAACAACTTGCCGTGGACTATGCGAAGAGATTCAGCATTGACCCCAAACTGCTTTTCACCAGTATTGACGCCATGCTTAAGCATTCCCACCCGCAAGCGGCGCTCGTGTACACCAACACGAGCGACCATCGCCAGGCGGTCGAAATCTGCGCCCGTCACGGAGTGCCCGTGATGATGGAAAAGCCGCTGGCCGTCAGCCTAGACGATGCTCGCGCCATTCAGTCTGCCGCGCGTCAGGGCCACATCCAGGTGCTAGTGAACTATGAGACTACGTGGTACAGCAGCAATCGCGCCGCCTACGATCTCGTACACCAGAATGCTCTCGGCGGCATTCGCAAAATCGTGGTCCACGACGGCCACAACGGCCCGAAAGAAATCGGCGTCGGCCCGGAATTTCTTGCCTGGCTCACCGATCCAAAACTCAATGGCGGCGGCGCGCTATTCGACTTCGGCTGTTACGGCGCCGACTTGGCGACTTGGCTGATGGATGGCCAGCGCCCGCTCACGGTCACCGCGATCACCCAGCACATCAAGCCGGAGACTTATCCCAATGTTGACGACGAAGCCACAGTCGTTCTGACCTATCCCAAGGCGCAAGCCATCCTGCAGGCATCCTGGAACTGGCCATTCGGCCGCAAGGATATGGATATCTATGGCCAATCCGGCTACGTTCTAACCGTTGGACGCGACGCCATCCGCGTGCGGCGGCCGAACGAAGACAAAGAAGAAGCGCCGGCTACCGCGCCCCCGCTCGTCGCTCCTTACGATGATTCTCTATCGTATCTTCGTGCCGTTGTACTGAACGATCTGAAGCCGGAAGGCCTATCCTCGCTCGAAACTAACGCCATCGTCGTCGAGATCCTGGACGCGGCCCGCCGTTCCGCGCTCGAAGGTAGGTCGGTGCGGCTTACTCCCTAGCCTCGAGTGTCGCGTCCTTGTGCCTCGGCTATTCGGAAGCATAGGCGGGGCCCTTCCCTAGCCGTGACGGGGCTAACCCCCTATACAGTCCGTGACGGATGTCACAACACCCCAACCCTGTTAACATTCCTGCTCGGCGCCACTATATTCCGATGCACGTATTCGCCATCATCGTGGGTCTCGTCATTCTCTTCGCGGTCCTGCTGGACGCCTTTGAGACCGTGGTTCTTCCCCGCCGGGTACGTCGCCAGTTCCGCATCACGAGCTGGTTCTATCGCAATACGTGGGTGCCGTGGGCAAGACTGGCCAGCTACATCAAATCCCAGACGCGACGCGAAACTTTTCTAGGATATTTCGGCCCACTCTCAATGATTGTTTTATTGGGACTCTGGGCGTGCGGACTGATCTTGGCTTTCGCGTTGCTGCAATACGGAGGCGGAGAGCACTTGCTGACGGGAAACTTGCAGATCAATTTCCGCCTGCTGCTTTATCACAGTGGTGAGACTTTCTTCACTCTCGGCTACGGCGACATCACTCCAGCGACCGGCTTTTCGCGCGCACTTTCGGTCGGCGAAGCCGGCATGGGATTTGCCTTTCTTGGTGTGGTCATCGGATATCTTCCCACGATTTACTCCGCGTTCTCCCGCCGCGAAATCGAGATTTCGCTGCTCGACTCCCGCGCAGGCTCGCCTCCCAGTGCGACCGAGTTGTTGACGCGCGCGATCAACAGTCTGGATCAGGGTACGCTCGACAATCTCTTCCGCGATTGGGAGCGCTGGGCAGCAGAGATTTTGGAGAGCCACCTTTCGTACCCGGTGCTGAGCTTTTATCGCTCCCAGCACAGCAACCAATCCTGGCTGGGGGCCCTCACGGTTGTTCTCGATGCCACAGCTCTCGTCATTGCGGGAATTGATGGCGTCAGCGGCGAGCAGGCGAGATGGACATTCAAAATGGCGCGTCATGCGGTTGTGGACTTGGCACAGGTAGTCAATGCACGTTATGACCCGAATCCGCCCGAACGGCTCACCTCAGAAGACTTAGCGCAGATTCGTGCTCAACTCTCCCAAAAGGGACTGAAATTGCGGGACAGCACTGAAGCAGAACAGAAGTTAGCTCAACTGCGGATGCAATACGAACCGTATTGCCAGGGGATTGCCAGAAACTTGTACATCACTCTGCCGCCCTGGATTCGCCACGACAACATCAGAGACAACTGGCAGGCGGGCCCGTGGGACCGCATGATTCAAGCTCAGGCTCTCGGGCGAATCTCTGGCGACCGGCGCGGGATCGCCGACGAGCATTTCTAGTGCTAAATCCCAACCGGCAGCATGATCGCAAAGCTCTAGTCGTGGCTGGCGAAGCCCTTGCGGCGCTGTTCGCTATAGCGAGCCAAAGCATCACTGATGATTGGATAGGCCTCGCCCGCGGGGCGGATTTGGTCCACTTCAACCGCCTTGCCTTCCAATTGTTTGTAGTCCTGAAAAAAGCGGCGCAGCATCAGAAGCCTGTGGGAGGGCATCTCTTCCGCCTCGGTGTAGCTGTTGAACTCGGGGTCTTTGGTGGCTACGGCAATGATCTTGTGGTCTTTCTTGCCCGAATCAATCATGGTCATCAGACCTATCGCACGCGCAAAAATAATTGTCAGCGGAGTCACGGCTTCCTGGCACAGCACGAGTACATCCAGAGGATCGTCGTCTTCTGCCAAAGTCTGGGGAATGAAGCCATAATTCGCCGGATAATACACCGCTGAGTAGAGCACGCGGTCAAGCTTGATCAGCCCGCTCGCTTTGTCGAGCTCATACTTGACGCTCGATCCGAACGGAATCTCGATAATTGTGTTGAACTCCTGCGGGAGCTTGCTGCCCGGGGTGACGTCGTGCCAGGGGTGAATCATGAGTCTTATTCTAGCGGAGAGGACAGATTGTCCGTGAGGCAAACGAGTATGGTTGGCGCGCTGCCGGGCGGCCTTCTTGACCACGTTTCCCACCCCGCGTAGAGTTTGGATTAGGTCTTCTCGATGTCCTCGCAAACAGGAAAATTTCTCAAGTTTGGCAGCGCCATGGCGTTGATCGTTCTGGCGCTCGGATATCTGGCATACACCGGTGTACAGGAGAGCAAGAGCTATTACGTAACCATCAAGGAACTACGCGGGATGGGAAAAGGCGCTTATAGCAAGCGCCTTCGAGTTGCAGGTAACGTGCAGCCAGGTTCGATCAGACGAACCGGAACCAACGTAAATTTCGTCCTGGTTGAAAATGACCAGATACTGAACGTTGTTTACAACGCGACCGAACCGCCTCCGGACACCTTCAAAGACAATGCGCAGGCTCTGGCTGAAGGCAACTTGGGACGGGATGGGACGTTCTACGCGAAGCAAATTCAAGCCAAGTGCGCTTCCAAATACGCGCCGCAGCAGCAAGCATCGGCGAATCCGAGCGGCAGCACCGGTCACTGATTTTGCAGCGCCGGTCATTGATTTTAAGGACCCGACGGACTGAGCGGATCATCACCTTTGCTCAGGTACAGTCCAACAATGACGCCCCCGGTCCCTAGACCGGCAATCTCTGCCCAAGTGGAATTTAGAATAGGCGCCTTGGCCGCGGTGGCAGCTCCGGCACCAGCTCT
>WNFO01010207.1_pt1 | contig 10188 bp, 13 predicted proteins | sample 5400251 | NCBI WGS metagenome assembly WNFO01 (sample SAMN13153354, study PRJNA577476) | soil metagenome | isolation source: 100 cm saprolite under Madrone tree | place: USA:California | collected 2016-06-14
CGCCCACCGTCATGGCGATTGGCGAAACGCTCGGCATCGTCGTACGTGAAGCGTTTGCAGAGCTGCGCCAAGGCCATCGCCTCAGCGTTGAGCAAGTCGACGGTCAGGCGCGTCATCGGTCGCCTCCCACCGGTCGACGAACGACGGCTCGGCGCCGTTTGCCTTGCGCCGATCGAGGAAACCGGGAACGCCATCGCGCTCGGTGTGGTCGAGTTGCTTGGGCGCCCCAAGGTCGCCCGGAAGTTCATCGTGCATCGGGTGGAGTTGGCGATTGAGCGCCCTTGCGGCCTGATCGGGCACGGTGTCATGAGGCGGCGGATTGCGCTCGTCGAATTGCCCGGCTTGTGAGGCCAGGAAGGGCTTGGAGGGGCCCGTTGATCGAACGGCCTGCTGGTAGCGGGCCGTCATGGCGCGCTCGGCTATGCCCCCTTGCTTGAGGGCGCGCGAGGGCGGCGGCACGACGTAGTCTGGTGCAACGCTCCGCGCCCTGTGGACGACGGCGGGCACCTGGGCGGGCGATGGCCGGCGATCGCCCTGGTCGGCGTCGTCTTCCTCGCCCGTGGGGATCTGGAACAGTGCCAGGAGGAAATACTTGCGCGCCGCCGTGTGGCACTTGTTGAGGCTCTTATCGTCCCAGCCGCCCTTGCTGTTGCGGCAGGTCGACACGCCGGTCTGCTTGATGGCGTGCGGCCAAGTCTCACCGCTCGCATGGGCCACGGTGAAGGAATATTCGACGGCAATCACGTTGTCGTCGTCGAACATGGCGCGGCCAGTTTCCGACTGGAAGATCACGATGCCATGCCGGCCGAGAAGGGGCGTGATCTCTTTGAGGATGTCGCCCATGGTGGCGTAGCGGTAGCGGTGGAACTCATTCTCGCCGCGCTTGGCGACGACGTGGACCTCGTTCATGACGGCAGCGATCGCGCCGACCAGACCGCCCCCAGAGGGGACGGCCGGCAACGTGGTGATGACCTCGGCGGGGGTGACGGTGCTCATGTGGCGCCTCCCTCACCGTGCCGTCTCAGCGTGGTAGCGCCGCATCCAGCCGGCCGGATCGGCATCGTCCTCCGCCTGGCGTTCGCCTGCGTTACGCAGGGCGCCCACGATGTCGCTTGCGGCATTCGCGAGGAAGCCGGTCTCGTCTTCAATGGTGCAGGCGGCGTGGTAGCGGGTGTCGCCCACGACGGCCTTGACGTAGGACGTGACGGCGCCGAGGACCTTTTGCAGATGCTCGGCCCGCTCCTCGATGTCAGCCCCGCTTGCCCGGAGACCTATGAGATGCGGGGCGCCGAGCTGGGCGAGGTTGTCGAGCAGGTTCGCGTAGTTGAGCTGGATGCCGGTCGGCCGAGCCGGATCGGCGGGGCGAGGCCGGCGGACCGCGCCGGCGCTCGCATAGTGGATTCTGGTGTCCGGGATGCGCGTCATCGGCCACCCCCCGGTCCAGGTACGATCGTTGCGGATTGGCCCTCATCTGCGCGCCGGCAGGTCAGGGTGTCGCCGGTATCAAACGCATCGCGGGACGCGATCATCATGATCGCAATCCGGTTCGCCTCTTGGGGTGTCGCCGCCACCTGGACGTCGAGCACCTCATCGGCATTGGAGAGGGTGAGGCGGAGGTCACCGACGCCTATTCGGATGTGCCCGGGCATGGTCATTGCCCTCCCGCAGCGGCGTCGAGGTAGCGGATCATGTAGCCGGCGCCAGGCGGCAGGCCGGTGACCGCAACGATGGTCCCGCCTTTCATGTCGATGAGGATGAGGTTGCCGACCAGTTCCCGGCAGTCTTGGTACTCGACGTCATCGTCCCCGATCGCCTCCCACAATGGGACAGATCGGGTCACCTTGCCGTCCGCGTCTGTGATGTCGACGAGCAGGTCGGATGACCGGGCCACTCCCTCGATAAGGATGGCCGCGGTCTGCATGTCCCGCTGCATTTCGGGGTGGTCGCGCAGAACGATGCTTTCGGCGCGGTTCCGCAGGCGGGACGCCAGCGCGGATAACTCCGGCGGGCGCATTTGAGGCGTAGGGGTAGTGTTGCTAGACTCGTTGGTAGCCATGGTGGAAAGTCAGCCTTTCCGCTGTGGTTAGGCCGCGCCGTGGGTCTGATCACCCGCGGTGCGGCCGCTCCGGCTCTATGCCGGTGCCTGTGAAATCCTTTCGCTATTGTTGCCTTCGCTTCGCCTTTTCGTGTATGCCAAATCTCATGGCGAAGCAAGAGAAACGTGTATACAAAAAGTTGGGACGCCCAGCCGGGCGAACATACGTCGGGACGATTCCAGTGCGGTTCACACCGGAAGGTCTCGCGGCAGTCGATGCCTGGATCAATCAGCAAGGCGAGGAGATTTCGCGTTCCGAAGCCATCCGACGTCTTGTTGAGCGTGGCCTGAAATCCAAGGGGAAATGACAGGGGCACGAGCGATGGGCAAATTAAATCGCCACAAGATTTTTTGGTCGGGGTTTGCCGTCGCAGTCGTGGTCTTGATCCCCGTTTATGCCTCTACTCTCAGATGGGACAACGTCGAGACGGACGCGAACAGCTATGGCCTGCTTGTAGTTCTACTCGAGGTGCTGGGCTCTCTTTTCATCTCGGCTGCAGTTGCCGGCGCGGCGCTATTGCTGCTGCTCGATTTGCCGCGACACTTGGCGGCGGTGGTCAACCGGTCCAGGGGGAAATTTGGCGACCTCTGGAAATGGTTCCACACCTAAAGGCCCCCAAGCAGCGCGCAAGTTTCCGGCCAATTTCCGGCCAACGAGATCAAACAGGCCGTAACCAGACAGCACAGCGGTTAAGGACGAAGTGGCGGAAGTGCCGATTTTATCGACACTTCCGCACGCGACATAACTGGACAGGATGTGCGAACCCAAACTCCAAAACCGGGGGTTGGGGGTTCGAGTCCCTCCACTCCTGCCAGAGAAAACACAAGTAACTTCAATAAATTATGTCCAAGTATAAATTATGTCCAAGTAGCGATTGAAACAAAGTCGAATTGTAACGCGGCTTCGACCAGCGCGAGAAACGTTTCCGCGGTGTGGTCGATCCAAGGCGCCAACCAACCGACTACGTCGCGCACTTGCGGCCAGACGGACCACAGGGGATATGGATTCCGGGTTCGGCCTCTCGGCGGTCCTGGAATGGGCGACGCCGAGCCACGGTGCGGTTGCGCCTCTCACATCACGTTCGCCGAAGCCAGCAGCCGCTTGACGAAGCCATCCATGGCGCCGCCGTCGATCCAGCGCGCGACGGCGACGAGATCATGCTCAGGGTCCACGAAGATCATGTTGGTGCCGTTGCCGATATGCACGAAGGCACTGGCCGGGGCGCTCGGCAGCAGCTGCCGGTTGGTGTTGAGAAACCAGTTCATGAACCCGTAGGTCGGCTGCGCCGGCGTCGGGGTCAGGGCCCAATCGACCCATTGGTCGGAGATGAGCTGACGGTCCTTCCACTTGCCGTGCCGCAGGGTGAGATAGCCGAACCGGCCCATGTCGTAGGCGTTGATGAACATGCCGCCGCCCCAATGGCCGCCGCCGGAGACCGACTGCACCACGTTGCCGTCGAGCACGACCCACGAATTCTCGTAACCAAACCAGCGCCAGGTGTCGGAGGCGCCGATCGGGTCCATGATGGTTTCCTTGAGCACCTGCGGCAGCGGTCGACGCCACACGTTGAGCGCCGCAAGGGCAAGCGCGTTCACCCGGGTGTCGTTGTATTTGTAGACAGTGCCGGGCTTGTGCCGGGGCCGGGTGGTCCATTGGGCGGCGTTCGGCTCCGGCCGGTCGGCCCAGTCAGGCTTGCCCCAAAGTGTGCCCTCCCAATCGCTGGTCTGGCGCAGCATGTGATCCCACGTGATGGTGCGATTGTGCGGTGTGTCAAACGGGAACAGCAGATCGGCGGCGCCGAGGCGATCGGACTTGTTGCCGGGCACGACCGGGCTGAAGACCTGGACCGGGGCCACATAGTCCCGCACGGTATCGTTGATGTTGCGGATCATGCCGCGGTCGTACGCAACGCCGATCACGCTCGAGAGCATGCTCTTGGTTACGCTGTGGGCCATGTCGACGCGCAGTGGATCGCCCCATTCGGCCACGATGTAGCCGTGGTGAATGACGAGGCCGGTCGGGTCGCCGCGGTTCTTGATGGGACCGATGGCGTAACCGAACGGCTCACGGCCAAACGTCTGGTAATGGTTCAAGACGAGATCGCGCGGGTTTTTGGTTTCGCTCGCGACCGCAAAGTCGGTGGCCTCCTTGAGCCGCGCTGGATCGAGCCCGGATTCCGTCGGCGTCTTATGCTGCCAAACCGCATCCGGGTAATAGACCGCGGACTTGCCGTCGGGCCGGTTCGATTGCGCCGCGGCCCACAACGGAGCGGCGACAAACAGGAAAGCAAGGGTCGTCAGGCGAACGGACATTAGCTTCCTCCAGCGAGCCCCGGTGCGGGGCCGGGTTGGCGAGCAAGCGTACAATACGCGCACACAAAAATACCTGGTTTCGTAGCTTATGAATGTCCGTTTCTATTGTGGCTGACAAGTCATTGGGGTTGTCAACGCCGTGACCTCACAACACCAGGAGATCGCAAGCACTTGACGGGGCGCCAACGGCAATTTCCGGAGGCTTCGTGAATGGGAGGGCGACACTCATGAGCAAGATTCTCGCAAGCGCTGCGTTTGCCATCCTCGGCCTCGCCGCCGTGACACCCGCGTCCGCTGGCGATCCGCGGGGAAACTGGGTGACCGAAAGCGGCCGGGCCAAGGTCGCCATCGTCAATTGCGGCGGGGCCCTGTGCGGGAACATCGTCGGCTTGAAGGAGCCGAACGATCCGGCGACGGGAAAACCGAAGACAGACACCAACAATTCCGACGCCGCGAAGCGCGTCCGGCCGATGATCGGCGTCCAAATCGTCATCGACATGAAACCGGACACGATCGCCGACAAGTGGAAAGGCCAAGTCTATAACGCCGAGGACGGCAAAACCTATAGCGGATCGATCACGCTCGTGAATGCGACGACGCTCAACCTCCAGGGCTGTGCGCTCGGTGGACTGATCTGCAAGACGCAGACCTGGACGCGCGCGAATTAGGGCGGTTCCCGGGGACAGGGCAGATGGTTCAATATGACGGTCGTGGCCGGGCTCGTCCCGGCCACCTCGATTCTGCTTACTCTGTGCTCCGCGCTCGGGGTCGCCGGGACAAGCCCGGCGACGCCAGCGGGATGTGATTCGAAACGATCGAAATCCGCGGTCGGCTGCGACGCGCAGCCCCTTGCGCTTGCGACCCGGTCCTGCATTCAATGTGCCGACAGGACTTGAATGAGGGGAGCAGCTCGATGGCGACTTTGATCCGGCGTTGCGCCACAAACATTGTGCTCGCCGCTCTTGCATGCTTGGCGTTGGGTTTGCCGGCACGCGCCCAGGACAGCTTCCCGTCGAAACCGGTGCATCTCCTGGTGCCGTTCCCGCCCGGCGGCGCCGTCGATATCGTGGCGCGCACCCTCGCGGACGAACTTGGCAAGCGCTGGCCGACGAATATCATCATCGACAACCGTCCAGGCGCCGGCGGCACCATCGCGGCGGACGCGGCCGCGAAAGCGGCCCCAGATGGCTACACCCTCGTCATCGTGGCGAGCGGCCACGCCATCGTGCCGTTTCTTTATCCGAAGCTCCCCTATGACGTGTTCGCGGATTTCACCCCGATCACGTTGCTCGGTAACTCGCCGAACCTCGCACTGGTGCGCGCCGATTCCCCGATCAAGACCCTTGCCGATCTCATTGCGGCGGCGCGTGCCAGGCCCGGGCAGCTCAGCTACGGTCATGCCGGCAACGGCACTTCGCCGCATCTTGCCGGCGAATTGCTGAAGGTGACGGCGAAGATCGAGATCACCGCGGTCCCCTACAAGGGCGGTGCGCCGGCGCTCAACGATCTTTTGGGCGGTCACATTCCGCTCACTTTCAACAATGTTCCGGAGTCGATCGCAATGATCCGTTCCGGGTCGCTGCGACCGCTCGCCGTGACCACCGCGAAGCGTACGCCGATCCTGCCGGAGGTGCCGACCTTCGATGAGTCCGGCATCAAGGGCTATGACACCGGCGTGTGGTGGGCGCTGGTGGCTCCTGCCGGCCTGCCGGGCGACGTGAAAGCAAAGATTTATCGCGATGCCGCCGACGCCATGAAATCGCCGGCCGTCAAGGAGCGCTTTCAGACGCTGGGGGCGGTGCCGATCGGCTCGACGCCCGAGGAGATCGCGGCGCTGATCCGCGCCGACTACGAGAAATGGGGACCGATCATCAAGGCCGCCGGCGTCGTGGCCGAGTGAGCTTGACGGCGCGTTTCCGAAGTTCGAGTCATATCGATCGACCTCGTCCTTGAGGAGGGCGCTCCCGAGCTTGTCGAAGGATGCGCGCGTCCTGAGGCTCTCGAAGGACGCCACAAGCGAGATCGTGCCAGCGGCCATCCTTCGTCCTTCGAGCAAGGTCATCGCATCGGCGTAAAACGCGCAGACGGCAGCGCGCAGGATGGGTTGAGCGGAAGCGAAACCCATCATCGACCAGGTCCGCGCGACAGGCTTCTGATGGGTTTCGCTTGATGGGTTTCGCTTCGCTCAACCCATCCTACGAGGCCGCCAAGGCCCGCCGCATCTCAAGGCAAGTGTCGCTGCTCGGCGCCGGGATCGTGGATGATCCGGTGTGCGACCAGGCGGTTCCATATAAACAGGAGGATCAGCGAGCCTAATGTTGCGCCAATAAAGCGCGCGCCCTGGTCGGGACCGTACCAACCGACCAACTGGCCGAGCCAGGTGGCAAGGAACGCGCCGGCCACTCCGAGCAGCGTGGTGAGCAGGAAGCCGGTCGGATTGTTCGGGCCGGGGGACAGAAGCCGCGCGATAATGCCGGCGACAAAGCCGATCAAAATGAGCCAGAGGATGGTGGTCAGGATTGTCATGGCGTCTTTTCCTCGTGCCGGGGAACCCTGAGGGGGCCTTGGGCCGCTCAAGCCGGCATTCTGTGGAACCAAAGCCCACGAAATAGTTTTCAACCAGTAGGGAAATGCGCAGCGAGCCGAAAAGATGCGCCGAGCGCAGACGAAAGGTCGGTTCTCTCATCGTCGCATGACGAAAAAGCAGTGCGTTTCCAAAGAGCGAACGCAGTTTTAGCAGGAGGCAATCATGGGTCTGATGGACGTTCTTAGGGGGATGCAGCATGGCCCCCACGGGCAGCCCCCACCCGGCAGCACCGGCACCGGTACGGGCACAGGCACGGGCATGTCGCCGATCACCATGGCGATACTTGGTCTTCTCGCCTACAAGGCGGTGAAAAGCATGGGCGGCGGGCAGCAAGAGGCTCCCGCCGGCGCCGGCCGGCCGCCCTATCCGCCGGCGGGCGGCAATGTCAAGGTTGCCGCACCCGAGGCATCTGGCGGTGGGCTTTCAGACCTCCTCAAGGGCGGACTCGGCGGCCTCCTCGCGGGCGGCGCAGCCGGCAGCATCCTGGGCGGTGGCTTGAACGATCTGCTCAAGCAGTTGCAGCAGTCCGGCCTCCGCGAGGAGGCTAATTCGTGGATCGGCAGCGGACCTAACAAGACGATCGCTCCGAACGATCTCGTCAAGGCTCTCGGCGCCGATCAGATCAACTCGCTGATGGAACACACCGGCCTGTCGCGCGAGGAGCTGCTTGAGGGCTTGAGCCAGCACCTGCCGCGGGTGGTTGATCAGCTGACCCCCGAAGGGCAAGTCCCGCGCAAAATCCCGATGTGATGCGGGCCCCGTCACGGCCGCGCTGTGACACCCCGCCGCGTGACGCGGCGGGGACCCGGTCTTTGCGAGCATCGACGTCAATCGCATTTGGTGCAGGTTGACGCTGCCTGGACGCCCGCTGCCGCGCTGGCTTTCGCCGCCGGGGAACGATAGGTTGCGATGTCGATCCTTAAAAAACGTAGTGATCATTTCATGTGGTGCCGCAGCCGCCTGCAACCTGCGCGATTTCGCTCAACCCGTCGGTCCGCCGCCCCAATCCTGATCGGTTGGTTTGCCGTCTGTTGCGTGATGCCGCAGCCCGCGGCAGCCGACGGCATTGCACCCGGCGAATGGAAGCTCACCGAAACCATCGTTATGAATGGAAGCAAGGCCCCTGCTCAGACCAGGACGCGCTGCCTGTCGCTCGAGCAGGCGGGTGACACCGCGGCAACCTTTTCGCCCGAATACCGGACCGTAAATTCCGGTTGCGAACGGGTCGAATTCAATTCAAGCCCCACGGCGCTGCGCTGGCGCATGCGGTGCACCGGGCAATTGGACATGGACGTCGCCGGCGATTTCACCTTCGATACGCCCAAGCACTATTCGGCGACGATCGTGTCGAAGGGCGCCATGGCGGGACGGGAGGTCGTTAACACGACGGTTTCCATCGAAGGCGAGCACGTCGGCGATTGCCGGTAGCTGGTAGCCCGGATGGAGCCATCGGACCGGCCGGAGGCCGGACCCGGGTGGCTCCATCCGGGCTACGAGGTGCCTACGCGTTCTCCGGCTGAAAATTCATCGCAGCGCCGTTGATGCAGTACCGCAAATGAGTGGGCGGCGGGCCGTCGTCGAACACATGGCCGAGATGACTGCCGCACCGGCTGCAGTGGACTTCGGTGCGGGTCATGCCGTAGCTTCTGTCGGTCGAGGCTTCGACCGCGCCCTCCACGGGATCGTTGAAGCTCGGCCAGCCGGTGCCGCTATCGAATTTCTTCTTCGACACGAATAGTGGTTGAGCACACCCTGCGCACACAAAAGTGCCGTGGCGTTTTTCATAATTGAGTGCGCAGCTTCCGGGCGCCTCGGTGCCGTGCTGGCGCATGATCCTGTATTGCTCCGGGGTGAGCAACCGTCGCCACTCCTCGTCGGTGTGGGTGACCGCGTAGCGCTTGGCTTCCATGATCGCTCCTGGTGCTTTCTTGAAGCGGCGTGTCGGCATGGCGGGTTAAAGCCAACCCGTCCCACCCTATGTAGGACAGGTCGAGCGTAAACAAAACCGATCAGCACTTCGATCGCTTCTCGCCGCTCCGCCCCGTCAATTCTGCGTGCGCTTCTGCGCGGCACGGAAATAGCGCAAATCCGGCGGCTGCTGGCCTTTGCGGGTGGGCATCAGGTAGCCGTCGCCGCTGAGAAAATAATTCTGCTCGCCGATCATGACGTGCATGTTGCCCTCGACGCAGTTGTTCTCCGTCCACAGCATATTGCGGTCGCGACGATAGCTTTTCATGACCGTCCATGGCTGCGTCAGCGCGCTGTCGATTGAGGTGATTTCGTCGTGCAGGATATCAGGATTGGCCTTGTCGAGGAAAATCCGCTCCTTGACGATGCCCTGGCCGTCCTCTGCGAATGGAATGCCGGCCTGGTCGTAGGTGCGCGGCGTCTTGATGTTGCGGGTCTCGACCTCCAGCGTGTCGAAACGCCCGTCGCCATCGGTGTCGAGCCATTTGCCGATCGAGTAGCCCCCATAGGTGGGCTCCTCGTCCTTCGGGAAGCTGCGGCCGTCGGTGTAGATGCGGCGCGGCTGCTGGATCATGTACTCGGACAGCATGAATGTCGTCGACGGCGTGAACACCCATTCCACCGGGAACACGCCGGACATCATCCGCGGCATGCCGGTCGGAATGCATTTGGTGTTGACGAGACCTTGTCCGCCGTCCTCCTGGTCCTTCAGGCTCGCTTCCAGCAGTTTCTGGTACTCCGGCTTGAGCGGCGCCTCCTGAGCGAGCCCGTTCTTCTTGCTGGGGTCGTAGCGGGGCGGCCCGCCGTCGGGAACACGGCGCCACTGGCCGGCCCAGTCGGGATATTTCGATAGATCGAGAATCTGAGCATCGGCGGCCGATGCGCTAAATGCGACTGCCACCGCGACGGCCATGCCAAGATACAAGCGCTTCATGTTATTTTCCTCCTGCGTCATTCATCTTCATTATGTGTCGATCACCGTTGCGGATTCATGCGGCGTGGAATGTAAATTATCGGCTGGCGTCGCACTGGTATCTATGCATTTTAGCACCCCCGCCCGTCGCGCGCCACGGAGCACCGATGACGACCCCTTTGTTCGAGAACGTTGCCGTGATGGGCGCCGGCGCGGTCGGCTGCTATTTCGGTGCGATGCTGGCGCGGGCCGGTGCGCAAGTCCGGCTGATCGGGAGGCCCGCGCTGGTAGAGGCGGTTACACGCGACGGGC
>WNFO01006688.1_pt1 | contig 10187 bp, 7 predicted proteins | sample 5400251 | NCBI WGS metagenome assembly WNFO01 (sample SAMN13153354, study PRJNA577476) | soil metagenome | isolation source: 100 cm saprolite under Madrone tree | place: USA:California | collected 2016-06-14
CGGCCCTGAAGGGCCGCACCAACTCTACCGGCTGTTTCCGCCAGTCCCGCCCTCTATGCCACAACCAGCCGCTTAGGGACAAATGGAAACGAGCGGGACAAAAAAAGACCACTCCAGACTTCCCTGTGCTTCCACAACCGCTATCGGCCATAGTTAGGACTGGATCAAGCGTGCTTTCGCAATTGCGCAACGCTTGATCCGGAAACCTACTTCGTCGAGGAGTATGAGGAATAGAAACCCTGGGAGCTAAGGGAGTTGGCAGTTCAAATACGCGCTTGTCCCTAGAATACAAGGCCGTCGACAGTCTCACGCCCAACCCGAATAATCCCGCTCCCGAAATTAGCTGAATTGGATTGAGGGAAAGTAGGACTAATTATGACACCCAGGTTGAAAAATTCTCGCGCGGCCTTCCCCCGGGCGCAGGTTGAGTCGGCTCTGACAGCATGGTGGGACCTGCGGACAAGTTCAGCACCAGCCCGGCGCCGCCCGCCGGAGGAATGTCGCCGGCTGGGCGGAACTATTTTCGACATTCAGCCGGCGATCTCCTTCATTGAAACCGTGACCGCGATGTTGCAGCTTGAAGCGCTACTCGGCTTTGAGCTTGGGAAAAACGCAATCCCCCGCGGCGGTTACAACAGCCGCGAACAATTCGTGCGGGATCTCACTTCACGACTCGAAATCGAGTACGCGAAACATTACGGCCTCACCAGAGCGTTGGCCTCCAGGAGTAGGAAGAGAGTGCGCGCACGTGGCTAGGCCCGACAAACAGACGCACTCAGCGAAGGCAGCCAGCAGGGTGATTGTGGAACCGTTGGTTCACCTAATCGAAGAAGATACTTGCCCGCAGGCATGGCTTAGAGCAGTTGAATACCTGAGCAATCACGATGCTGCATACAATCTGGTGCTCGCGGTACGCCGTCCTGAGGTGCTCACGCCGGCGGATTTTGCCATCCACGACCGCGTGGACGCCTTTCTGCGTGAGTATGACCGCCCCTCGCTGGCGACCATCGCCGGCACGATCTTCCCGGCCAACTTGTACCTGCATGGTGGGGCGGAAGAGCTGTACACCTACCCTCAGATTTACCCCAGGATCCCCAGCCAGTGGGGTACTTATGCGATCCGCCTATTGCGGAAGTCGATGTACAGGAGAGGCAACGGGCAGGCTGAAATCAACCCACTGCGGATCATCGTCGAAAAAATGAAGAAACAGTTAGCCGGCGGTCGCATGCGGGCCGTTTACGAAGCCAATCTGGTCGAGGACACCGACTACCTCGAGTTACCGATCTACAATGCGGAGTGCGATGCGTGGGGGACGCGCTCCCAGCCTTGCCTTAGCCACCTGAGTTTCAAGCTGCTGCCTCGCGACCGTGTGATGCTGACGGTGCTGTACCGCTACCACTACTACATTGAGAAGGCGCTCGGGAACCTGCTTGGCCTCGCCCAGCTGCTGTATTTCGTGGCTAAGGAAACCGGGGTTGGAGTCGGGCCGCTCGTGTGCCACTCTACGTACGCTGTCCTCGATACCGAGGGCGGCTGGCGCAGGGGCGACGTTAAGCAGCTCGTTGCGAATTGTCACCGGTAGAAACAGCGGCCCAAACCGTTGCTACTGTCTAACTAGAAACTGTTGGGATGAACTTCCGAAACCTGGAAAAGACGGTGGGCACGTCGGGACTCGAACGCGCTCAGGATCGTAGAACGCCGGAAAGAAATCGATGACAACTGCGACGGGCGGCGCGTATCGTCGACGGTGACCCACGCTGCCGCGCGGCCTCGGCTTCTGCACCTGAAAGCACCCTGCCTGCCCGCGGTAATTACTACGCGACCGCGAAAACGGGAAACCGGAGAGTTTCTGGCTAGGCTTCTTCAGGCATCCCCTTCCCGACTCCTCCCGGCTGTCTTCGTGTCAGCGCTCTGGATTCCGAGAAGGAGTATCAGAACCGGATCGAAGTCGCCCTGCACAGTCCTATGCCGTTTTCTAGTCGGCTTTCGGTTCGACAAACTCCAGAAGAATGCGGAAGGAATCTTTCTTCTCACGAATCAGTACCGCGAGCGTCCTGATGGACTGGATGAACCCTATTGCTGCCGGCGCACTTGTACTCACGTGAGTTGCGACCTCATCTCCTCTCCACCACACGGCGTTGCAGGAACTGCATTAGTATGGAACATCACGCAGTGAATCAGCCGGAATTGTAGTTCTGGCTTTACAAGACAGGCAGTGGAACTTGACCGCCTGGATGTCATCGATGCCAACCATCATTCTGCGTTCAATGGCCATGCGCTGCCTCCATGTGATCGCCTTCCGGAATTCCCGCTCCATTCCCGCCGCAATGAAATGCGGCGTAACAGCCGTCAGACATTTACCTCTCCTCTGATAGACCGAACCGCCGCAGGCTCGTTGGAATAGAGACTTGGCGCTTCCCAGGCAAGCGTCAGACTGCGATGCGCTCCGATTGGCACCCCGAGTCTGAACGACATGATGCTTTTGGCCCTCCCGGTACCGACAAGAAGGTCGGTCACCAGCAACTCGGAAAGCGGCCGCACAATCTCCTCTGAAACCGGATTTTCCCGCAATGGCGCCAGTGGATCAGGAATTTCAGTTGCGAATCCCATGTGCTGACTGGCGAAGGGGTTGGGCTCGCGGAACAGCACACTTCGCAGGGCAATCTCGGTCAGATCAGATGGAGACTTTCCGCCGATGCTTATTTCGCGGAAGGCATCCTGGGAAGCCTCCTCGACTTCCAGTTCCAGACGAAACATTTTCGATCTCCCCGACGTCGTCGTCACATGAACGCCCGCGACTTTCACGAATTTGCTGCGCCCGGACCAGGTGAACTGCGTCTTTAGACCTCGATTGAACCGATCCCCCCGCATATCCTCAAGCGCCCGCGCGACAGCGTCGTCTCTTACGCGCGCCTTCACCCGTATCGCGTCGCCGCGATCTTCAACCTCGGTGGCGCGGAAAACCACATTTCCCAGTTTGCACCATGGCGCCAGATCTTCAGCGGCGATGGCCCGCATCCTGTCCTCGACCTGCCGCTGCAGATCAGCGACCGTGCAGAACTTCGGAGCGACATAAAATGTCCGAACTTCATCGAGAAAGGACTGCTCGGGCCCCTCCCGATCGTTCGTATCCAGTGTCCACACCGCCATCCGCAATGCGTGCTCTTCCGCATGACGATATTCGGCGTGCGTCGGTGAATACCTCGTTTTCAACGGCTTCCCGTAGCGCTTCCCCAGAATTCCGATGTAAATGTCCGAGGCTTCAACTTCCGAAAGATAGGCGTCTTCCGGATCCGCATCGCGCCCGCCGAATTCCTCGAACATCACGGCCCGCAGTCCGACGCTGCGAACGCCGGCGGCGACAGCTTGCCGCTCCTCGGCCAATTCCGCCATCACGCTCGAAATAAAAGCACGCCTTTCGCGCGCCCAGTCGCGTACGCTATCAGCGGAAGGCAACTCCGCCGCGGCGGCGCGATCAATCAGCAGCGGCTTGGATTCAATGGATTGCCTCGGCATAGATGTATTGTACGGCCCAGCGCTTCGCGGCCTAAGAGTGCGAGAGACATCGTATCGATTTCCACGCGTATCGCCCTGCCTACCGCGAGCAGGACCCGATTCGATCTCGCCGGACCGTCGATATTCAGACTGGCTACCCCCGCAGGGCGTCTGACCGGTCATAGCCATAGGCACTGAAGGACTGGCCCGATCGAAGAGGAACCGCTAACTGCAGGTAGGAAGTCTACAATCAGGCACTGATTGGTCAGGCACAGCACAAACCGTGGTCCTGGAACTTCCGCCGTTCTGACAAGACCGGATTTGCCCGATCATGGCCGGAATCTTACGTGGATGAAACAGGACAGGTCATAATGCGCGCCCGAAGGTATCCCTCGTTGCGATCTGTTCTTTTGTTAAGGAATACGTCGGCAGCCACCCGGAATACCAGTCCTTTGTGACCACTTCGGTGGCTTGAACCCACAAAATTGCCACGCGGCATCCCCCTGGAATCACCAGCTCTGCCGCTCAGACGCCGAGAGAGATGTCTTCGTGTGCGCAGCCCCGGATGCTCAGGTACCCCGGCCGGGTGATCCTGTGGATCTGGATGTTTCAATGCCCTGCGCAGCCGACATCCGCGCGGGCCGACACCACCCGCATCCGAGGCACTTGTAGGCGTTGGCGGAATTGGTGGGTTTTGAGCAAGATATCTCTTGATTCACTATAACAGCAGTCGGCAATGGGAGGAATTATCCGCTCGGGCAAGCAGGAACTTCAGCACATCAATGTTCTGATACCTGCACGTTTCCACGACACTCAGCATGACCAGGTACTCTCGAATTGAGTCCTCGGTGAACCGGCCGTCAGCAAATCTGCGAGTTCTCGCAAAGCCCTTGATCGCATGTTCGGCATTATTGTTATTCCACGGCACTCCGTCGTAGTTCAAAAAAGTGAAGAGCCTTGAGCCATACTTGCCCATTCGTTCTTGGTACTTCGTTGCGATGGGCGACGAATATCGGGCTATCTCAACTGATTTGAGGAACCGGACCACATCATTTCTGTGTTTGCGAAAATGTCGCCGCTTCAGCCCATACTTGTCAACCGTCTCGACAATCTGCTGCAATAGGCGCGCGAATCTCTGCACCACATCCTTATATTCGCTGTCAAAACTGTTGCTGAGCAAATCCTCGTTCATATCTCGTATAAGATGTATTAGGCACTTCTGTTGGGGGCAATTTAGGGAGTCGTACCCAGTAAAGAAGTCAGAGATGAGAACGCCCTCGAATTCCTCAAGAAGTGGTCCAAGGAATTGAGCCTTTCGTGAGTCCCGATACTCAAAGTAGACTGCGTCCATGCTTGCAAACACCCAAACATAACCCTTGCACCCTCTCAACTTCACCTCAGTCTCGTCAATATGAAGGAGCGATCCTTTTAGTAAATGGGCAAGAATTCTGTCGTAAATCGGTTGAAGCGTTTCACGCAGCGATGACTTAAAACGGAAAATAGTGGGCTGTGGAATGTCAAGCTCAAAGATGTCTCTTAGTGCTCGTCGGACCCTAAGCAGGTTCTGCCCACAGACCAAGTTATTGTATATGCACCAAGTTGCAAGCCCGTGTCCATATTTTGTTGCTCTTCCGCTGGGAACACCCTGGGGCACAAAGAGAGTGCCGCACTTTGGGCATTTGTACTTCCACGATAGATACTCTGTGACCCACTTTTTTGCACCGCCCCTGAAAAACTTCAGATCGATCACCGTTCTCTTGACTGGACACAACTGAGAAACCTTCCTGCTTCGACACGAAACGCACTTCTTGGCCTCGAGTTGAATAACTTTATTTGGTTTCAGACGCGACCGCCTGGGCAAGGCTTTTCTGAGAATCCGCTTAAGTGATGTGCTGGCTCGGACGAAAATCTTTTGCCGCTGATAATCGAAGTATGCGGCTCGATTGACAACGTCGAGGTCGGGCAAGGCGAACTCGATTTTTTGAAACTTGTGGGACCCGGAACCAGCCTGTCTCAAGTCCGCTGTGTTGATTGCTGACCTTTGCTCATGACCGGGAGGGGTTGGCACGTCCGAGGAGATCAAACTACCGATAGACTCAACGACGTGCTTCAACGCGCGGCAATCGTCTTGGTTGTATTGAAGCAATTGAGCTTTGATGTCAGGAGCTTTCGTTTTGTTCCAATCCTTCCGCCAAACTATAGTCTGCAGTCCTGCCGCGCTTTCGTGGGCCCGCTTAAACGCAAGGAATCGCCCAATATCTTTAAGGCCATTCGAATAGATCGGGAAGTAGATGTGAGGATGTATGACCGACAGCACGTTTGTTGCTCGTTCGAGAATCGCATCGATCTTCGCGTGGCAGGACTCTGGCAACCTCGCCTTCATCCGTTTCAGTGCGGCTGTTTCATATCCGCCGAAATGCAAGACTCGCCAATCAGCCAACTGGCAGACCGCTTCAATAAATTGGAGGAATATCTCCAGCTCTTGTGATTTGTGGTCGGCCCAAAACGAGTGGAAGCTCTCTTTCCCCCCAGAGACAACCAAAGCGCCGATGAGGTAATAAGACTCGTCGTCAGGAAGTCCTTCGATATCCAGATATACTTGGGTCTCTGCCTTAGACAAATGAGGAATCCCGTGGATATAAACAGTGTTTTCCCGAATGGCGAGCGCCCTCAACGCAAAATAGTGCGGTGTTGCAGGATTCTTTGCTCTCTTGGGTGCTCTGCGGGACCTGAAAGTGTAGGAGAGCTGGGTTACGGTGAATATCCCCTTGCTCCGATGACTGTTGCGTGCTGTCTCGGTGAGGCCTGAGAGCAGGCTGAGATCGTCATTGTCAACCGCTTTCTGCCTGCACTGGTTCTGAAACTCGCACTCGGGGCAATGCCGGTTGAGAATCAGTTCCGGAGGCGAGTTGCTGGAAAGGAGAACACCGATCTTTTCAGTTAATCTCCGCACCTGGCTCGTCAGAGCACCGGTGTTGACTTTGAGTGTGGTGTAGTTGTTCCCGTGGATAATCTTGCCCGTGCCGATCTCGCGACCCAGCATTTGGGATAACACAAGCGCATCGAACCCTAACGAGAGTTTGTCGTGCTTATCTACCTTGTTTGTGAAGACCAACCGAATCGGGATGAGCGGCGCCAATTTGTCTTCCCTCTCTGATATCAAACGCTCCACAGCGTGAATGCCCGATTCGAGATTCTGTGTGCGCGCAATGGTCTGTATCGCTAGGCGCCATTTGGGCGACCACGTGTCCTTTACGTCGATTGGTCCGGTGACGCACTCGTCCTCTGCGACTCCTTCCACAAGATGTTTGATTCCCTCAGAGGAGTAGGAAAGGCGTTCTGCCTTGACCCAGTTGGCGTAACTGTTGCCGGTTCCTGTTTCACCGAGAGACCGCAGGAAACACTTGGTTGTACACTTAAGATAGGTTTCAAACAGATCGGAAGTAATGCGCACGCTGTCCTCGCTTCATTTCTTCGATTCCAAGCCAAGTCTAAGAACCCAGTCCATGGTCGCCGCTGCGGTTCAATGGGCGGAACGGATCATGCGGAAGATTGATGGGGTGTTCGGGTGATACCTGAATGGGCACAGGAGTGATTCCTACATTCGTCAAACAGCTGGTTATTTCGCTTCCACTGTCCTCGAAGCCAAGGTACTTTCCGCTCACATACGATTCGGCGGGCCGGACACCACAGAATGGGCCACCAAACCCCGTTCTGCCGCTCAGGTCGGCTCCGATCGCGTCCTGCCGACTACAGACCCGGATACACCGCTCTCGATTGCGTCACGTGCACCACTCACGTTAGGTATCAAGAGCGATCTATCTCACTATTGGCACGGGCACTTCTTGAAAGGAGGTATAGACCTGGTTCGTCTGCGGGAGTCTGAGAGCTTCTTCTTCGACGGCCGAGGCGATCCAGATGTATTTCCACCCTTTTCAGGTAGCAAGCTAGGCGGCCAGGCCAGCGCCTACCTCCAGGACCACTTTTCCCCGGTGCGAAATTTGACCGTAGACCTGGGACTGCGTTATGACTACTTCGACCTGGTCGACTCCTACGATCAGGTCAGCCCGCGCGTCGGGATGGCGTATCACTTTGCTCGAACCAAGTCCGTCCTTCGTGCGGCGTATAATAGGTATTTTTCGCCCCCACCCATCGAATATTCCCTTCTCGCCAGCTTCATCGGAAACAATGCATCTGACCCCGATCAACGGGTCGGCAATGTCCGCGCTTACACTCAGAATTACTTCGAGGTAGGCTGGGCACAAGAGCTCCATCCCCGTTTGAGCCTTGAGGTGAATGCATATCTCCATTCGGGACACGACGCATTCGAAAACCACGAAATCAGCATTTCTCGGATCTTCGTCCCCATCAATTTCGACAAGGCTCACTCCAAAGGGCTTGAAGTTGTTTTGAATGCGCAACAACTTGAACGTTTGGGAATCAGCGGTCGCTTTCAATATGCCCTTTCGCGAACCTATTTTTACGGTCCTATCACGGGAGGCTTCGCGGGTGACGAGCCTTTGGAAAAGGGCGAACGTATCATCCCTGCTTTTGACCAGACCCACACTGGGACGGCGCAGATCTTCTATCGCAATCGTTGGCGGGGATTCTGGGTGGGCAGCGCAATGCGTTACAGCAGCGGCACGATTGTCGAGAACGGTCCGCGGTTGCCACAGCATTTCACCGCGGACCTCGCTACCGGTCTTACTCTCTGGAGTGCAGAACCGCGGCGGCTGGATTTCGAGTTTGACATTACAAACGTCTCCAATAGCGTCAGATCGCCAAAGAAAGTGAGGAAATCCCCATCCAGTACGCCCCATCCCGCACAATTGGCGGGAGTCTGAAGCTTAGTTTTTAGAAGGGACAGACCCAATAGGCATTACGGACGAGGAGAAGCATGCGGGAGCGCCCTGTATACCTGGTTTGGCATGCCGATGGGCACAGTTGCTGCTGGTGTCGATTAGAAAGCAAGCCTCTCCTATGCTCACTTTCCCATCAACCTGTCAGATGTTTCAAAGTGCCGCGGGAGGCTTCAGTAATCGGTCGGGTGACCAAAGGTTGGCTTCCCTTTAGTCGAGAGCCAATTGCAACTCACTAGAGTAGTGGCCAAGAATCGTGTCGTGAAACCATCAACCGTGAAGGTGTCGTAATTTTGGTTGCTAAATTATCGACCGTCAACGTGGAGACGTCATCATTAATTTATTATGGCCTTGATTGAACAGTTCGAACAATGGGCAAGGCCGTACACGTCTCATCGGCAAAATTGCCACGGGCAGTGCCAACCGAACAACCCGAACTGTCTTGATGGTTACAAGATCGCGAGGAAATGCATAAGTTTAGGGCCGATAGCCTGGATCAAAAAGAATCATGAGGACAGGTGCCTTGCCTGCCATTCAGGAGGTTTTCTCTGTAACGAGGGAAGGCGATTGTGGAATGAGCGAGTCGATGGTTTTATCGCATTCCTCAACGGCCATAGCGTGGGCAAAGAGTGAATCGATATCCAGTTCATTGGTAGGCCAACCGCCAGGGAGATTGCTTAGCAGGGTGTCCGACCTTCGAATGGATCGACAAGCGCGCCGTTTCCTAGGAGGTTGCTGGCAGGCAGTAGGACGGAAGCCGAATCTACAAGACCGACTGCTTTAGCACGTGTGACACAATTCCTTCGGAACGTCGAAAACATCGCTCGCCACGGGTTCCTGATAGAGCCGATCCACTACTGCGGCTCGATGCTTCAAGACAGCCGCGTGATTCAATGTCCCCTTGTCAGTTATTTCACGCGCCTCCATTACGGGCGGCGGGTCGACCAGGATGGCTCGCTGTACGCGTGTTGAGCTTGCATGGTTTACTGCAGCGAAGGAATTAAGGCGTTCTTGAAAAACAGCACGCACCTCTGCATGCCCAAGGACCTCCGGAACCGAAGCCGTCACTTTCAATTCGGGGCACAATCTCCTGCATGACTCGAGAGCCGGGAAAAACAGCGCAACCACGTAACCCCGATCTGGGCCTGCGAGCACGGCGTCCAGCACAAGGCCATCGAAGTGCGCCAGAAGGCGCAAGCGGAGCATCCCGGCCCTGACCCAAGTGCCGCTCGACAGCTTGAAATCTTCATTCAATCGGCCATCGAACACAAAGCCTTTCTGTGGATCAGCGGGATCCACAAGTCTTACCGCATCACCCATGCGATAGTAGTTCTCCTCGTCGAACGCAATTCGGTTCAAGTCAGGCCTCTGCCAGTAACCCGGAGTGATTGAAGGGCCACGCAACCGAGCCTCCGTGTGTTCTCCTGACGTAACTAACTTGACTTCGACCCCAGGAACGGGAAGCCCAATCCGGCCCGAAGAGGATCCTTCGATGCCGGTCGAGAACGCAAACGGCGCACTCTCCGTAGCACCTAGCCCGGTGACCACCAGGATCTGCTCGCCGCAGGTTTCGAATGCAATCTCCTGAAGCTCGTCCCATGTGCGCTGGTTCAAACCCGCCGCGGCGAAGAACAGAAGCTGCAAGCGACTGAAGAAGGTCCTTCGCAGCACGGTGTCCGCACGCAAGTTCTGGACCAGCATTTCGTAACCCTTGGGAACATTGAAATATGCTGTGGGTGCAATCTCGCGCAAGTTGTGCCCTGTTTCGGCGAATAACTCGGCGGTAGGTCCTCCCTTGTCGATGTAAAGCGAACCGCCGTTGTATAAAACAAT
>WNFO01020103.1_pt1 | contig 10187 bp, 8 predicted proteins | sample 5400251 | NCBI WGS metagenome assembly WNFO01 (sample SAMN13153354, study PRJNA577476) | soil metagenome | isolation source: 100 cm saprolite under Madrone tree | place: USA:California | collected 2016-06-14
CCCTCATCTGTGATTCGCTGCGCAAGATGTACGGCGAAATGTTCGACCGCCCAACGCGGCCACTCTCAGCGCGGAAGCTCGATATGCTGCAACGGTATCACTGGCCGGGCAATATCCGCGAGCTGGAGAATTTAATTAAACGGTACATTATTTTGGGATCGGAAGACGTCATCACCCTGGACACAACGGACGGCGGCGCAGATTTGCCTTACTCCGAGGCGGTGACCAACAGCATGCTTTCGCTGAAAAAAGTTACGCGCGAGGCCATGCGCGAGCTGGAAGGCAAGATTATTGTCAAGGCCTTGCAGGCGCACAATTGGAACCGCCGGCGCGCCGCAAGCGCTCTGGAAATCAGCTACCGCGCACTGCTCTACAAGTTGAAAGAAGCCGGCTTGCCAACGCGCAAGAGTCGGCAGGATCCGCAAACGGCTGGACTGAGCGAGGAGTGAATTCTGGTTCAGAAAGGGAGAGGGAAATGAGTGTCCGAATTTTAAGCGCGGGAAAGTGGCTAGTGGTGGCATCGGTGATGATAGCCGTTTCCGTGATGGCTCAGGAGGCCAAGAAGACAACCGATACGCAGACTGGGGAATCGCCAGCGTCGGCAAAGACCGCGGAGCCGGGGAATCGCCAGCGTCGGCAAAGACCGCGGAGCCCGCGGCGCGTCAGGGCAATTCCCCGGTTGATAGCAAGACGTATGTGATCGGTGAGAGCGACGTTCTGGATGTGGACGTTTGGAAGGAAAAAGAGATCTCACGCGCGATCCCAGTGCGGCCCGACGGGAAGATTTCCCTGCCTTTAATCGGGGAAATCCAAGCAAGCGGAATGACTCCCTTGCAGCTGCAAGACGACATAACACGACGCCTAAAGGGTTTTCTGGCCAACCCCGAAGTCACGGTGATTGTGACCGATCCGCGGAGCCACCATTTCAATGTGGTAGGTCAGGTGGCGAAGCCCGGGACGTATCCATTAACCGAATCGATGACTGTGCTGGATGCGATTGCAGCGACCGGGGGATTTCGGGACTTTGCCAAGCAAACGAAAATTTACGTATTGCGGCCGATGCCGGATGGCACGCGAGCAAGGCTGCCGTTCAACTATAAAGATGCCATTAAGGGCAAAAATCTCCAGAACAACGTCACCCTCAAGCCCGGCGATACGATTGTCGTTCCGTAAATGGAGAATGGCGCGATGACACACAGATTGATGCAACTCGCGGCGAGCCTCTTATTTTTGCTGATGCCAGGCGCGCTCTGTGCCCAGTTTGCTGGGCCAAATGTACCGATGGTGGCGAGTGGGCAGATGCCGGGCGCGGTTCCCCAGGACGAGGCGAGCGGCTCAAACATATTTTCAGCGAGCTTTGCGGTAGCGGCACGCTACGACGATAGCGCCATTGTTTCATCGGCCGGAAAGCGTTCGGATATTGACTACTCCTTCAGGCCGAACTTCGCCGTGGTGCAAACCTTTCGGCGATTTGAGAACATGTTTGGCGGGCATTTTACGTGGCTGCTGTCGAAACACAGCGCCTTTTCAATGATGCAAAGCTATATCCTGAGCACCGATCCGTTCCAGCAATTTGGTTCGCAGCCCTTTTCGACGACGCCGGGCCCGGTGGTTGCTCCAAATCAGTCCGTATTTCTCCCCAATGTCCGCCGGACGGCGAGCCTGTCGCAGGCGCAGTATTCTTACCAACCGGCTCAGCACACGACGCTGGGCTTGAGTGGAAACTACACCCTCAGCCATTACGGCAGCACGTCAAGTTCTCCGACGAATGCGACGTTGCTTGGTTTCCAGACCGTTTCTGGACAAGCTTACGTCTCCCAGCGAATAACTCCGCGAAACCAATTGGGCGTTCAGTACAGCGGGTCGGTACTGAAATTCCAGCAGGTAAGCGCGCGAACCACAACGCATTCGCTGTCGATCTTTGATGAGGTTCAGTTGACTCCAAACACGAGTTTTACTTTGTATGCCGGACCTCAATATTCAATGATCTTCAATCAAGTGGCGTTGAACGCAGGGTTCGCGATATTGAACATACCAATCAGGCAGAACACTTTGTCCTGGTCGGGCGGAGCGATCTACAAGATGACCGGGCGCCGAGGAGCGATGGTTTTGAACTATTCGCACGGAGTGAGCGATGGAGGAGGCGTGACAGGAGCAGTGGACCTGAATGCCGGTTCGGCGCACTTCGACTGGAAGCTGAGCCCAAACTGGAGCATGAAAATGGATCTTATGGCGGCGGACAACCAACTGCTTGGTGTAAAGACGGGCGCAGTGGACTTCCGCGCTTATTCGGCCACCTTGGGATTCGGCAGGCGAATTTACAGGAACGCGTCCATGGATCTGTTCTTCCAAAGGCTGAATCAAACCGGAAGCATTATTGGGCTCACTAGCGGAAACCGTAACCTTGCCGGGGTATCCATTTCATACAATTTTTCGAGGCCAATCGGGAGGTAGAAATGTTTGAGGATGTACAAGACCCTAAGGCAGCCAGCCTGGACGATTACTGGGCCATTGTGCGGCGTCGACGCTGGTGGATTTTGCTGCCTCTGTCCGTGTGTTGGCTGGTGGTATGGATCGTAAGCTGGCTATTGCCCGCAACGTATCAGTCTGACGCACTGATCCTGGTGGAACAGCAAAAAGTTCCCGAGCAATACGTCGTGCCGAACGTTTCCGTCAGTCTTCAAGAGCGGTTGCAGAGCATGACGCAGCAGATTCTCAGCCGCACGCGTCTCCAAGCGACGATCGACCGTTTTCACCTTTACGCGGGGGATGGCGGCTTCATGAGCAAAATGAAGTCAGCGGACCCTGTGGATCAAATGCGTAGGGACATTCAAATTGAGCTAGTTAGTGCTCCCGGACGTCCGGCGGAGCTTACGGCCTTCAAGATTCGATACTCCGCAGCTTTACCGGAACTCGCGCAGCAAGTAAACAGCGAGCTGACCACGCTGTTCATCGACGAAAATCTTAAATCGCAACAGCAACTGTCCGAGAGTACCACCGCGTTCCTTGACGGTCGAGTTGCCGACGCGCGAACGAAACTCGCAGAACAGGAAGCGAAGGTACGAGCGTTCAAGGCGACGCATTTCGGCACCCTGCCCTCTCAGCTCGGGAGCAACGTCCAGATCATGTCGGGTTTGCAAGCTCAGTTGCAAGCCACGCAACACGCTGTGGAGAGCGCCGAGCAGCAGAAGCTCTATCTACAGTCTCTTTTGCAGCAGTATCAGTCAGTGCAGGACAGCCTAGTGAGCGGGGACTCGACAGTGACGGCTCCCGAGGCGCTGGAGGCCGAACTCAAGACCCTGCGCGTGCAGCTTGCGGACGCGCAATCGAAGTATACCGATAGTTATCCAGACGTCGTTGCGCTCAAAGACATGATCGCCAAGACGGAACAACTGAAAAAGCAGATCGAGGACGAAATCGCCACCAAGCAGCAGGAGTCGGCGGACTCGGCGGCGGACGCTTCCGAATCGCGTCCAGCATCGATGCGCAACGGGACGCTTAGCCCGATGATACAGATCCAAAGCCAGCTCAAAGTCAACCACTTGGAGACCGAGAGTCTCAAACAGCAGGAGAGGAAAATCCAGTTGGAACTGTCCGAGTATCAAGCCCGCTTGAACTCGACTCCGCAAACCGAACAGGAATTGGCGGACATTTCGCGTGGCTACGAGGAATCACAACTCAATTACAATTCTCTGCTCCAGAAACAGAATCAGTCGCAGCTGGCCACCAGCCTGGAACAGCGGCAACAAGGGCAGCAGTTTCGGATTATCGACCCATCCAGTTTGCCTTACAAACCTTCCGCGCCAAACCGTGCCTTGGTGAGTCTCGGTGGGCATTCCGCGATTGAGTACACCGGAAGAGGACGCTCGACTCGTGCGTCGTTTGTGGCTGGACCGTGCCGCAGTGGCGGCCGTGGTCGTCTTTATCGTACTCGGCAACGCCTACTCCTTATACAAAGGATAGAGGTAAGAAGGAAATACTCGAAATAAATTTCGGTAGGAGTGAAACCAGCGTGAGTCGAATACACGAAGCATTACGGAAATCGGAGTTGGAGAATCGCCAGTCAGAACTGGCTGCGCCCGAGCTTCCCAAGGCGGTGCAGGTAGTGAATAGCGCAACGCTGAGCGTGCGCGTCTCCCCCGAGGCGCACTTGGTGGCGCTGACTGCTCCTTTCAGTTTGGGCGCCGAGAAATTTCGCGTTCTGGCAACGCGCATCGAGAACTTGCGGAAGGACGGGGCGGTGAAGTCGCTGCAAGTGACCAGCGGGTCAACCAATGAGGGTAAGAGCTTGGTCTCCGGAAATCTGGCGTTCACCCTCGCGAGACGAACGAACTCGAAGGTGCTGCTGATCGAGGGAGACCTTCACAAGCCGGCGCTCGCCTCGATGCTCGGACTTGACCAGCCGCAAGGGCTGAGCCAGTGGTGGTCCGAGCCGGACGGCGACATCACGCGTTTCATGTACCAGCTGAACGATATGCCGTTGTGGTTGCTTGGGGCAGGGAAGGCATTTGATCAGCCCTCCGATATTTTGCAATCGGCGCGGTTTGGGAAGGCCTTCGCCCAACTGGCTCGCTCGTTTGACTGGATCGTGGTGGATTCGACCCCGCTGTTGCCGATGGCGGACGTCAATCTATGGTCGCGATGGGTGGATGGCACGCTTCTGGTCGTTCGAGAGGGCGTGGCGCCGATCTCGGCTTTAAGGAAGGGCTTGGCGGGCCTCGACAACGCCAAGCTGATTGGCGTCGTGCTCAATGAGGCTTCCGAGTTCGATCGAGCTGCGTATTACGACGGCAATTATGCCTCTCGAAGGAACGGGACAAACGGTCAAGCTGCAGAAAAAACGATGGAGGATATCGCTTGATACGGTTGCTCCATGCATATTTCCCTGCGCGCACCCTCTTCTTGGGGATATCGGAGGCGTGCCTGGTCGGCCTTGCCTTCGTGGCCGCCTCGATTGCGCGCCTTGGCACAAACGACGCCTCGTTAATGCTCAGCTATGAGCAAGGTTTCTTCAAGATTGCAGTTGTGTCCGGCGCGTTTATAACCTGCATGTATTATTTCGACCTTTATGATTCGTCGATCTTGAGCAATCAGCGTGAGGTGCTGACGCGCGTGATCCAGGTACTGGGCACCGTGTGCATCCTCCTGGCGCTGCTCTATTATGTTTATCCTCCGCTGGAGTTGGGCCGCGGTATTTTTCTGATCGGGTTTGCCCTGGTAACCCTGCTGCTGCTGTTCTGGCGGCGGCTTTTTCTAAAATTGAACGCCTTGCCGCAATTCGCGCAGCGTGCGCTGATTCTCGGCGACAGTCCGCTCGCAAACTCATTGCTGTCGGAGCTGGAGTCACGCTCTGAATTGGGCATCCACGTGGTCGGACAACTAAAGAGCGTCGAAAATGGAAATGGAAAATCCAGTTTGGCTACTGCGGAGGACTGGGATGAGTTTGCGCGCTCCGTGGAGGGCTATCGGCCAGATCGCATCATTGTGAGCATGGGCGACCGGAGAGGGAAGTTGCCGGTGGAAGCGCTGCTGCAGTTGAAAAGTCGCGGCGTAATGATCCAGGACGGCGCCGACGTTTACGAGGCGGTAACCGGAAAAGTCCCGATTGAGTCTCTGCGCTTAAGCTGGTTGCTGTTTTCAACTGGCTTCCGAATCTCTCGGCCATTGTTGATGTTCGAGCGTATTTTTTCTCTCATTCTCAGTGCTTTGGTCCTGACCCTTATGTCGCCGGTAATGGCGCTGATCGCGTTGGCGATTCGTCTCGACTCCGCTGGGCTGGCCATTTTCCAGCAAAAACGCATCGGGCAAAACGGGAAGGTCTTCACGCTTTACAAGTTTCGTACCATGGCGGACGGCGCCGATCAGGAAGGGAATCACCGTCCTGCGGAGGCAACCGATGAGCGCTTTACGCGTGTCGGTCGGCTACTACGGCGCACCCGCATGGATGAGCTGCCCCAGCTCTTCAATATTCTGCGCGGGGATATGAACTTCGTTGGGCCGCGACCCTTCGTTCCCAACCAAGAGGAAGAGTGCTTGGAGAAGATTCCTTATTATCGCCAGCGCTGGGTGGTGAAACCGGGAGCAACGGGTTGGGCGCAGGTCAACCGAGGCTACTGCGCCACTATTGACGACAATCAGGAAAAACTGGCTTACGACCTGTTTTATATCAAGAACATTTCCGTTGGTCTGGATCTACTGATCCTTTTCAAGACCATTAAAATCCTATTGCTGGGTCAGGGTTCGCGATGACCCCCGTGTTTGAGTTTTTGTTCTGGCTCGGTCTGGTTTGGCTAAGCTACGTTTATGCTGGTTACCCTGCACTTCTTTGGCTTATCGGCCTTTTCCGACCTTTTCGCCCGAACACTGGTGACTCATACTTGCCAACGGTTTCCGTGTTGATTTCCGCGCGAAACGAACAAAGAGATATCGGATGGAAGATCGAGGAGACTCTGGCGTGGGATTATCCAAAACAAAACTTGGAGCTGCTCGTAGCCTCCGACGCTTCTGAGGATGGCACGGACGAAATCCTGAAAGCGGTGACTGATTCCCGTTTGCGATTCTTGCGCATCGAAGAGAGGGTTGGGAAGAACGAAGCTCTGAATCAGTTAAGCGAATTGGCGTGCGGCGAGTTGGTTTTTTTTACAGATGCAAATTCGCACATCGACGAATCCTGCCTCCATAGGGTAGTGCAGCATTTTGCGGAAGCTCGTGTCGGTTGCGTAACGGGTTCCGAGCGCACCATTCGCGAAAATGAAGAATTCGTCGTCAGCGCCGGGACACGGGCATTTCTGGGTTATGAGTCGCTCGTAAACAGCCTGGAGAGCCGTCTCGGCTCCGTTTTGGTGTGTGATGGTTCAATTTTCTGCATTCGAAGGAGCTTGTTCAGCGCGTTGCAGCCTGACCTGGCGAACGATTTCGAGCTTCCCGTGCGTATTGGTGGGGAAGGACGCGCCATCCTGTTCGATCCGACGGCCATCTCCCATGAAAAGGCCACCACGGATCCTCGTGAGGAGTTTCGCAGGAAGCGGAGAATCTGCTGCCAAGGAATGATCGGCTTTTGGCGGCTACGTCGCAACCTTAGCGGGTTACGCGCCTGGCAACTGTTGTCGCGCAAACTTCTGCGGTGGTTGGGAGCCATACCGCTTGTGCTGATCCTAACGTCGAGCCTGTTGCTTGCACCGAATCGTTTTTACGGGTTAATTCTTATTCTGCAATTCATCTTCTACGGCCTCGTGTTGCTGGGGTGGTGGTTGGCAGCGCGTCGGCGTGAGGGGAGCAGGGCGACTACCTTCCCATTTTACTTTGTCATGGTCAATATTGCCGCGTTGACCGGTGCCATCGATGCTGTTTTTGGGAAGCGATTCAGTATTTGGGAGAGTCCTCAACAGTCGCGCGGCACTCACGCGAAGGTCGCATCAGACCAGCGTACCGCGGCAGGATCCACCTTCACGCACCAAGCCCTGTCCGCACCTCGAAACCCCTGTGTGGAATTACGGCCTGAAAAAAATCGGCCATGAAATGCATATTCTCCATCGATGTTGAAGACTGGTTTCACATCCTCGACTTGGCCACGGCTCCAGAGATGTCACAGTGGGATGTTCTCCCTTCTCGCGTGGAGCGCAACTTCCTGAAACTCCTGGCTATCTTGGAGGAAGCGAAGGCGAAGGCTACATGCTTTTTTCTGGGTTGGATCGCTGAAAAATACCCGCACCTGGTGCGAGAGGCCGCGAAACAAGGGCACGAAATCGCCTCGCACGGTTATGGGCACAGACTTGCTTACGAGATGACTTCGCAAGAGTTCTTCGAAGATGCCGTCCGGTCAAAAAAGATTATTGAGGAAATCGGGGGCCAGCCTGTATGGGGTTATAGGGCCGCTGGTTTTTCCGTAACTAGAGACACTCCATGGTTTTTTGAGCGGTTAATACAGGCCGGGTATCGCTACGACTCGTCGGTGTTTCCCGCGCCTCGCGGACACGGAGGATTGCCGGGCGGAAAATTTGCTCCTTATCGGGTCGAGCAATCCCACGACTTTATGGAATTTCCGGCTTCCGTCGAGCATGTGGCCGGCAAAGCCATGTGTTTCTTCGGCGGCGGTTACTTGCGGTTGTTTCCGTACTCCGTGATCAAGGCGATGTCTCGACGGGTCGTGAACCAAGGACGTCCGGTTGTTTTCTACGTGCACCCGCGAGAAATCGACGTGCAGTCTCCTCGGCTCGCCATGGGACTTAAGAGGCGGTTCAAGTCTTATGTCAATGTTTCAACAACTGAGCCTAAAATTAGAAGAGTTCTCTCTGATTTTGAAATGATCACCTTCCGAGAGTTTCTTGCGGGAGCGGGAAATGAACAATCTCCCGAAAACCTTCCGTTCGCACCGGAGAATCCCGCAGTACGTAATGAGGACCTGGGAGCGGTCAAGGCATGAACGTTGAGATCTGCAACGATGCAAAACGTTGGGATTCGTTCGTTGCGTCGACTCCCGAAGCGTCGAATTACCACCGATGGGGTTGGAGGGTGGCCATCGAAAGCACTTTCGGGCACGAATCGTATTATCTGGCTGCGACGGGCAAGGGAGAAGTGAAGGGCGTTTTGCCTCTCGTACACATGAAGAGCCGGCTCTTTGGCCATTTTCTCGTTTCGATGCCGTTTTTCAGTTACGGCGGAGTGTTGGCAAGCGCACCGGAGGCTCGCCAGGCGCTATTGGCAAAAGCTGCCGATTTAGCGCGCGAGCTGGGGGTTTCCCACATCGAATTGCGTCAGGGGAGCCCCCAACCTGTAGAGTGGCGCGATGCTACGCCCAAAGTCACTATGGAGCTAGTATTGCCGGAGAGTGTTGACGTGTTCTGGAAAGGGCTTAGCTCCGGAATGCGCAATAAGATTCGCAACGCCCAAAAAAACAGGCTGCGGGTTGAATGGGGAGGGGCCGAATCGGTCGAAACATTCCACAAGGTTTTTTCTACGAACATGCGGAATCTGGGAACTCCGGTTTATCCCCAAAGATGGTTCGGGAATCTCTGCACGCAGTTCCCGGAAGACGTGAAAATTCTGACGCTCTGGGACAATGACGAAGCCGTGGCTTCCGGGCTTATAACCTGCTTCCGAAACGCACTGGAATTGCCATGGTCCGCCACACTGCCAGAGTCTCGCAAGAAGTATTCCGCCGTGCTCCTGTACTGGACGCTTCTGGAGTGGGCCATCTCAAACGGCTATCGACGCGTGGATCTTGGCCGCTGTACAAAAGGGAGCGGCGTATACGAATTCAAACAGCACTGGAACAGCGAGGAGCGTCCTCTGCATTGGTATTACTGGCTTGCTTCCGGTATGCAGGTGCCCGAGCTTCGGCCTGACAATCCCCGCTTTCGTTTAGCCACGAGGATCTGGAAACATCTTCCAGTAGCTGTCGCGAATCTCTTGGGGCCGCGGATTGTGCGATCTATCCCTTAGAGGGAAGACGAAGATGGAATCTGTAGACATCACAAAGGAAAGGGACCGCCACTTTGGTCGCTCGGCGTCAAATATGCAAGAGTTAGTGTCCGCGACGCTGCCAAGAAGCGAGAATTCTTCGCTCACAGTCTCGCTGAAGGAATCTGACGAAATGTCCCCGGACACGGACGGCTGCTTTTGTCCTGATCGTGCAGTCACCTTTTGGCGAGGCCGTGTTGCTCTCTACGCTATTCTCAAAGCGCTTGGAATTGCACGCGGGGACAGAGTCGTTGTGCCCGGGTATACCTGCTTCGCGGTGCCCTCAGCTGTCTGCTTTGCTAGTGCAGAAGCAGTTTTCGCGGATATTGAGCCTTCGACTTTCAATGTGTCATTAGAAACGATTACGTCGGCATTGCGATCGAAGGGTGGGGCAAGCGTCAAGGCCATCATTATTCAGCACACTTACGGAATCCCCGCGGAGACTGCGCGGATCGTCTCATGGGCGCGCGAGCGTGGTATCGCAACAATTGAGGATTGCGCGCACGTTTGGGGCAGTCGTTACCGCGATACCTTCGGTAAATGGCTGCCCGTAGGGGCCTTAGCGGACGCGTCTTTCTTCAGCTCCCAGTGGACCAAACCAATCTCCACAGGTCTCGGAGGCTGGGTCAACACAGACGACCCCAAGCTCCGTGCTGGACTACAGCGCTTTCGAAGCGAGGGTTGTGTTCCAGCCTCGAAGGGCGAAATTGCGGTATTAGCGATGCAGG
>WNFO01023570.1_pt1 | contig 10187 bp, 8 predicted proteins | sample 5400251 | NCBI WGS metagenome assembly WNFO01 (sample SAMN13153354, study PRJNA577476) | soil metagenome | isolation source: 100 cm saprolite under Madrone tree | place: USA:California | collected 2016-06-14
GCGTCGCTGGTTACTAACCCGGACAAGAACCCGACGCTGACGATTATGGCGCTGTCTTGGCGCGCGTCCGAATATCTGCTCGACGAAGCCAAGAAAGGGAATCTGTAGAGGCAGGACTTTAGCCTGCTCTTTCTTATTGAGGAACGCAAATGCCCAACGAATCCATAACTCGCCGCGACATTCTCCGCACTCTCGCCTTCGGTGCCGCCGCTGGCTCCGTGCTGCAAGTGATTCCCGCGGAGGCCGCCGAGTACGTCCACCAAATGGTGCACAAGGAGAAGGCTGCCGTTCCGGCGGGCAGCTACACGCCAAAGTATTTCTCTGCCGTGCAATACGCGACGCTGCTGTTTCTGTGCGATGCCATCATCCCCAAGGATGAAAAATCCGGGGGCGCGGTGGAAGCCGGCGCGCCGGAATTCATCGATTTGCTCACCAGCGAAAATCCCGAATATCAATTGAAGCTCGGGGGCGGACTCTTCTGGCTGGATGCTGCTTGTACGGATCGTTATGGCAACGTCTTCATGCAATGCACGCCAGAGCAAAAGAAAGAAATCCTGGACCTGATTGCGTATCGCAAGAACGCGAAAAAGGATCCTGCGCTCAGCCAGGGTGTAGCCTTCTTTGCGTTTCTTCGCAGTCTTACCTGCGACGGCTTCTACACCAGCAAAATTGGCATCGCCGACCTTCAATATATAGGTAACACCGCGCTCCGCGAGTTCCCCGGCTGCCCGCCGCTGCCGGAATAAAGGGGCAAGAGGGCTACTTCAACACAGCAAACAGGCTGCTGTGCGAATCGGTCCACAGATTCCTAGGATTGTGGGCTGCGAGGAGACGTCCTGCCTTTTCGATCTCGGAAAATCCGACAGACGCATCGCGGCTACCGAGAATAATCCACGTGGCCGAGAAGACTCCGTTGGCTTTATCGTCGCTATTGCTGACGATTACGGCGTCTTTGCCGAGGCGATGCGCCGCGGCGGCAACTACCGGCTCCAGATTCAAGTACTGATTGGAGATGTGCACTCCCAGAAGGCCGTCCGGTTTGATATGGCGAAAGTAGAGCTCGAAGGCTTCCAGGGTAATCAAATGGACGGGGATGGAGTCACTGGAGAAGGCATCTACTGCCAGCACGTCGAAGCGTTGCGGCTGCTGCCGTTCGAGGGTCAATCGCGCATCCCCCAGTTCGATGGACAGCTCCGCTCTTGAATCCTGCAAGAAGCGGAAATCTTCCCGCGCAATCTGAACGACAAGGGGATTGATTTCGTAGAAGGTGTACTCGTCTTCTGGTCGGCCGTAGGCCGCAATCGTGCCGACGCCCAGACCAATGACGCCCACGCGGAGCGGGCCGTGCGCAGCCTTGGCCTTTAGGGCTACACCGATACGGAGTTGGGACTGTAATAAGACGTGGACTGATCTCGCCGGGCGGGCGAAAGAAACTGCAGCCCATGACTGATGGTTCCATTTGTTAACCTGCGGAATCGGGAGTCCTCGTCGACCGGCCGTTGCTTTTCGCCATTGAGCATAACGACATTTGGACCCACTTCATCGGTCACTCGCAGCACGCCGTAGAAGTTCCGGGCCATCAGTATGGCGGCGGTTGACTGTGCACGGGCCATAACGAATAGGCTGATGATCACCACTGCCGCCAACGCATTCACGATCAGCCAGGCCGGCCGCGAGCTTTCCTGATGAAAGGGGCTCGTAGGATCATAGCGGTGGACCACGATCACCAGCACTGTGCACACTGCCAGAGAGACGTGCAACTCGTAGAACGCGGGGAACATTCTTGGCGCTAGGAGCGCTACAAAGACTGCTCCAGCCAAGCTTCCGAGCGAGCACAAAAGATAAAAAGACGTCAGCTGCGATGGGCGGGTTTGCACAAGGCTAATTCGCCGTGACAAAACATGCAGCAAAGGAACAAGCCTGCGTAGAAAAGCGGAATCGATAGCCAAAGGGGAAGCCACCGCCAACGACGGCGACAGCGCATAGGTCATTCCGCCAATCGCGACTCCGAGGAATCGAAGGAGAAAAGTGCGCTGGTACCAGCGTTCTCCCGCAAAACACAGATTGAAGCTGAGCAAGTACAAACTGAGCGGAATCACCCACAGGAGCGGCACGGCAGCGATGTTCTGCGAGACGTGATTGGTGATCGCCAACAACAGTGCCGAGCTGCAGGCCGAGAGCGCGATCCAGATGGCCTTTGTTTTCCAGCCGGGGCGTGAAACATCCCGGCGGTCTCGCTCTTGACTGGTATCATCGCGCCGTAAGAGCGCGATTGCTCCGCACACGGCCGCGGCTCCGCCATACGCCAGCGACCAGATCCAAGCCTGTCCCAATGTGGACAGCTTGGGCTCGAAAACTATTGGATAACTTAACTTAGCAGGGCCGCGAGGGAGGCGGCATTGGAAAGCGCGTAGAAGCGGTAGACTCTCGCCTCCTTGCCTGGACTTGCGAACCACGCTTGCAAGAGCGGAGTCGTTGACGACAGAAGAAAGAAAGGCAGTCCTACAGTGAGCCCCAACACGCACAGGACTTGCAGCGCGGGGTGCTGGGGCGCAAGCAGCTTCCAGGATTCCTTCGGCAGGATGGGCAAGGTCAGCAAGCTGGCCGCGAGAAGGCCTGTGTGGAGCCAACCCTGTGCGCGCCGCCCAAGACTGCGGGTCAACACGTGCGCACAGAGATAGCCGAAGAGCAGCATGATTTGGAAAAACAGCAGGCATACCGTCCATACAGCCGCGGCTCCGCCAAACCACGGAAGGATTTCTTTCGCGACGAGAGGTTCCACCAGAAAGAGGAGGAACGCACTCAAAAAAATGGCGAAGGCATGAAGCACCGCCAAGCGGGTGACTTATGACCTCTTCATGTACCCGGTCCGGTTCAGGGTTAGACATATTTCTCGTTAACAATAATATCCCCCCGCCCCCCTGGTTTTTGTAAAGTGTTGTATCTAAAGGCCTTAGCCAGATCGTAAGTCTTTTGTTTGCAACACTTGGGCTCTGTTGACACATCCTTTGTGAGCGAACCGATGCTACAGGCGGTAGATGTTGTAGGCCAGGCCGAGCAGCAGGGCTTGTCGGATCTGCGTGGCCAGGCTGCGCGCGAGGAGAGCTGGCGTTTGACGGCGGAGGGGAAGGGCGCTAAGTAAATACAGCATTGGCGAGATGGAGGCGCAGCATGCTGCGCCCCTACAGGAAGGTTCGGACTCAGGATTTAATTTGGTTGGAGGCGGCGTCCCAGGTGACGGCGGCTTTGCGGAAATAGGATTCGTTGGCCATGTGGCAGGCGAGGGCGGCGTTGTGGCCGAAGACGGTGTCTTCGCGCATCGCTTGCGGATAGCCAGAGGTGTAATAGCTGGGCGACTCGTCTTCGCCGGATTGCGGGAAGTAGGTGATGGTGTATTCGGTAACTTCGAGGATGCCCTTGGAACCCTGGAAACGGTAAATCTCGGGAGTATCACAGCCAAGATTGAGGCGCAGATAAACGGGCGCGCCGCCGTAATCGAAAAGTGTAGCGTGGACATCGGGCATGTTGCGGCCGTCAGGGAAGCGCAGGATTCCGCCGAGAGCCATAGCCTTCTTTGGCGGGGCATTCCAGCCGAGCATGAAGTTCATGCCACTGACGAGATGGACGAGGAGATCGCCGGCGAGGCCGGTGCCGTATTCCTTCCAGCAGCGCCAGCGCGCGAAAATATTGGGATTGAAGGGAACCTTGGGAACGTCGCCTTGCCAAGTGTCCCAATCGAGATTGGCGGGAGAGAGATCGGGCGGCGGGGGATATTCCCACGCGCCGGTGGGATCGTTGCGGCCGAGCGAGCCTTCAACGAGAGTGAGGGTGCCGATGATGCCGTTGGCGAGAAGCTCTTTGGCTTTGGTACAAATGACGGAGCTGACGCGCTGAGAACCGATTTGCACGACGCGGCCGGTCTTCTGCGCGGCAGCGACCATGGCGACGCCGTCGGCGGCGGAATGGGACATGGGCTTTTCGCAGTAGATATCTTTGCCGGCGCTGACGGCGTCGACGACCACTTGCTTGTGCCAATGATCGGGGACGGCGGCGATCAGGCAGTCGATTTCCTTGTTATCGAGGAGATCTTTGTAGCGGCGCGTGGTGGGGATTTTTTTGCCGACAATTTCCTGGGCGAGCGTGTGGCGTCCGTCGTAGAGATCGCAAGCGGCGACGCATTCGACGCCGGGAAGCTGGATGGCGTCGTGGAGCAAGCCGGAGCCTTGCATGCCGATGCCGATGATGCCGAAGCGCAGACGATCGCTCGGCGGGGTCGATTGCAGTGGCAGAGGAATGTGTTCAGGCTCGAGAAAAATTGTGGGTGAAGCCGCGAGCGCGCCGGCGGCTCCAGCGCTGCGATGGAGGAATTGGCGGCGCGAGAGATCTTTTTTCATGGGGCAGTGCTCCTCAGAGAGATCTAGCCAAGCAAGGGCGCGGCAGTGCTGCGCCCCTACAAAGGAACTCAAAACTGGAGTTTGGCCAAGTAGTCGTAGCTGGTTTTTATGGCGTCGAATGCTGATTTGGGCTCGTCGTTTTCGACGAAGTAATGTTTGATGCCGGCTTTTTCGGAATGCGCGAAGATGCGTTTCCAATCAATGGTGCCCTGCCCGACATCAGCGAGGCGCCCGCCAATTTTATCGAAATAGGTTAGGGGGTCCTTCCCAGCGACGCTGATCCAGCAGAGATCCAGTTCCATAGTGACGAGCTTGGGATCCGTTTCGGCGAGGAGGAAGTCGTAAGGGAGTTTGCCGCCCAGCGATTCGGCGGGATCGAATTCGAAGGAGTGATTGTGGTAGCCGAACTGGACGCCGGCTTTTTTGCTGGCTTCGCCGGCTTTGTTAAAGAGTTCGGCGGCGCGCTTCCATCCGTCGGGTTCGACGCGTTGTTTTTCGTCAATCCAGGGGCAAATGATGTAACTGTGGCCGACGATTTTGGCGGCTTCGAGAGCTTCGGGCCAACTCTTTTCGACGACACCGTAGCCGGCGTGGCAGGAAGGCGCAGCCAAGCCGTTTTTGTCGAGGATGGCGCGGACTTCTTTCGGAGAACGTCCGAAGTAGCCTCCTTTGGGGTCAAAAACACCGGCGAATTCGACTTCCTTATAGCCAGTAGCGGCGACTTTGGCGATGGTGCCTTCAAAGTCGGTTTTCATGGCGTCGCGCACGGTGTAGAGCTGCAGGCCGATGCGGTCAATTTTGTGGGTGGCGTCCGCGGCCCAGGCCGGCTCAGCGGCGGCTGCGAGAGTCGCAGCGATGGAAGTGCCGATAAATGTGCGTCGATTCATGGGCGCATTTTACTCCTTCCCAGAGGGAAGGGAACAGAGATTCGTTAGTAAAAAAGGGCGGCCCGAAATTATCCGGACCGCCCTGAGTCTGGCTCAAGCTTAGAAAATGAACTTCAAAGCAAACTGCATGATGCGTGGGTCATGAGTATCCGTTGCCGTCAGAAAATCGCTCGAACCGAACGATCTCCTTACGTGGTTGAACTGCGTATGGTTGAAAGTGTTGTAGGTTTCCCATCGGAATTCGACGGACGTGGACTCTTTGATGGGGAAGCTCTTGAACAGTCCCATATTAAAGTTTGTGTGATAGGGCCGATTCAAGGTGTTCCGGCCAACATTTCCGAACGTTAACCCCTGCGGGGCGACAAACGCGCAGGGATTGAAAAGCAAAGGACCCGGCGCGCTTGAGGTTGTGCAAGGGGCAGCATGAGGATTGCCGGAGAGGTCGGGGCGAGAACCAGTGCCTACGCCGTTTCCGACTCCCGCATTGTCGCCGAAGACAGTGTTGATGATATTGATGGGAACCCCGCTCTGAGAAGAAGTGATGCCTGACCATTGCCAGCCACCCAGGAGGGTTTTCTTGAGCCCAGAAGACTTGTTGAAGAACGGCAAATCGTAGACATAACTGATGTTAAGAATGTGCCGCTCGTCGAAATTGGAGCTGGCCTTATTGGCGTTCAAGTTGAAGGAATCCACGAACGTGGCATCTGCTCGATCGGAAGAATTGTCAATCGAATGGCTGTAGGTGTAAGCCATGTTCAGTTCGAGTCCTCCAAAAGCGCGGCGCACCGTGGCTTGAAGTGCATGGTAGTGAGAGTTGGCTTCGGTCTCGAGGAGCTCAAGGGTGGAGAGCCCCAGAAACGGCCGGAATGGATTGGGATCGTTGCCACAGGCCGTGCTGAAGTTGGCGAACAGCGGGCTGCCAAGCGCGGGAGTAACGCCGTTGGCGGTCCCATTGTTGCAATCAGATTGGGTTAAAGGCTGACCGGGGCCGTAGGGGTTTGCGATTCCCTGTGCCGCGAGGGACTTTAGTTGATTGAGGTCGCGGGCGTCGGTCAGGTGAGTGCCCTTGCTCCCAACGTACGATATGGTTCCTACGATGTGCGACGGAAGTTCTCTTTGGATGTCCAGATGCCACTGTTGGACATACGGCCACCTCGCTACGGTGGCGATGTTGGCCGGTGGCTCATTGTTGACGGCAAGAGGGAAGAGCGCACTTGCGCCGCCAATACATTCGTAACCAGTATTGGGTGAGGCGCAAGGGGCAGTGCTATTGGGACCGTTGGAAATCAGAGGCTGGCCGGTGGTGAGAACTCTAGGAGGCGTGCCTTCAAGCGACTCCGCATTGGCTTCGTTGCCATTCCCGTACTCGAAGAAAATGCCGTATCCGCCGCGAATGGCCATCTTTCCATCGCCTTTGGGATCGAAAGCGAAACCGATTCGCGGGGCCGGATTGAATAGATGCCCCTTCACGCAACCCGGAAGAGAAGTCCCTGCAACTGTGGAAGCGGGAAAAGCAGTGAGGATTGGGCCTGGGACTGAGCCCGAGCCCCCCGAGCCACCGCATTGCACGAATCCCAAGAAGGGATTGCCGCTCCCGGGAACGAGGCTGCCATCGCTGGCAAGGGACGGGGCCGTGGCAGCCCCTGCATTGTACACGGACGGTTGAAAGTTGAAAGAAGTCTTGGTGATATCACGGTTGGTCCCGAACAGGCTGACGCGGAACCCCAAGTTCAATGTCAAGCGCTTGGTGACGCGCCAGTCGTCCTGGAAATAAGGTTCGAAAAGTTTGTAGCGGTAGTAATACTTTACGATAGAGCTGGTCTGCGAATAGGAGGCGATGTTTCCCGCGAGGAAATCAGCGAATGAATTCCCGTTAGAGACAGGAGAGGTTTCGTCGAAAGTCAGGACGCCGCCAAGACCGACTGATGTCGGAGCGCTCGGCTCGTTCTTCTGCGCGGCCACAAATTCACCGCCGAAAGTGAGGTTGTGCGAGCGGATGATCTTGGTGATGGTGTCGCGGTAGTCATAGACCGGATTCGAGTTAATCCAGGGCATGAACCCAGGGTTTATCGTGAAACCTCCGCCATAAGCGTTGCCGCTAGCAAGAGAGATGGCAGGCAGTTGGGCGAGATTTGTGCCACCTGAGCCGGTGTTGAAAATGCTGCTCATGGTGAAGCCCGAAGGGACCTGAAATGGACCTGTATTGACAAGAATGAGCTTGTCCGCAGTGTAGCTAGCCACGAATTCGTTGAGAAGCGAGGGGGAGAGCGTGGCAGTCAGATGCACGACAAAGCTCGTTCCGGGAGTCCCAACTTGCGTTTGAATCGTGGGAAACGGATTGCCCACGAACGATACCGTAGGGTCGACGCTTGAGTTGGTGTCATGGATGTAGCGACCCATTAAGCGGAGTTTGGAAGAGAAATTGTGGTCGATGCGAACCAATTCCTGGCGCCAGGTAAGAGGCTCGACAATGGATTTGACGAAGAAGGAGTTGGCGCCACTGTCAATCGTGTCCGCCGAGATGAGCGCGTTGAGGAGCACCTTAGCATTGGGATCAACGGGGACATTATTGCCAGCGAAAGGCACGAAGCTTTGAGCTTGCGTTCCGTCTGGAGCTGTGAATACCGGTCCCGCTCCAGTGGCAGGGCACTCCGGGTTCACCGGACCCGGTAGCGCAATCGGCTGACCATTCGTACCAGCGGGGTCGGAGCGGAAGAAATTACCCGAGGCAGGGCAGAGGTCATTGAAATTGCCGCCGCGTTCGGTGTTGGAGGGAACCTGCTGGTTGAAGCTGAAGGGGTTGCGCTCGCGGTGCCATTCCTGGGACCAGAAGAAGAAGGTTTTCTCTTTGCTGGAATTGTAGTGGTTGGGAATGTAGACCGGTCCTCCGATGGTATAGCCAAAGTCATGCTTTTTGTATGCGGGCTTAGAATTTCCAGCGGCATTGTCAAAAAAGTCGTTCGCGTTGAACATCTCGTTGCGCAGGTATTCGTAGGCGTTGCCATGAAAATCCTTTGTGCCTGACTTGGTAACGACCTCGACAGTTCCCGAACCGTTTCTTCCGTATTGAGCGCCGTAATTAGAAGTGAGGACGCGAAATTCGCCGATGGCGTCCACGCTCGGAAAAACATTCAGCGTGCCGTTGGAGCCGGTGTCCATGGCGTTGCCGCCGTCGACTTGCCAATTGTTGTACTCCACGCGGCCACCGTTCACGCTAAAGGAAATGTTTTGATTGAGGCCGACTCCGCCAAAATCCTGACCCGTTTGATTGCTGACGCCGGGAACGAGGGCGACGAGCTGGACGAAGCTGCGGCCGTTCAATTCCAATTGGCTGATTTCTTTGCCTGTGACGACGCCGGAGAGATCGGAGGACTGCGTTTCTACCTGAGCGACGCTGGCGCCCTCGACGATGACTTTTTCGCTGATCTCGCCCACCTGCAAAGCCACATCCACGCGCTTCTTTTCCGCCACCTGCAAAATGATGCCCTTGGCGGTGAAGGACTTGAAGCCTTTCGCGGTGACGGACAATTCATACGTGCCGGCGGGAAGAGCGCCGGCGAGATAGTCACCGTCACCGTTAGTGGCTATCGCACGAGTGAGGCCGATGGCGGCGCTACTGACGTGGACATCGGCACCCGGGACAACCGAGCCCGAAACGTCGCGAACCGTGCCGGTGATGGACCCCGTGTCTTGCGCCTGCGACACGAACGGGAGGCAGAACATCAGCAGTAGCGCGCAAAAAAGGAAGCGCGTTGTCCCCAGCTTACCCATGAAAATATTTACAGAATTGATGTTTTGCTTCATACGGTTATTCTCCGAAAGGATTTGGAAATTGCGCAAGCAAAGGAATTGGAAGGCGCAGCAAGAAAAAGCTGCCGAACCCGGCACCGGCCGCTTGCCGCTCATTGGACATCCCCCTTACATCTCGACAACCGCAATAGGCACCGAACCTGCTTATTAAAACGAGTTAATATTGCATTTGAGCGCCGGTGTCAAGCGGGAAGTTGGATCATATTTTTAGAGGAAGGCCGTTTTCGTCTAACAGCGGGATTCAGCGTGCTTGCGGCGAGCACTTGAATTAACCTCGGGGCTGCTGGAGACTACGAGAGCATGCGAAGCCGATTCCTATTTTTGACAGCCGGGGCAGTATTGCTGGGGTGTTTGTCGAGTTCCCCAGCTGCCAGCGAGACTGCGGCGCAGGGCGCCAGACCAAGCGGCGATCTGCAACAACTTTTCTCGAAGGGGCAGTTGGCGTTGCAGAGCGGCGACCTGGATGACGCAGAAAAGGCTTTCCGACAGGTGATTGCGATCGACCCAAACGCCGCGGGAGCGTACTCGAATCTCGGCGTAATCGCCATGCGGCGAAAGGATTGGGAGCATGCTTTAAGGTTCTTGGAGAAAGCAGCGAAGCTAGCGCCAAAAATCAACGGCGTCCGCCTGAATATTGGCCTGGTTCATTATCGCCAGGGTGATTTCGCCGCGGCAATTCCTCCGCTCTCCTCGGTTCTTCGAGAGCAGCCGGATTCGCAGCAGGCACGTTACTTGCTCGGCTTGTGCCATCTATTAACCCAAGATTACTCCAATGCAGCATCCACACTCGAACCGTTGTGGCCGCAGAAATCTGACGACTTCATGTATCTCTACGTGTTGAGCATCGCGGCAAACGCCACGGGTCAGAAACAATTGGATGAAAAAGCGCTGACTCGGCTGGTCGAAGTTGGAGGAGACCGTCCCGAGTTTCATTTGCTGCTGGGCAAGGCCTATCTGAGTCGTCAGGAAACGGAAAAGGCGATTGTCGAGCTGGAGCAAGCGGCGAAGGCCGATGCGAATCTTCCGTTCGTGCATTTTAATCTCGGGATTGCTTACACACGCAACGGCGACAACAACCGAGCGGAAGAGGAGTTCC
>WNFO01006690.1_pt2 | contig 10185 bp, 14 predicted proteins | sample 5400251 | NCBI WGS metagenome assembly WNFO01 (sample SAMN13153354, study PRJNA577476) | soil metagenome | isolation source: 100 cm saprolite under Madrone tree | place: USA:California | collected 2016-06-14
GAAGAGGGAGGGAGGGAATCCGTATCAGAACCGCCGTTATTCCCCTCAGGCACTGCGTTTATATCGGAGAGCGTCTTCTCCAGTGCGGAGGAGGCAGAGGTAGCACGAGCGCCGCCGGTCATAGTATTCCATGCGCCGAGGAAACGGGTTTTTCGTTCTGCCCTGCGTGCCTGGCGGGCAATACGACGTTTTCGACGCTTCTCTGCGCGCTTTAGCCATTCATCGACTTCGCTGATGCCCATGCCGGCGCCAACCCACCACCACCAGCCGAGGAAGGATTGCCAGAGCACAATTACACCGGTGAGACCAGGAATCCATTCGAACTGATCCCGCGAGGGAATGTAGGCAATAGTGATGGCAGTAGAGGCGAGAGCGAGGACGATGGCACCAGCACCAAAGGCGGCGGTACCTCCGTCTGTGCGCCAGGCTTGCTTACGATTTACAACGAAGCCCCAGATGGCGAGGGAAATACTGAAGAGGATGGTAAGAGTGGCATTGCAGACGTTGCGCACACTACTCATGGTGGAGACGAATTCTAGGTGCGGGTAGAGCGGCGCAAACTGGGTCAACGCAGCGACGACAGCAAGTGGCCCGAGAAGAACAAAGATGAGTTGGGCCTCAAGGCGGGAAGGATACAGGAGAGTGAGGAAATGAATGTGTGTGGCCTTGAATGTGCATATATCAGCCATTGTTGGCGGGGAGACGTGTCAATATGACATACCTGGGTAAGGGCCGAGACAATAGCATTCATGAAGAGCCAGGCAGTTAATCCACCGGTCGACCAGGTGCCGTGGGTGCGGGGATCATTGAGAGGGGGGAAGTCGATGCCAACATAGTCGAGCATGAAAGGCCATTTTTCGCTCTGTTCCTGTGACGTATTTAGAATAAGGGTAAGGGAAGCACTTTCCCAGGCGAGAACGGCGATGGCGGCAGATATTTGAAGGAAAAAGTTTGTACGTGCAATACGAATATGAGAAGGAGCAGAGAAGAGGAGTTGGATGAGTAGGACAGAGACGAGGGTGATAGTGATGCCCGTGATGAGAACCTGAATGGGGAGCGAGCGGGCGAATACTGGACGGAATGTGAGATAAGGGTTGGTAGTATAGCCACTGGGGAGACCCAAGTCAGCGGGAGAACGGTGGTGTGGGGGATGAGACGGACCCATTGTGGGAGGGAGGAGGTGTGGGTGAGAGCCCTCGGGTGCTCATTCCTTGGCAATCTGAGGTTGCCGGCTTGGCCTTCTTGGCCTGCCCCTGCCTCCAAAAATGATAATCGGATCCTAGACTCTCTTTCCACAAGATCCTGCAATGTGAGGGTCAGTCGAGTCCACTCAGACTCACTCGTACAACGGCGCACCAGTCGTTGCAGACTTGCTTGTCTCTTGACTCTCGACTGCCAAACCCACTCTGACATGCCCCCTTCCCACGCCAAGCCTTGCGCCATTCCCTCGTTCCCGGCTGTTTCCGATTTGCATCCATAACAGCCAGCCTCAACACGTCACTGAGGATGACTGAACGAGAAGTGTATTTATATCTTATGACAAGTTGAAAGCCTTTCCCCTTTTAGATCGGCTCTGGAGCATACTGTACTTGAAGTGGTGTCTGCAACTGCACCAGCAGCGAGACAGTGACCAATGCAGACCTTTCACAAAACATTCTATGTGTTTCCCAGATTTTTTCACTGTCTGCCTTGTGGACCCTTTTAATGCCTGGCTTTCCATAAAGTGCACACGAAGCGCTCTGCGAGGCCATATCTGCGGTTTTCCCGTCCATTTCCAGTTCAAGGATAATACATAATACTGTGCATTCCAGACCATCAAACGAATTCGACTTCATAGCTACGCGCTGATATGATCCGGGAAATGGCCTTTGATTTCCGTGAGAAGATATGGAGGACAAGCCAACTTAGCGAATCAACTCGGAATTACTCGCCCGGACCCCGCTCAACTTGAAGTTCATCGTGATGACTTGTGCGGCTTCGGAAATTAAAGCGCCTATGTGGATGCTTGCTTCGTCCGAGTCACTGGCGCATGAGAGGCCACATTCGGAGATTCAAAGCAGAGTTGCTTAGAAAGAACGACTGTATTGTGATTTGGAAAATTGTACGGAAAGTAGAACCAAAGCAGAAAGTAAAACGATTGTAAACGTGTTACTGGGTTTCCGTTCATCAAGATCATGTCCGGACGTGAAAGTCACCCTATTTCCTTTGTTATTTGGCACGATTACACATGTGCTCCCGCAACACCCTCAATGTTTACACACGCATACGTGTTGAACCTGCTGCTTGCAAGTATGTACGTGTTGCACCTGCTCCTTGCAAACATGTACGTGTTCCTGGTGGACATGCACGTATTCCTTGCAAGTGCATACATGTTCCTTGCACACACAAGTATGCACCTCCTCTTTGAAATCTGCTAGACCGTGTCAGCTGTGCAAAAGGGCTCCGAAGAAAAAAAAACCCACCAACTACAAGGCGCAAGGGCTTTGTCTCGCAATGACCCTCTCCCCAAGAGAGCACGTCTTCGACCTTGACGCTCTCTTCAATGTACTTGCCACACGCACCCCTCCAGGATACGAGAGAACGCGTCTTGGCGGGGAGATACCCCTTGGCAAAGATGTGGTTTGTGATGTGCGCCAGACGCTCACACTTGAAGTTGGGCAAGTCGAGACGGATGCGCTGGGTCGCAGTGACTTGGTGGGCGCCGTGCACATATTCATAGTGCACCCAAATGGCCTGGGGAACGTCCGCTACATCAACACAATTCGTCAGATCCCAAGTCGTACTCCAAAGTGAGTGAAACACGTCCACGCACCGACAATAAGGTGGAGCGAGGTCTCAGGGGTGCTGCCGGCGCCGCGCGCGAGCAGGTCCTGGACGGTGCTGCAGGCCTTCAGACGCACGGCGGAGCAGTCCTCCCACCAGGAGACGGAGCGCCACTTGGCATCGACGAAGCCTTGCTGGAAGACGTAGTCGAGGACGTCCTCAAGGTCGAACAGGTGCGCAGCGTCGCTGACGTCGACGAGCTGGGCAGTGACCTGCTTGTTCGCACGAGATGCCTGGTGGTAGGTAATCCAGAGCTCGGAACCTTGGGCTTGAGAGCAAAATGAGGCAGTCATGTCTGAGGGAAAAGATAATAGTGTCGAGGTTGGAGTGCTGAGAAGTACGGAGAGGTCAGAGAATGAAGATTCTGAAGCTATGGTGAGAGTTCGCGACGGTAGTGCGATGTGGAAGTAGCTGCGAAGTTGGCGTGTCTTTTATATTTCTCCAGTGCCCACTGGCACTGCCGAACAACAACGTCCAAGTCGGCAAGAGAAAGTCCAGAGCCCTCAGAAGACAAGAGTGTATGTAATAAATTAGTACTAGTTTCGTAGCGTTATTGCCCGTGAATGAATTGTGTATTCAGTACTAGCTTCAACCTAGCCCCCGGAGAAGCAAGATTTTCGGAACTTGGTCGGAACGACCATTCTACGAGTGACGGCGTCCGACATCGGACCACAGACTCGGAAGCACTTCTGATCGACGAGTCTTGCCCGTTCATGTAGCAGGCGCTTCCTCTCGGACAAGCGAGCAAGAAAGAAACCAAAGGGGGAAAGATGGCGCACGTGGGCTAGTAGTCCAGTAAGGGAATTTCGCGGCATAACAAGACCTCGGATAAGTCTTCCATATGACTTCAAAATCTCAATGACAAACGCATATTAGTGCAACTTACTGTACTACCAACGTTCTTTATTCCGGGACTTTGTCGTCCCGAATCGGAATTCGAGCGGACATCGTGGTTGCCATTGAGAATCTGTATCATGACCAAGGAGTTACGGCTTTGCCGTTTTCAAGTTTAAGTCACTACTTGATTGTCCTGGAGAAGCAATTCCTGAAACCATCGAACGATAACCTGTTCCTGAATAAGCGAGTATGTTGAGGCCAGACCGAGGATCAGATGTACCGAGGGTCGAAACATTACATTTCCCGGCCCAGCTGTCGTATTAAACCCGTCATATGCGAGTAAAAATAAAATAAGCGGCGGCGATCACGGGACAGCTTCGATACAACGGCTCCGACTATCCGCTGTCAGTCGTTTTTTATCACCGTGGCCCTGAACTTACCATGACAGACTCGGTCGGCCCGCTCTCTGCCCATAGATCAGGTTTCTAGGAATTCCATGTCCTGCAAGCTAGTACCGCTACTGCAACTGGTGGTCAAAATTGTGTTCGCTGCTAATTCCTAGAGGTACTACCGGTATCAGCCCAACTCCTGGTGCAGCGGGGGAATTTGATGCGACTCTAGCGGTCATTTGGTACCTAGCATACAGAGAGTGCCGAACCCCTTTTCACATGCTCTCAAAGTGGCAACTTCTCAGCAAAGCGGGGACAGCATGGGCATTGCGGTGTATGTACTGTGCGTTTCAAATACCGGTCACTTGGCCAAACGCTGCCGTTAACCGTGCAAGTTTGGATAAAGTGCTCTTGTTCCGTCGAAATTCCATGCATCTTGCGTGGCGATACCTGAAATGCAAATGCAGGAGCGGTCTATGAATAACAATGTCCAGTATACTCTTCCGGCTGAGCTTGACTTCCGTTGCTCCGGTACTGTAGCTCAACTTGGGCTCACGAGGACTCCTCCCTAGCTTGTTAGTGTGCTTGACAGAACTCGCCCAAGGCGTCTAATAAAGACATCTCAACCTGCTGGCTGTTCTGCATCGTACCGCTACCTTTCATCATTGATTCTTTAGTGATCGCGTTCTCCACTCTCTCGCTCTCTGACAGCCCAACTTTAACTGTCTTCTCCTTTGATATCGACATGGCCCCCTCAACTCACGGCTCACAGACTCAGACATCCGAGCTCTGGATCACCTACCACCAGACGTCCCGCATGCACAAGCAGGTTACCACACAGCTCATTGACATCAGCGACGCTGCGCACCTATTCGACCTTGAGGATGTCCTCGACCACGTTTTCGAGCAGGGATTTGTAGACCCCAAATTACGCTCCATCGTCGGGTGGGAAGACTGCACCTCAGTGCGTCTGAAGGCCGGCAGCACTGTCCAGGACCTGCTCGTACGAGGTGCTGGATGCACCCCCGAAACCGCGCTGCGACTCATCATTGGTGTGTGTCTTTCTTCTAAGATAGGGCGGTGAATTGATGGGAATATCAAATTCAGTGGATGTCCCCACGGCTATCTGGGTACATTATGAATACGTCAACGGCGTACACCCTCACACGGCGACTCAGCGCTTCCGCCTTGATTCACCGCACTTCAAGTGTGAGCGCCTGACGCACCTCACGGACCATATCTTTGCCAAGGGGTATCTCCTGTGCAAGGCACGCCCTCTGGTATCCTGGAAGGATGCGTGCGGGAAGCACGTGGAAGAGAGCGCCAAGGTCGAAGACGTGTTGTCTTGGGGTGAAGGCGTCAGCGAGGAAAAGCCTTTGCGCCTTGTGATTGGTGAGTCTCGTTGAACGAAGCTTTTCGAGTGGCTTATTAATGGTAACGTTGACACGCAGATTTGTGAGACGTGAGACGAATTTGAATATTTGTGGTTGAGAAGAGAAATTCCATACACGGGCAATAGGTGACAACGTTATGGTTGAATAAACGGAATTCTTCGGTTCGGCATCGATGTCTGCTGTTAACCTGTTGTCGCCCCTGTATGACACCTCAACATCTTGGCAATGGAAATAAACCGTCCAGACCTGAATACGAGTGCCGTGGGTGACTACTGGTACAGTATGCCTCGTCTCAGCGAGGCTGTTAGCACTAGTACTGTTACTAGCGGTACTCCGGCGGTGCCGCAAGTCGCAGCCCAACCAGGCGCATACAGACATCATTTAGGCGGACGGAGTGTGAATCCGTCATCAGCGAGTGTCACACGGTCACAGGAGTGTCACAGGTATCGGCGCACTGCAGGCACTCAGCTTCATAACTTCAACTTCTTTGTACTTGACCACTATGCCGCGTGCTGAAGGTTTGCTCCCCTTCTTTTTACCGGTTGTAGGCTTACGCTGATGAATCGTAGTGGGAACGCCGAAATGGGTTGCCAACAAAATGAAATCAAAGGGCCTGCAGCGCCTGCGGTGGTATTGCCAGGTCTGCGAAAAGCAATGCCGCGATGAGAACGGCTTCAAGATGCACGTCGCCTCAGAGTCCCATTTGCGACAGATGATCGTCGTTGGCGAGAATGCAGGGCGGCACATCGCCGACTTCTCAGCCCAGTTCCAAAGTGAATTTGTCAGGCTTCTCTCCCGTCGGTGTGTCTGCCGTACATCTTCTAGCCATACTTTTTGTGAGTTTTTGATCATCGTTTTAAAAAGATTTGGTACAAAGCGCGTCAAGGCCAACAATGTCTACCAGGAGTATATCCAAGACAAGAACCACCTACACATGAACGCCACGCGCTGGGTGACTCTCACGGAGTTCATCAAAGGCCTTGGTCGCGCTGGTATCGCACACGTTGATGAGACCGACAAGGGATGGTTTATCGCATGGATAGACCGCAGCCCAAAGGCTCTCGAGAAGCAGGAAGCGTCGATCAAGAAGGAGCGTGCCACGATGAACGACGAGCAGCGTGAGCGCCTGCTCATCTCCGAGCAGATCGAGCGGGCAGAGCGGGAGGCCCGTGAGAAAGGAGAGGGCACGTCCGCGGCGGGCGCACTAGAGGATGAAGAGCAGAAGCCGGAGGGGTTACAACGTGAAGAGGGGGAGAAGAAGGTTATGCTTTCATTTTCTGCAAAGCCTTCCGTCGCATTGTCTTCTACAACGCCACCCGTTGGCCTCAAACTCAATCCACTCAAACCGGCCGGCAACCCGCTCAAACGAACAAATCCGCTGAAGCAAGCTTCGAGCAGTTCGAACGCAGCTGACAAGTCTTCCGGGAAGCGGAAGGAGACACCCCTCTCTGCTGCGGAGAAGCTCATCTTGGAGGATCAAGAACGGAAGCGTCGGCGGATGGAACGAGAGAGTACGAGAGCTTAGATATTTGTGTACGTTGTGATTCTGAACACTGCCTTGTATGTTATATTTTACTTCGTCGGGGGAGCATACAGTACACTAATACCATTTGGACTCATTCCGGTTGTGCTCACTTTCAATACTATTTTCCGAGTCGAAATAGCTTCCCTCACCATCTGCGAACCTGTTTAGGTTACTATCGATTACGCGTGGTACCCCTTAGCTCGGACTTCGCTATGGTCTGGGTCACCCTAGACAGAGTCGAACCGTACTCGTAGAGGAACCAAACATTCGGTGTCGAAATAGACACAAAATAGACTAAATTGTTCCCGAATCCCGTCCGTTAAACGGTTGGAAATGATGAGGAGGAGATTCATCCGGCATAGCGGGCCGGAAGGAACGAGACCCGAACACGACACGATCCTCAGCCTCCAGTGTCAAGGTTAAGGTCATCTAAATCCATCATGAGACGTTCCCCGGTCATAGTTCTCGATAATGGTGCATCGAGTATCAAAGTAGGCATTACGACTTCATCAAAGGACGTGAGGTAGGTACGATGGCACTCCATGTACTATTAACTGTCTGTATTGCCTCTGAAACCCTCCTGGCGTGACACATAGGATAGTTACAAATGCCATCGTAAGATCCAAAGAGGACAAGATAACTTACTTTGGACACGAGTTGGACGCGTGCAAGGACTTTTCGTCATTGCACTTCAGGTTGCCCTTTGAGCGGGTTGGCATTCTTTGTCTCCTCATGTTCAGGGCGTGTCTCATCTTGTCGTAAAGGGCTACCTGGTCGACTGGGACGCGCAGAAAGCCATTTGGGATGGAATATTCTCGGATCAGGTCCTCAACGTAAGTATTCACGCTCACTTTACTTTAGTTCCAGCCCGCTGACCTGCCTGGCAAGGTTGACACCGCAGAGACGTCATTTCTCATAACAGAGCCGTACTTCAACCTGCCCAACATACAGGAAGTCTACGATCAGTTTGTCTTTGAGGAATACAATTTTCAGTCATACTTCTGCTCCACGCGTGTGTCCCCACCGTGTAGTCAAGGTCGTGCTAACTCATAACCTGCCTGCGTCATACAGCCGCAGCTCTAATTCCATATGGCCAGTTATTCTCAGAACCGGGATTGCCGAACCCTGAATGTATGCTCATCGTGGATGCCGGTTTTAGCTTCACGCACATCGTGCCAGTCATGGGAGGTTCTGTCCTTTGGTCTGCCGTGAAAAGGTATGTCGTCTTCAGTACGGTTGATACTCGCTCAAGTTATGAATTGATGCTAGAATAGACGTAGGTGGAAAGCTCCTGACGAACCATCTCAAAGAGCTTGTCTCGTTCCGCCAATGGAACATGATGGAGGAAACCTATATCGTGAATGACGTCAAGGAGAAGTGTTGTTACGTCTCGACGCAGTTTGCTGCAGATCTCGAAACATGCAGGTTCGCGCCCTTCTTCTGGTCTAGACATGTCAATTTGACTTATCAACCACCACATCAGGGCTGATAGGAGCCGTAATACGATCGTCCAGGAATATGTGCTCCCTGACTTTACGAGAAATCGGCAAGGTTACATACGCCAGCCTGACGTCCTGCCTGTTGATGGGGAGCAGATCCTTTACATGGGCAATGAGCGCTTCTCGATTCCAGAGGTACTGTTCTGTCCAGACCACATAGGTACTTACACGCCTCGCGAAACACGGTGCCTGTAGGAGATGACGTCTTGTCTCGCAGGGTTACACCAGGCTGGATTAGGCGAGGCTGTTGCTCAGTCCATCAGTCTTCTTCCTGAAGACTTGCACGGCATGTTCTGGGCCAATATCGGCCTGATCGGGGGAAGTACGAAGTTTCCGGGATTTGCTGCACGCTTGTGAGTCTGAGTCACTTACCAGCGTATGGATGCCTTGATGTAATCGATCCTGATAATCCTAATAACCGCAGAATGTCAGAGCTACGTCCACGTGCTCCAGCAGATTGTGAGATAAAGATCTACGAATCCAAGAAGTGCGTGCATCGGTGGCGTCGTTGTGTTTTGTCGAGTCATGGTTAATTGGTTCCATTGGTTTCAGTGCGATAACCGAAGCTTACTATAGTGCAATGGCGCTGGCAACGACATCGACTCTCACGAACCTCGCAGTAACTCGTGCAGAGTACCTCGAAGGTGGAAGCGGTTACTGTAGGAGAAAGTTTGGGACGGACTACGAGCGAGGTGGAAGTGACGAGCGTGCACGAACGCCTCCGCCATCGGTGCCTGCAAAGACGCGCTCGCGGACGGTCTCGGCTATGAAGCGAAGATAATGGGTTGAGGGCGTTGCGGATGTATTAGAACCTGTGGTTGCCTGTGGCGATGAGGGTGGCACAAAGACGCGTGTGGACGCGTCGCGGTTGATTTGTATCCACTCGAGATTATAAAACCTCATAAGTTTCCTTTTATCCCTTGTTCCACCCCTCCTCGATACCCGTCTCATCGTACCGTCGCGCGAGCCTCAGCACGGCCTTGAAATCCGCAATGTGAGCCCCTATCGCACTTAAATACGCGTTACTCAGGCCTATCAGCGACACAGAACGACGAGATGGACCCTCAGTCTTTGACACAACTTTTTGCAACGACCTACGATTCCAACCCCAACACTCGAAAGACTGGCGAACTTGCCGTCCGCAAGGTGCGTGCTCTCCGCGTGGCCGCGTACATTTGTCGAGTGGCATCGTGTGTTTTGTGCTCTCATAACTAACTCATTCCCTTTGTCCTTTTCACACGACAGCTTGCCGGCCAAGAGGGCGTCATTCCTGCCCTCCTGCAGATAATTGCATCAGATAATGTCGAAATGTACGTACAGTCCATCACACGTTTGTCCATTGTCCCGTAATTCTCCGCTGATCATTCACTCTATTGCTGCTGCGCCCGTGCCTTTTTTTGTTATCGCATTTTCACTTTCGTGTAGCCCTACTCGCCAGGCTGTTTCCGTATGGATCAAAAATCGCGTCGCATCGTCCTATGGCGCAGAGCCTGCGCGCGTAGGGCCCGATCACAAGCCGATTTTGCCTGCTGACCGCTCAGCTCTGAAGAGCAACATCCTCCCGCTCCTTGCCGCGTCACCGTCTCGTGCGATCACAGTCCAGCTTGCAAGCACGCTCAAGACGCTCATCTCAAATGACTTCCCGGACAGATGGCCTGAACTGCTTGGTAGTGCCAAGGCTCTCCTCACTAGTAATAACATCCGTGAGATAGGCGCGG
>WNFO01006691.1_pt1 | contig 10185 bp, 8 predicted proteins | sample 5400251 | NCBI WGS metagenome assembly WNFO01 (sample SAMN13153354, study PRJNA577476) | soil metagenome | isolation source: 100 cm saprolite under Madrone tree | place: USA:California | collected 2016-06-14
CGGTGGAAGAGATCAACGCGTCGGGCGGCATGATGGGCCGCAAGGTCGAACTGCTCAAGGAAGACTCGGTCAATCCGCAGACCGCCTCGACCAAGGCCGAGCGCATGATCGAGCGCGACAAGGTGGCCTGCATCATCGGGGAGATTTCCTCGGCCTCGTGTCTGACCATCGCGCAGGTCGCCTCGCGCAACAAGACGCTGTTTATCAATACCGGCGGCAACTCCGATGCGCTGCGCGGCAAGGATTGCCAGCGCTACATGTTCCATGTCGAGTCGCAGAATTCGATGTATGTCAAAACCGTCGGCCGCTCGTTCCTGCGCGACGGCCTGGTCAAGGGCAAGAAATGGTATTCGCTGACGGCCGATTACGCGTTCGGCCATGACCTCCTGAAGGTTTCAAAACGCTTCATGGAAGCCAATGGCGGCAATTTCGCCGGCGACGATCTGGTGCCGACCGACGCCACCGATTTCTCGGCCTATCTGTTGAAAATCCGCGAGGCCAAGCCCGATCTGGTCGTGATCAATCTCGCCGGCAACCAGATCACCAACTTCCTCAAGCAATATGCCGAGTTCGGCCTGACCTTCCCGGTCGGCGGGTTCGGCTTCGACACGGCGCTGGCCTGGGCGGCCGGCAAGGGCAATTTTGTCGGCACCTGGCCGGTGGTCTGGCATCACCTGATAGACACGCCCGGCTCCAAGACCTTCGTCGCGGCCTTCACCAAGAAATACAACAAGCCGCCGGAGAACCAGGCCTGGGGCGATTACACCGCCACCAAGATCGTGGCGCAGACCGTCAACGAGATCAAATCGGCGGAATCGCCCAAGATCATCGAGCACTTCGAGAAGGGCGCGAAGTTCGATGTTCTGAAAACTCGGCAAGGCTACTTCCGCGACTCCGACCATCAATTGATGCATGAAATGTATGCGGTCACGGCACTTCCCGCCGACCAGATCAAGAATCAGTGGGACATCTTCACCTCCAGCCCGGCGGTGCCGGGTCCCAACGAAGACCTGGAAGTGATCGCCGCCACCAAGGAAGAGAACAGCTGCACGTTCCCGACCTGATCGACCGACTCGAAGTGCCGTCATTCCGGGATGGTGCGTTCGCACCAGACTTCAGATGTGCAATTGCACATCGGGGAATCCTTGGATTCCGGGTTCGATGCGGAGCCTGTCATCGGGCCGGCCAGAGGCCGGACCCGTTGGCATCGCCCCGGAATGACGGCATTGGCATATTCGCGCGGCGTTGGATCCCAATGACGCTTTCAGACCCCTTCCCTCATCCGTCCGGACCAAAACCATGTCCGCCATGTTGTTAGCGCAGCAAGTTCTCAATGGGCTGCTTGACGGCGTCTACTATCTCCTGATCGCACTCGGCCTGTCGCTGATCTTCTCGCTCGGCGGCATCGTCAATCTGGCGCATGGCGCGTTCTATGCGATCGGCGCCTATCTCACGCTGGTGCTTTCACCCTACCTCGGCTTCGGCGGCGCCTTCGTGGCGGCGCCGGTCGCGGTCGCCTTGTTCGGCGTGGTGATCGAACGCACGCTGTTCCGCCGCTTCTATCGCTCCGATCCGATTCTCTCGCTGCTCTTGACATTCGGCCTCGCGATGGTGGCGGAGCAAGTCTTGCGGATGATTTTTGGCGCGCCGCCATTGTCCTATTCAATACCGCCCTGGCTGCGCGGGCAGGTCGCGATCGGCAGCTTCATCTATTCGTTCTACCGCGTGGTGCTGCTCGGCATCGCTGCGACCTGCATTGCCGGCCTGTGGCTGCTGCTGCAGAAAACTTCCTTCGGCCGCGTGGTGCGCGCCGGCGTGCAGAACCCGGACATGGTCGGCGCGCTCGGCATTTCGCTGCAGCCTTATATGTCCGCCGTGGCCGCGCTCGGCATCGGCCTTGCCGGACTGGCCGGCGTGCTGCTGGCGCCGATCTACTCGATCCATCCGGCGATGGGCCAGGAGATCATCACGCCGGCCTTCGTGGTCGTGGTGATCGGCGGGCTCGGATCGTTCTGGGGCGTGGTCGCCGCAGCATTATTGGTCGGCCTCGTCAAAGGCGTCATGGTCGGCATCGGCTATTCCGCGGCCTCCACCGCCGCGATCTATCTGTTGATGCTTCTGGTGCTGCTGTTCCGGCCGCGCGGCCTGTTCGGCGAACGCATCACCCGGTTCGAGTGAGACGCTGACATGTCAGAGCGCCCACCAATTCCGCTGCTGATCGCAGCTTTCGGGTTACTGGTGCTGCCGCCGCTGCTGCTCGCGCTCGGCCTCACCATGACCTCGGCGACCGAGGTCGTCATTTATGCGCTGGCCTGCATGGCGCTGAACATTCTGGTCGGGCATACCGGCCTGGTCTCGTTCGGCCATGGCGCATGGTTCGGGCTTGCGGCCTATGCCGCGGCGCTGCTGCAGCGCAACTGGATGCATGATTCGTTTTTCGGCCCGGCGGTTGCCGGCGTTCTGATCGTGGCGGTGGTTGCCACGGCATTCGGCTTCCTGATCTTAAGGCGGCGCGGGGTCTATTTCTCGTTATTGACGCTGGCGCTGGCGGCGATGCTGTATGCGGTGTCGTTTCGCTGGACCGAAGTCACCGGCGGCGAGAACGGCCTCGGCGGCATCACGCGGCCGACGCTGTTCGGCCTCAACCTGGAATCCTCGACCGTCTACTACTGGTTTGTCGCTGGCATTGCATTTTTGATGCTGATGCTGTTGTGGCGTTTCCATCATTCGACGGTCGGCACCGTGCTGGTGGCGATCCGCGAGAACGAGCAGCGCGCGCGTTTTCTCGGCTATCCGACCAACCGCTACAAGCTCGCAGCCTTCGTGCTGTCCGCCTCCATCACCGGCCTTGCCGGCATCCTGCTGCTGTACCAGAACCGCATGACCTCGGCCGATCCGATTTCGGTCTCGTTCTCCGGCGATCTGCTGGCGATGGTCGTGATCGGCGGCATGCGCAGCTTTCTCGGCCCGGCGCTCGGGGCGCTGTTCTTTATTCTGTTCCGCGAATTTTTGGGCATCTATACCGAGAACTGGCTGTTCTGGTTCGGCCTGGTGTTCGTTTGCTTCATCGTGTTTTCACCGACCGGCCTGATCGGTGTCGGTGAACGGCTGATCGCACCCTTCCGCAAGAAGACAACAGAAGATGCCGCGATGTCGGCGCGCCGGATCGAAGTGCTGCCGCTGCCGCAATTCCTGCGGCCGAAATCCACCGTCGTCGGACCGGTTCTTTCCGCCCGCCACATCGTCAAGAGTTTCGGCGGCATCAAGGCGGTGCAGGGCATCGACATCTCCATCATCGACCGCACGCTGCACGCCCTGATCGGGCCCAACGGCGCCGGCAAGACCACGGCGTTCAATCTTTTGTCGGGCATGTTTCCGCCGGACCAGGGTGCGGTTTCGCTGATGGGCCAGCCGATCGCCGGAGATACGCCGGAGGCAATCGCGCGCGCCGGGATCGGCCGCTCGTTCCAGATTACCAACCTGTTTCCGTCGCTGAGCGTGGCCGAAAACATCCGCCTCGCCGTGCAGGCGCGGCATCCCCGCCGCTTCGATCCCCTCACCAATGCGCTGTCGATCGATGCGATCAATGCCGAGACCGATGCGACCATCCGCTATCTCGGCCTTGCCGGCATCGAAAAGGCCGAAGCGGGCATGTTGTCGTATGGCGGCCAGCGCCTGCTCGACATGGGCGTGGCGCTTGCCACCGCGCCGCGGATTCTGTTGCTGGACGAGCCGCTCGCCGGGCTTGCCGCCGCGGAGCGCGAGCGCATCGGCGCCATCATCAAGCGCATCTCGTCCGATTTGCCGGTGCTGCTGGTCGAACACGACATCGACCGGGTGTTTCAGCTCGCCGATCGTGTCACCGTGATGAATGAAGGCCGGGTGCTGCTCGACGGTTCGGTGGAGGACGCGCGCGCCAGCCCGAAGGTGCAGGAAGTTTACATCGGCTCCGGCGCGACCGAGGTTGCCGCGCGTCCGCGCGAAACCGCCGCCCGCGTCAACGCGCTATTGACGGCAACCCATGTCGATACCTTCTACGGCAAGAGCCACATTCTCAACAATGTGAACTTCAGCCTGCATGAAAACGAGATCATCGCGCTGCTCGGCCGCAACGGCGCCGGCAAGTCGACGTTATTAAAGACCCTGATCGGGATCGCGCCGGCGTCGAACGGATCGATCAGGCTTGCGGACAGCGAGTTGATCGGACTTTCGTCGGCGCAGACCGCGCGGCTCGGCATTGGTTATGTGCCGCAGGGCCGCGGCCTGTTCGCAGGGATGAGCGTCGAACAGAATCTCGAGCTCGGCGCGCTGAAGCGCCAGACCGGCAATGGCGTGCACTGGACCAGGCAACGGATCTACGAATATTTCCCGCGGATTCGCGAACGGCTGGATAGTCCTGCGGATTATCTTTCCGGCGGCGAGCAGCAGATGGTGGCGGTCGCCCGCGCGCTGTCCGGCGACGTCCGGGTATTGCTGCTCGATGAGCCTTTCGAGGGTCTGGCGCCGACCGTGGTCGAACAATTGTTCGAAACCTTCGATCGCCTGCGCAAGGAAATCGCCATCATCATCGTCGATCACAATCTCGACCTGGCGCTGGCGTTGTCGGACACCACGGTGGCGCTGGAGCGCGGCCAGGTGATCCACCAGGGGCCGTCCAAGGCACTGCGCGACGATCTCGATCTGCGCCGCAAGGTGCTCTGGCTGTGAGAAGGAAGGAGAGAAACGAAAATGGCAAGCCCTGATCGACACGTCGCCATCGTCGGCACCGGCCTGATCGGACGGGCCTGGGCCGCGATCTTTGCCCGTGCCGGATGGAAGGTGCGGCTGAGCGATCCGCATATCCCGACGCTAAAGGCGGCGCCCCGCCTGATCCGCGATGAATTGCGCGCGCTGGCGCGCCACGGATTGGCCGATGATCCCGATGGCGCGGTGGCACGGATCTCCGTTGCGGGGAGCCTCAGAGAGGCGGTGATGGACGTCGAATTCGTCCAGGAAAACGGACCGGAGAGGGTCGAAGACAAGCAGGCGATCTTTGCCCAGCTCGACAGGCTGGCGCCGCCGGACGCGCTGCTGGTCTCCTCGACCTCGGCCATCACCGCCTCGCGGTTCACGGAGACGCTCCCCGGCCGGGCGCGCTGTCTGGTCGGCCATCCCGTCAATCCGCCGCATCTGGTGCCGCTGGTCGAACTCTGCGGCGCGCCGTGGACCTCGGCCGATGCAATCAACCGTGCGCGAACAATCTATCGCGAGATTGGGCAGGTGCCGGTCACCATCAACCGCGAGATCAACGGTTTTGTGCTGAACCGGCTGCAGGGTGCGCTGCTAGCCGAAGCTTTTAGACTCGTCGGCGAAGGTTTTATTTCGGCGGAGGATCTCGATCACACCATGAAGGACGGCCTCGGGCTGCGCTGGTCGTTTCTCGGACCGTTCGAGACCATCGAGCTCAATGCGCCCGGTGGCATTCCCGACTATTGCGGGCGCTATACTGGCTTTTACAAAGAGCTTGCGTCGGCTGCCGCCGGTCCCGAGGTCTACCAAAGCCCGAATGTGGATCGGGTGATCGCGGCGTGGCCGCATCGGCCTACGCCCGAACGTTTAGCTGCGCTGACGCAGCGGCGCAACGACCGTCTCGCGGCGCTGGCCGCGCACAAGGCCAGGCCGCACGACAAGTAAAACGACAAATCCTGAAGGTTCGCCGCACAACAAGGAGAGCAAAACATGAACCGCAAAGTCATCATCACCTGCGCTGTGACCGGCGCGATCCACACCCCCTCGATGTCGAAGGCGCTGCCGGTGACGCCGCAGGAAATCGCCGACGCCGCGGTCGACGCCGCGGAGGCGGGTGCCGCCATCGTGCATCTGCATGCCCGCAACCCGAAGACCGGTCAGCCCGACCAGAGTCCCGAAGCCTTTGCGCCGTTCCTGAAAATCATCAAGCAGCGCTCCAACTGCGTGATCAATCTCACCACGGGCGGCGCGCCGACCATGACGGTTGACGAGCGGGTCCGCCCCGCCGCGGTCTACAAGCCGGAAGTCGCCTCCCTCAACATGGGCTCGATGAATTTTGCCTTTTTCGGCATGCTGAATCGATTCAAGAAGTTCGACCATGATTGGGAACGCAAGCATCTCGAGAACAAGGATATCGTGTTCCGCAACACCTTCCAGGACATCGAATACGTCTTGAAGACCCTGTCGGAGACCGGCACGCGCTTCGAGTTCGAATGCTACGACACCGCGCACCTCTACAATCTGAATTACTTCCTCGAACAGGGCATGGTGAAGCCGCCGCTGTTCGTGCAAACAGTGTTCGGCCTGCAGGGCGGCACCGGCGCCCATCCGGAGGACGTGCTGCACATGAAACGCACCGCCGATCGCCTGTTCGGCGACAAAATGGTCTGGTCGGTGCTCGGCGCCGGGCGCAATCAACTCCCCATCGCGGCGATGGCAGCCGCCATGGGCGGCAATATCCGGGTCGGCCTGGAAGATTCGCTGTGGGCGGCGCCCGGCCGGATGGCAGCGTCGAACGCCGAGCAGGTAACGCTCGCCCGCAAGATCATCGAAGGCCTGGGCCTCGAGGTAGCGACATCGGACGAGGCGCGCGAAATTCTCGATCTGAAGGGCGGCGACAAGCTGGAAGTTTGACGGTCAATGGCGGCCCGTCACATCCGGGCCGCCCTCTCCCGTTATCCGGCGGATGTCAAAGTCAATGAACGTTGCGGCCGCGCGCCGAACCGATGCGCGCAGAAAGCCACGATCAAGCCGAACAGGATCATTGCCAGCAGATTTTCCACCAACGCTGGAAGCGCAAATGCAGGCTGCGGCACGGCTCTCGAAAGCGGGACGACGGCAAAGCTCATGACAAGGAAGATCACAAGGCCGTACAGAACCCCGCCCAAGACCCACGAATGCTGCAGCACTTCCGCCCGCTCGCATCCAAGCCCGTAAATCAATGCGATCGCGAACGACATCGCCCATTGCAGCGCGAGCCCCAGTATCAATCCGGCCGCCCCTGCGTGATAGGCAGCCTTGCCCAAAACTCCGCTCGCGATGAAAACCAGCACGACCAGCGGACTGACTGAATTCAAAAGCGCCGCCACGCCGATATCAAGCGTTCCGGCCGCCAGACCCCCGCACAAGGCGGCAAACAACACCCGATTATGCATCGTCATCTCCTGCGATAAATGAGAGGCCGGGGACCGTTTCACCAAAGCGACCGCCGCCACCGCGCCCTGACGGACTGTATAGATCAATACATTCAATGCCAAAACAGACTTTTGTTTGGCGATCCCTGTGATAGATCTGTAATGCGCCGCAAGACCTGCGATGTGTTGACCGGCTGCAAAAGGAATGGACTCGATGTCTGAGACCAAGGATCGATTATTGCGCGCCGGCGAAAAGCTGTTTCGAGCTCAGGGCTATTCCGGCACCGGCCTCAAGCAGCTGGCGGCGGAAGCCCAGGCGCCCTGGAGTTCGATGTATCACTTCTTCCCGAACGGAAAGGAGCAACTCGCCGAAGAGGTTATCCGGTATGGCGGCGATTTGTATGAACAGATGATCCGGCAATGTTTCGCGGCATATCCAGACCCTCTTGAGGCCGTCGGCGCGATGTTCACCGGCGAGGCCAAGATTCTTCGGTCATCGGGGTTTCGAAACGGCTGTCCGGTTGCTTCGGTTGCGCTCGACGTCGCCAGCACGACCGATAGGGTCCGCAAGCCGTGCGCCGACGTTTTTGCCTCGTGGATACGTGCGTTGGCCGAGGGAATAGCCGCGTCCGGAATACCGGAGGAAGTGGCGACGGATCTGGCGAGCTATATCCTGGCCTCTCTGGAAGGAGCTATCATCCTGAGCCGCACATCCAGAAGTGTCAGGCCTCTCGAACAGACCGCCCAGTTCGTATTGCACACGCTCGAAGACCAATTGCCCCGCCGCATGCGCAAGGCAAGGAACGCGCGCCCAAGCGTGAAATCGTAACCCCAATTTGCCGGGCCGGTGCTCGCCGTGTCAGGTGAGATTCGCGGAAGATTCCTCTTTGCTAGGGCGCAAGCTGCCGCTGGAAAAAGCCGACCATATCCGTGACGAACTGTTGAGCCTGATCGTCCTGACTACCCACTCTGGCACCGCGCGACAGGAACGGCGCGCTTCGCTTTGCCAGGGCGCCCGGGTCGATGCCCGGCAGAGGCGATCCGGTATATGGATCCAGGATCTCCCCTCGATAGTTGATATAGGTAATAGGTGCGTTGAGCGCCGTCATTGCGTCGGGCTCGTTTCTTAGCTGCTGGCCGTTTCCGAACCCGTGCACGGCGTTTCTGAAAACCCTGATGGATACGTCAGCATTTCGATCCTTCATCAGCGCGGCGTAGGCCTGGCATTGGGTGGGAGAGGCCCACATATCCAGATCGCCCACGAAGAAGCGTATCGCGCTCGGCCTGGTGTCCGGCTGTTCAAACTGATAGCCGCACCATGGCCACGCCGCCGCGACTGCCCGCAGCGAAATTCCCTGCCCCAGCACGGCGTTCGCCAGCGGCGACACCGCGGCCTGGATCACCGCCGTTCCTCCGCGGCTATATCCCAACGCTCCGATGTGCGCGCGGTCGATCTCGGGTAACACCGACAGGTATTTGGCAGCGGCCAGCACGTCGTAGCTCGACGCGGCAAAGGAGAATTGTCCCTGATTGGCGACCGTGCTCGTCACCGAACGAGCGCCGAATGGGTCGACCACCAAAACAGCGATATCGGCAGATGTCAGGGCCGCGGCATGCTCGATCGCGGAATTTCCTACCCCGCTTGATCCCGGCACGATGATCACAACCGGAAGCCGCCCGCTCTTGTGGGGCAAAAACAGTTTCGCACTCAATTGAACGGACGGAAACTCGGCCCTTGCAATGATCTCCTCATAGCTCCGGGGGGTGCCGCTGTCGATATGAACGGTTTTACCGGCAACGCCATTGGCCAGCACGACTTGATCCTCGGTGAACAATGCCCGCGGATCGGCGCACAGAGCGCTGCCCTGTTGCAAGGCAACTACAAGTGCCATCACTGCGCGCGCGACAATTGGCCGAAGATACCTGTTCATCTGAACCGACTCTCTTTTTCCGCAACTGCGGCATTCCTTACGACGCGCCGGTCATTTGCGCGGGATCGTAGTAGAACTGCTCATCGACGATGCTATCGCCCTTCCATTTTTGCAGCGACAATTCGTCCAGCAGCCGCTTTTTTCCATCACGCGTCGTTATCTCGAATACCCAATTGATGGTGACAAAATCACCATCAACAAGGACCGGCCCGACGCGTTCGGTGCGCATCCGCCGCAATCCCGCCAGAACCGCCTGCTCATGCCTGATCAGGTTCTCGCGGCCCACGCGGGGCTCGCCATGATTCTCCTTCATGCGCGCCGTCTCGGCATAAAAATCGCGGATAGCTTCAACATAGTTCCCGGCCTGAACACACGAAACGAATTCGGAGACACGAACCCGGGACGGCATATCGCTCTCCTTCCGATGGTTTCCGGGAGCGGGCCCTGCCGAGATAACCTTAACCGGCCGGCCGCCGCGGTGATCCTTATTGTATAGATCGATCTAGACAATTGCAACAATTTTTGTGGACTGTAGCTCCCTGTTCCGCGGATTGATCGCCCGCCTTTTGGCGATACCCGCGCAACGCCGCAGACTCCGGGATCGTCAATGGCGGACGCCATCCATGCGCTCATCGGTCGCACCGCCTGGCCTTAGTCCGAAGTGCCAATATTGAACCGGCCCTTGCCGGTTGCGTGGACCCTCCGCCATGCTATCGTTCGATAAATTGGCCCGCCATGAGGCTGAAACTCCGGGGAGGGAAGCATGCGGAGCGTGCTGGCGCTTGCTGCCGTTGTCTTGTCTTTGCTGGCGGCTTCTGATGTTGCATTCGCGCAGAAGCAGGGTGGCATCCTGCGCGTCTATCATCGGGACAGTCCGGCCAGCGCCTCGATCCACGAGGAGGCGACCTACTCGGTCAATGTTCCCTTCATGCCGGTCTTCAACAACCTCGTCATCTACAAGCAGGACGTTGCGCAAAACAGTCTGGAGTCGATCGTCCCGGAACTCGCGGATAGCTGGACCTGGAGCGGCGACAACACAACGCTCAACTTCAAGCTGCATCAGGGCGTCAAGTGGCACGACGGCAAGCCGTTCACGTCCAACGATGTCAAAT
>WNFO01018303.1_pt1 | contig 10185 bp, 6 predicted proteins | sample 5400251 | NCBI WGS metagenome assembly WNFO01 (sample SAMN13153354, study PRJNA577476) | soil metagenome | isolation source: 100 cm saprolite under Madrone tree | place: USA:California | collected 2016-06-14
GACGCTCCGTCGTCTTTTCGCCAAGAATGGAATTACTGGCCTTGCCGTGATCCTGGGTCAAGTATCGGGCGGCCTAGCTGTTCGGGACTTCGACCATCCCAACGCATACCAAGCCTGGGCCAATGCCAACCCTCATGACGCGGGCCTCCTATCAACGGTCAAAACGGCAAGAGGGTTCCACGTCTACGGCCACATTGATGATGAAATCTTTGAGGCATTTGCGGACGGGGAGTTGCGAGCAGACTCCAAGCACTATGTCCTTCTGCCTCCATCTGTTCACCCGGACGGCACCCGCTATTCCTGGCTCAATCCCTTGCCCAATGGAGACTTGCCGGCGTTGCCAGCTAGTCTACTGCACTGGTTCAGCGGTAGGGAGGCACAAGCATGCCTAGCAATCACAAGCACACCCAGCAAACACATTGCATGCGCACCAATCTCTGAGGCGATTGCCAAAACGCTACCCACGGGGCCTGGGCAACGCAACCGGCGGCTATTCGACCTTGCCCGCAATCTGAAGGCCATCGTTCGCCCGGTCGGCTTTTCATTTCGCGCGGCAGCTCGGGCTGCTGACGAGGCTCCATTTCCAGTAGTTGCAAATCGATACGACAGCGCCAATCTGCGGCAACTTGCAGCTCTTTGCCGCGAGCTTCAAGCGCAATGGAAGAATCGACCCTTTCCGCTCAGCTGCCGCAAAGCGGGTGAGTTTTTAGGAGTCTCTGCGATCCAGGGATGGCGACTGTTAAGGGTGCTGCAATTCGATGAAGTTATCGAGTTAGTGCGCAAGGGGAACAAGCGGGCCGCGAAGGCCAGTGAGTGGCGTTTTAACGGATAATGGAGGATCAATGAAGGGACGCACGAAAAGAAAAAAGCATTCAGCCAAACCAGGCACCAATGGCCAAGAGAAAGCTGACCGGATCGTCCGCATGGACGCCAGGGAGCTCATCCCATCGCCGGAGAACGCCATCCTCTACCGCGAGCGCACGACCGGCGAATCCGACTTTGCGCGGCTGGTCGAGAGCATAGACAGGAACGGCGTGCAAGCGCCTCTACTGGTAAGCCAGGATCTTTACATCATTTCGGGCCATCAACGCCAAAAGGGCGCGATCAAGGCGCAGCGGTTCATCGTGCCGGTAATTCTTCTAAACGTACGCCGCTCGGATTACACGAGCGACGAATGGCTAGCACTGCTAAGAGAGCATAATTGCGGACGTGACAAGACCTTCGATGAGTTGGTTCGCGAGAAGCTGGTGGACATTGACCCGGATGAAGCCGTCGCCCAAATCGTGGATGACCGCATTCAGCGGACGCACGTACGGGTCCAGACCATCGACATTGGCGACACTGAAATGACGCGCTGGGGAATCTCCGAAGCGAAACGCGGAATGGTGGACGCGATCCTGATGGTGTTGCGAGACCTGGAGGAGTACCTTCCGGTGTCTCTCCGAGCGATCCATTACCGGCTTTTGGTCAAGGCGTTCTTCCGGCACTTGAAGAAAAAGACTCCCTACCTGAACGACCTGAACTCCTACAAGGATCTGAGCGATCTGGCGACGCGCATGAGGCTCGTGGGCCAAATCCCATGGGACTCGATTTGCGACGAAACCCGACCCATCACCAGGTGGCAAGTCTGGCGGAACGCGGCTGACTTCGTCGCCCAACAAAGCGATCGATTGTTGCGGGGATATGCGAGGGACCTCCTGCAAAGCCAGCAACGGCACTTCGAGATTGTCGTGGAAAAGCTGACGGTGCAGAACTTCGTGAAGTCGGTTGCCGGCAAATACTGTATGCCCGTCGTTGTGATGCGGGGAAACAGTGGTATCGACGCCAGGTACCAGCTCGTCGAACGCTTCCGAGCATCTGGCAAAAGGAGCTTGTTCTTGCTGTGCCTGGGAGACTGCGACCCTGATGGCGACAGCATCGTGGACTCGACCCTGCGATCCCTCCGCGATGACTTCGGCATTTGCGATGTTCAGGGAACCCGCGTGGCCATGACCCATAGCCAAGCCGATATGCTGCATCTGCCCCGAATGTTGGAAGCGAAAAAGAAGTCGCCTAACTACCGGACGTTCATAACGAAGCACGGGCGCACAGACTGCTACGAACTGGAGGCCGTCGCGCCCGAAGTCTTACAAGAGTGGCTCGATGTCGCCGTCCAGGGAGTCCTAGACGTCGAAGCCTACAACCACGAAGTGGATGAGCAGACGAACGAAGCCACTGGCGTTTTGGCGAAGCGACAGGCCATCCTACAACTGTTGCGAGGCAAAAAGCCGGACTAGTCCGAATTCCGGGGACTGGCCGCGAAAGGCTGAACGGCAAAAGATGTTTTCGGATGAAAGAATGGAGAGCATGACAGCCGCGCAAGATCGATCTCTGGCGACCACAACCTCGTGGGTTGCTTGCGAGAAGCCAGCGCCAGCCACCGAACCGTTATTGGTGGACAAACCTTGGCAGCTGGTGAATGTGTCGCGGGCACACTGGTGTCGGCTAGAAGTAGTAGGCAAGACCCCGATTGCAATCCGTCTCGGACGCAAGAAGCTTTATCGACGGCGGGACTTGGCTTTGTGGGTCGAGTGGGGTTGCCCGGCACGAGATGAATTTGAAGTCCGATTGGCGATGAATCAGAAGTCAGAAATCAGAGGTCAGAGATCAGTTTGACAAAAGTGGATGTGATGGTATTTTCGGGATACCTTTGGCCGCGCCGGTGGTCTCGCACTCGAAACCGGGAGCGCCGGCCGGCCGTTTCGAGAAAGGTTTGATCATGGCCGAAATCTTCCGACCCGTTTACACAGCAACTGACCCTTCAACCGGTAAGAAAATCCGTCGAAAGTCCCGGACGTGGTGGATTCGATACTACGATCCTTCGGGCCAAAGGCATAAGGTCAAAGGCTACAAGGACAAGAAAGCCACAGAGGCCAAGGCGGTGGAGTTGGAACGACGGGGAATCCGACTCGCGGCCGGCATGGCGGACCCGACCGAAGAACACGCCAAGAAGCCGCTGGCCGAGCACGCGGAAGATTTCCGCCGCTACCTGACCGCTAAAGGAAACACCGCCTCTTACGTGCAATTGGTTTTCTTTCGGCTGACGGCCGTGTTGGATGGTTGCCACTTCATCCGAATTGCCAACGTGCAGTCATCCACCGTCGTCGCCTTCCTCTCCGAACTGCGCGACGCCGACAAGAGCCTCAAAACCGTTAACGAGTATCTGGCGTCGATCAAGAGTTTTACCCGTTGGTTGTGGCGAGATAAACGAACGCCGATCGATCCCTTGGCTGGGCTATCGCGACTGGCTGGCAAAGGAGAAGCTGACCTCCGGCACCCACGCCGCGACTTCTCACCCGAAGAACTTCGAAGACTGTTAGAGGTCGCACGACAATCCCCCAAGTCAATTCGTCGTCTATCAGGAATCGACCGCTATTACCTCTACCTGACTGCCTGCGCAACGGGGTTCAGGGCAGGTGAACTGGCCAGCCTCACGCCAGACGCATTTGACCTGAGTGGAGAGCTTGCCACGGTCCGGGTTGCTTCCTCTTGCACAAAGAACCGCCACGGAGCAGTGCAACCATTACCTCTGGACGTGGCAAAGGCGCTGTCCGGTTACTTGGAAGATAAAAACCAAGGTGCATTTGTCTGGCCCGGAAAGTGGCCCACACGAGCATTCCTAATGATTGCTAAGGATTTGAAGACTGCCCGCGAGCAATGGCTTCGAGAGGCATTAGACGACGTGGAACGAGCGTATCGCCTAAAGAGCACCAAGACTTAGCCCGGCACTCGACCTACAGCATGACTGCCCGCTACACGCATTCGCGCGCCTACGATCTAGCCGCCGCCGTCCAATCCCTTCCGATCCCAGTCGATAGCCCTGACTGGACGACCGGCGCCCTTGCCGCGACCGGGACCGATGGAAAATACCTTGGCCCAAACCTTGGCCTGAAGACGGCATGTCTGAGAGACAAACTGATACAAACTGATACTAATGACGGCCGTTTGTCACGAACAAAAAACCCTGGAAAACAACCGGTTATCGCTGCATTCCAGGGTTCTCGTCAAGATACGTCAAAAGTGGAGCCGACGGGGATCGAACCCGTAACCTCAGCATTGCGAACGCTGCGCTCTCCCAGTTGAGCTACGGCCCCGCTCGCCAGACTCGCGACATTATAGCAAATCTCCACTGCCAGCAAGACCATCGCCCGACGCGCTAACAAGGGCCGTTGATGACTGCTAACGCCGATCGAATTCCACTCCCGATAGTTCCTTAGCCAGTTTTTCCTCATAAATCTTCGCCCGCTTGTCGTCGTTAAATTCGCGAAAGAGCCGCGACAGGTGAAACACCGCTTTGGCGTGCTCCTTGGGATTCTGCGAGTAAATCAAATCGACGTAAAGATAGTCCCACATGGCCGCCCGTGACTGCGGCGGGCTGGCGTTACGATGGCAATCGCCCATGGCGTTGAACGCGGCCGCGATCAAATCTTTGTCCGAAGTTTTGGAAACGATGGACTCCAACTGTCCAATCGCCTCGTTGACTTTATTCGTGGCGGCCAAGCAATTGGCTTTGGTGATTTGCAGCCGGACGGCCTGCGGAGTTCCGGAAGACACAGTTTTTTCCAATTCATTCAACTTGGCGACCGCTTCATTATATTTTTCCGCCCGGACTAATATTTGGGCGATGGCCAAGTCGCATTCCTGGACGATCTCGCCCGAGACGCCGGCGGTCTTAGACAAGTCCTGATATGTCTTGAGCGCGTTATCCCAATCTTTTTTGATCACGTACAAGCCGGCTAAGGTGCGGGTCGCGGAAGTAATCTGCCAGCTATCCGGATGTTCTTTCTTAAAGGCGGCGAGTTTATCGATGGCCGCCCCCACTTGCCCAGAATCGGATTCGGCTTGGTTCGCCATGAGCTTGGCAATCTTGAATTGAATGTTCCGTTTCACTTTTTCGTCTTTGAGCTGCGGCAAGAGCTTCTGATAAGCGTCGACGGCCTCGCCCAGGGCCACTTGTTTCTCTCCGGGAGCCGAGGTCGGCTTCATGAAATCGAGCTCCCGGTTCCGGGCCTTCCGATAATCCTGGGACAGCAAGCTGGGCACTTGGTATTCCACTTCGATGAGATCGTTGTTGACGGGAATGGTCCGGGCTTCGCCGCGAGCGGGCTTAATGCGGATGCGGGCCGGCGATTCCTCTTGAATAACACCGGTGATGGTCACTTCCTTGGGCGGCTTGGCCTTGCGGTCATAAAAGCGAACCTTTTCCTGACCTGGCGCCCAAGAGCCCGCAGCCAAGAGGACCAAGGGACCGACTATGAAGTTTGTGAAAGTGGATTTCATAAGTATTGATCTCCTAGCCCGACTCGCTAGCAAGGGCGGCCCTTGCTAGCGCGTCGGGCTACCTGTTTTCGCTCATCGTTGGGCGGATTTTTCGCTCTGCCTTAGCACGTGGTATTGTTTACGCAACGGCTCTTCCTGCTTGAGCAAATCGTCAAATTTCTTTTTCACGTGGTCGGCCAGGGTGACTTTGCTTCGATCAAGCTTCACGAGCTCGGTGGCTGCTCGGGTGATATAGTCCTGCCTTTTTGCCGGGTCCGTCTGCTTCATGCCGAATTTATACATGCACCAGACGCGATGATAGTAGCAATCGAAGTACTGGTCCGTGAGCCGATTGTCCTTGCCGACGTGGGGCTTGAGCTTCTCTTGCATCAACTTGCTCCACATGTTGGCGGCCGCGGCGAATTTCCCTTCGTCCTCGAGGATAAATATCTGCTCGCGTTGGACGTCGAGATTATTACGACCCCATTCGGAAACGATTTTCTTGATTTCAGCGGCGGCACGGTCAAACTGCTTATCCAGGCGCAGCTCTCGAACGTACATGAGGCGGACATGGTGATAGAATGCCTCTTTCCGCCGATCTTCCTGCTCGCGCTTGTCTTTATCTTCCTGCTTTTCATCGGATGGAGCGGGCGACGGTTTGGGTGGAGGTATTCGCGCCAGGAGATTCGCCGCCTTGGCGTGCTTCTTCATGCCCGAATAGCTATTGGCGACAAAGCCGATCAAGTCCTCGGACAGAGTCGCAGGCTGCTCGGCCAGCTTGTCGAGAAACGTGGTGAAACCGGTAAGAATCTTGTTCAACTCTTCCTTTTTGGCTGGATCTTTGGCGGCCGCGGTTTCCAGCTCTCCAATTTGCGCCTTGAGCTGCTGAACGATCTCCAAGAGAACTCCGGTCGAGCCGCCTTCCAGATAACCCGAGGTGTTCTTGAGCAGATCAAAAACCTGCTGCGCCTGTTGGATATTTCCTTCCTGAACTTTGCTTCTCAGATCTAAGACGAGAAGAGATCGCAACAATTGACCTTTCCAATGGCTTTGCTGAGCGAGCCGCGACACCTTTTCTTTATAATCCTCCAGTTTCTTTTGATCATCGTCCTTCAGAGGCTGGTTGTTCTTGATTTTCTGCTGAAGCTGAGTGTCGAAATCATCCTGCTCTTTTTGCGTCTTGGCTTCTAAGTCTTTGATTCCTCCCAACTGTTTGGCCACGTCATGGAGCATTGGATCGACAATGACTCGGACCTTGTCGTACTGGCCGGCGCGGTAGGCGATTTCGGCCTGAGCATATTGGGTCAAGAACACCAGCGTTTCCATCGCCGGCTGGAAGGCCTTGCGGAGCGCTTCATCGATGGCCCGTTCCTTGAACTGTTTTTGGAGCTGATTAGCCACTTGAACCATTTCGTCATATTGACGAGCGCCGAGAAGAAGGGTGGCGAGCTGTTGCTTGCCCAGGAGGTAATAGCGAACAATCTCCGGGGGCGCATCCGGGGGAGGCTCGGGGATCCTCCTGAGGGCGGCGATGGCGTGATCCTGAAAATAGGTCGGACTCTGGCCGGCGGGCGGCGCGATCTTGTCTCTCAATGCCGGGATAGCCGCGAAAATCGCCAAGTCGTACTGGGAAGCGAAATATGCCTGATAATCCGGCGTGATCCGCGCCAAAACCTCCACCGCCTCGGCGTAAGTGTTGCTCTTGATCGCGAGCAGACCCAGTTGATATCGAGCCAAATTCGTGATTGGGTTTTTGGGCCAATTCACTTCCATGAAAGCGGCCAGGTTGCGAACTCGTGTTCGGTCGCCTTCCAAGCTGGCTTTCGCTGCCCCTTTTTGTTCCTGCTCGCTCAAGATTTTGGAATACGCCTCCAAGGCATATCCCGCCGCGGCCACCGCTCGGGCGGATTTGGGTAATCGCCGCGCCAGGTCTTCGCCCAACACCGCCGCGGGATAAGGCTGGTCGGAAGCCAAGTAGGCGAAACTCAGCAAATATTGAGCCTCGGCCTGATCTTTCATCGAGGTTTGATCGTCGACAAACTCCAGTGCCCGGCTCAAAGCCTCGATGATGCCCGCCAGACGTTTTTGCCGCTTGGCTTCCAGGTCTTTTTGCTTGGCAGGGGACGCTTTGCGAGCCTGCTCACCTTCCTCGCCCAATTGGAAGATCTCGTATTGAGCGCGGAGGAAGCACTCCTGAAAATTCGCCAGCTTGGCGATGTCGCCGCCGGAAATCTCGGACGACTTCTTGAAAACAATCTGCATGCGCAGATCATGCGCTTCCTGCACATAATCGTTGTCGCCGTGCTCGACGGCGTCCAAGAGGCCCTCCGCCTTGCTGTAAAGATTCTGAGCCTCGGGGGATTTTTGATTGGTGGCGCGCTGCGCCTGAGCGCTGTAGGCCTTGGCGAGCAAGTACCGCACCGCATAGCCTTCGGAGGAGCTGTCGTATTCTCGATAGGTGTCTACCCAAGCGGTGGCTTCCGTTTCGATCTTCTTGGCTCGCTCCTCCGGCTTGATATTGGGATCTCTTTCCATGAATCTCAGGCGGAAATAAAGCGCGAGCCGTCTCCCCGGCTCGGATTCCGGTCCTTTTTGGCGAAAGACCTCAGCGAACTGGGCATCGGCGTTTTTGGGATCGTCAGTCTCGGCGTAGCAGCGGGCCAGCCAGGCGACGTTTTCAAAGTGAAGCGAGTCTTTGTCGCCGCCGATGGCGGCCGCCTTCTTGAAAAAATCGCGCGCCTGAGCGATGGCCACGGAGCGCGTGGCATCGTCGCTGAACGTGTTGGCCTTGTAAAACAGATTGACGCCCATGTCGAATTGGGCCAAGCGTTTATCGCGGGCGAGGGCTTTCCGGTCGGCCGTGCTTAAGTCCGACTTCTTGAGCAGCTCGTCGATTTGAGCGGCCGCCACGGTCAAACTGCCAGCCGCTTGATCGAATTTCACGCGCGCTTTCTCTTTTTCCGCGCTGCGAGCTTCTTTGCTGTCTTGGCGAAAAGCGAGGCTGAGCTGCGTGGCGCCTTGCTGCGACATGATTCGAGCCAAGTGCAAGTTAGCGCCCGCGGCTTGCGGAGAGTTCGGATGGGCAGCCAGGAAAGCGCGGAACTCCTCTTCCGCTTTCCGAAAGATGCCCATGCGAATGTCTGGGTCCATTTCCAGCTGGGCCAGCTCCATGCGGCACTCGGCCATTTCAAGCGGAAGAAATGAAGCCAGCTCCTTCGGCAAATTGGGCTTCTTGCTCAGCGTTTGCAGATATTCGAGCGCCAAGTCCGGCGCCCGCCGCTTTTCCCGCAACGTTCGAACGAATTCCAAATAAGGCGGCTCGTCGGCCAGGATCGGCCGAGAGGGCAAGGCGAGGAATACAGTTATCGACAGAATCCACGCGGGTTTCATTGTCAGGTTTCTCGTTCTCGTGCGGGCCGGGGAGCGATCGGCTTCTTTGATTCTGCGAACAACAGAGCAGGAGTTCAAGGTTAATCTAATTCACGAGATTTTCTCACAGATCCTGCTTTCGAGTCTGAGGGCACAGAATACCCAGCCACCAATCAAGACACATCCACTGTTCAAGGTTGATCAGTGGATCGTCTTCCGGAAGCACTTATTAGCTGAGGACTTGCGTCATTAGTTGGAGGCATCCACTGATCAAGGTTGATCAGTGGATGGGCCATACGAAAAGCCTTATCCAATAAGGACTTGCAACATCGACCGGCATCCACTGATCCACTGATCAAGGGGAGGGGGGGTATGTCGCGGCTCTCTTCCAATCAGTCATCGGCGCGTTTTCCCCGTGCCCTAAAGAAACCTTGTCAGCTCCGGCACCTTGCCTTAATCCCATTAGACCACGGCCGGGGGAATTCCCCAAGCGAGACCGATGAAAATGGGAAGGTCGGCTGGAATTGTTTATAATTCAACAAATTGGCATTGGGATTCAAGGGTGAAATTATGTTGCGCTACACCATTTTCATTTGGCTCTTTGTTGTGTCACCTTCGGCCATTGCCGTGGATGAGCCCAAGGAGATCACACGACCGATCACTGATGCTGATTCTCTCATTGATATATACTGGAATGACTGGGGACATTTCGCGAGCAAGGGGTCCACAATTATTCTGCTCGCGTGGCCGGATGGTCACATCATTTGGTCGGGCGATCGCCTCAAAGGTGGTGCGCCTTATTTCACCGGGGACATTGATCCAAAGAAAGTCGCTACACTCCTCGCTCGATTTGACAAAGACGGCCTGTTCGCTGACGAGAAGCTCAGCCATTTGGACCGCGCAATCCACTCGCAATTCATCACGGTATTCATCAAGTCTGGGAAAAAGAAGGTGGAAATGCAGTCATGGCATGAGTTAATGGAAGGGACCTACGATGTTGTGGCCGATCAGCGTGGCGTTACTAGCGACCTCGAAGGTCGCCGCCGACTGGATGTGCTTCGCAAAGCGCCGGCTGATTACCTGTTTTACCGTTTTGTCTGGGCCGAGACACGAACGAAAGTGAGCGACCTGATCCCAGTGGAGCGCAGCGTCAGCGCCGGCAAGCTAGTCATAAGGGCAGGGGTGCTCTCATGGAAGGAGCCCGCTGCAAAAGTAAAATAAATGTTGTCTTTCGGCCCCTGATTCGACAACCATGTCCTCCCGGGGGAGTCGCAATCCGATGAAACTCAACCACCTCAACCTCTCGGTAAAGAACGTGCCCGAAACGCACCAGTTTTTGCAAAAATACTTCGGTCTGCGGGACGCGGGAGGCAATAACAACATCGCCTTCTTGACGGATGACAGCGGCCTATTTCTTTCACTCACGAGCACGAAACTGGGCGGGGAGAGCGAGGTCAAGTATCCGGTCAATTTCCACATCGGCTTCGGGCAAGAAAGTCCAGAACGGGTCAACGAGAT
>WNFO01006693.1_pt1 | contig 10184 bp, 4 predicted proteins | sample 5400251 | NCBI WGS metagenome assembly WNFO01 (sample SAMN13153354, study PRJNA577476) | soil metagenome | isolation source: 100 cm saprolite under Madrone tree | place: USA:California | collected 2016-06-14
GCAGCTCCCCGTCGCGCTTATCTGGGCCAACGCCTCTTGGTCGGCGGGGGCCCATTCGGGCGGTGTCAGCTCCGCCCACCCTATCCCACCTGAGACAAGCTCTTCACGGCTGTAGCCCAACATGTCGAGAAAGGCTTCGTTGGCTTCGAGAATCCGGCCTTGAAAATTCCAGATCACAATCCCGATGATTTTCGAGTCGACTAGACGCCGGATCCTGGCCTCCCGTTCCTGGAGATCGTTGTGCAGGCGGGCGATCTCCAGCGAGATCGCCGCTTGCGACGCCAGCAGTTCGAGTACCGAAATCCGCGCGGGCGTGAACACGTGCGCCGCCAGCTTGTTTTCGAGATAGAGCACCCCGACGAGCTTGGACTGTTTGACCAAGGGCAGGCAGAGGACCGATCGGGCGAGCTTCCGGCAGATGTACTCGTCCGCCGAGAACGGATTCTGCACCAAGGCGTCATCAAGGATCACGCTTTGCCGCGTCCGCATCACGTAATGGAGCAAGGATACGGGAAGCTCGGCCGGAGACACGGCCGCCTCGCGCAGCGCGACCTCGACATGGTCGCGGCTACTCATCGCTTCTGCGACGGTCCGTGGTTCGTCGCTCTGGGACAGGATGAGCAAGCCACGCTGGGCGCCAGCATGCTCGACCGCGATCCGCAGCAGCGTCTCGATAAGCTTGCCGAGTTCGATCTCGCCGGATACCGCTTGGGCAGCCTTGAGCACCGCCCCAACATCCAGCTGCTCGACGGGAGCGCCAATGGTAGCGGTGGGAGATGCAGGGACTGGTGCGTCGCGGAGATGCGGATGAAGCTGTTCGAGCTGCCTCACCTTGCCGTTTGCGCCCCAGCGGAGACAACATTCCCGGGCGTTGCGCAAGTAGAGCTCGGCGAAATGATCGAAGCCGCGTGCCCGGTAGAAGGCGGAAGCGCGCTCATAGGCGATCGCCTCGTTGTGGACGAAGCCGTTTGAACGGGCTGAGCGGATGGCCCGTTCGTAGAGGCGCATCGCGTCAGCGTCGCGGCCTTCAATGCGCGCAATCTCGGCGCCCACCAGTGTAGCGCGGTTCTCGAAATTCTCCGGGCAATTCGCCGCCCAGATGTCAAGCTTTTGGTGGTGTGCGGCGAGAGCGTCGGCATGCTGCCGTCGCTGGCTGGCCGCTGCAGAATCCCACAATGCCGCTTGGACGAGCGCACCGTAAAACTCATACTCTGCCGTTTCGAAGTGTGACGGCGACGTCCAAATAGTCCGTTGCGCCCGCTCTGCGGCCTTAAGCGCGGCCGCATAGTCGCCGGCAAAGAAGCGCGCCTGCAGCTTGCGAATCCAGTAAAAGAGCTCAGCCCCCGCTAGATCCGGGTTACTGGAGAAGCGATGCTCCATGCGAAGCTCGTCAAACTGCTCATCATCAAAGTAACCGAAATTCGCGGTCAATCCGCGGAGCGTCCGAATGAGCCCGAGCTGTGCGGCGATGAGATCAATGGCAAGACCGAACCGGACCTTTTGCGCAAAGGCGAGACCACGCTCGGCTTCGCCTTGCACCTCATCGAGCGGATCGCCCGCCGCGAGAAGGTTCGTGTTGAGGTGGCCGCCGCAGTACCCAGCAAAAGTGAGGTCACCGGAGTTGTTCGCCGCCTCGAACGCGCGATGTACCAGATCACGGCCCGTCCGGACATGTTTCGTCCACGGCAGGACCATATTTCCAAAGACACTATAGGTCCTGGCTTGGAAGCGCCTCAGCCCGCGCTGTTCTACAAGGTCATAGCCGAGTCGGCCGAATCGAAATCCGGCCTGGTAGTCGCCGAAGCGTGTTCCGGCGATCAAGCCGAGCACCACATAAGCGTAGCACGAGCCGTCGCAATTGCCGTCCTCGAGGCTGAGATTGACAACCCGACAGATGACCAGGGAAGCTAGGTTCGCATCCGTATACCAGGCAGGCGCCGAAATTTTGGTCAGAACATCCAGAGTGGCGAGGGATGCCGGGTCGCTCATCAAGGGCAGCTCGGCGAGTATCTCGATGGGGCGGTCTCCAAGGGTTGACCAGATCCGCAGGTATTCGCGGTGCACCTCGTCGTCCGTGGGATGTGACGACCAGTCGATGCCGAGATGCCGGAGATAGTCGAGACCGACGGCGATCGCGCGGCTGCCCTGATCGAGAGTCGTATAGAGATCCACCTGCAGGCAGGTGACGCTGGCGCGTTCGACCGTTGTTGCGGCGTGGGGTGACAGCGCCGTCAGGCGCTGCTCCGCCGCCGTCAGCGCGCCAGTCTGGAACTCGCATTCGGCCCGGTTCAGCTCGAGCGCCAAGGTGAGCTCGGGCCAACGCACCCACGAGTCTTCTGCCAGCAGCGCCGCGCCTCTGGCGAAATAGGTGAGCGCCGAGGCGTAGGCGCTCGCGTTCTTGGCACGCCTGCCCGCCATGAGGTTGAATTCGGCGATCTCGCCCCGCTCCTCCTGCGTCGCAACCATCTCCGCGCCGCGGTTGAGATGGTTTACAATGTCGAAGATGGCCTCCTCGAGCTCTTCCGGCGCGATACGCGATGCGAGCGCTCGGCCAATCCGGAGATGTGTGGCAGCTCGTTCACGCTCGGGGATGAGCGTGTAGGCAGCTTCCTGGACGCGGTCGTGAAGGAATGCATAGGCGTCACCCAGCCGGAAGACGAGGCCCGCCCGAACTGCTTGCCACAATCCCTCGTGGACCTTCTGCCCGGATTTGCCATGTACCAAGGCTATGGTAGCGACCTGCGCGACGTTACCAAGATAAGCGAATTGTCCCAAAGCTGCCTGCGTCACATCCGGCAGCCGGCTTAGCTTCGCAGCCATCAGATCGGCAACGTTGTCGGTGAAGCCTTTGGCGCGAATGCGGTGCAGATCCCACATCCAGGCCGCCGCGCCATGGTCGAATACAAGCAGCGCCTCCTCGGCCAGGGCCATCAAGAACTGAATTGCGAAGAACGGATTGCCGTCAGTCTTCTCATGCACCAGCTGCGCGAGCGGCCGGGCAATCTCTCGCTCGCAGTGAAGCGAATCGGCGATGAGCTGCCCGACATCGTCCGGCTTGAGGGGAGCAAGCACGATTTGCTCCACCCTCCCTCCCGCCTTGCGGATCATTTCGAGTGTCCGCATCAGCGGGTGCGAGGGATCGACCTCGTTGCCCCGATAGGCGCCAACCAGCATCAAATGCCGCACCTCCGGCTCGGTGACCAGGTGCGCGATCAATTCAAGAGTCGCTGCATCCAGCCATTGAAGGTCGTCGAGGAACAGGACGAGCGGGTGTTCGGGCCGGGCGAACACGCCGAGGAGTCGCCGAAACACCAGCTGGAAGCGTGCCTGCCGGTCTTGTGGCGGCAGGTCGGGAAGCGGCGGCTGCTCACCGATGATGAGAGCAAGCTCGGGGATCAGGTTGACCATGAGCTGGCCGTTCGCGCCGACGGCCTCCAGCAACGCATTTCGCCAGCGGCTCAGCTCCTCATTGTCCGCGCTGAGCAATTGACGCACGAGGCTCTGGAAGGCCTGCGCCAGCGTCGCATAGGGAATGTCTCGTTTGTACTGATCGAACTTGCCGGCCGCGAAGAGGCCGCGACGCGGCACCAGCATCTTGTGCAGTTCGTTGACGATCGACGACTTGCCGATGCCAGCATAGCCAGACACGAGTACGAGTTCGGTCGTGCCTTGGGTTACTACCCGATCGAAGGCCAGTAGGAGGGCGGCGATCTCGGCCTCGCGTCCGTACAGCCTTTCGGGGATCGCCAGACGGTCCGGCACATCGTGCGCGGCCGGCGGAAATGGGTCGATCCGACCATGCGTCTCCCAGGCCGAGAGGCACCGCCGGAGATCGGCCTCGACACCTGCGGCGGTCTGATAGCGATCCTCGGCGGTCTTGGCGAGCAGCTTCACGACAATGGCCTCGACCGGATCCGGGATTCCGCACACCCGCTCGCTTGGCGCTGTCGGCTTCCGCGCGATGTGGCAGTGGATCCATTCCATCGGATCGGAGGCCGTGAAGGGCAGTACGCCCGTGAGCATCTCGTAGAGGGTGATCCCCAGGGCGTAGAGATCGGTTCGGGAATCGACCGATCGGTTCATCCGGCCTGTCTGTTCCGGTGCCATGTAGGCAAGCGTTCCAGCGATCACCTCCGGCGGCGCTGGAGCTTGGCGCTCGCGCGGCAGACGCGAGGCAATACCAAAGCCGGTCAACCACACGCCGCCGCTTGAAATGTCGACCAGGATGTTGGCCGGCTTGAGGTCTTTGTGAATGATCCCCCGCGCGTGCATTTGGCCAATAGCAGCCGCGAGCGGAACCGCGATACGCAGGAACGACCCCATCTCTAGGGGCCGGCCGAGCAGCCGCTCGAGCGGCTCGCCGCCGGGGTCATTGAGCACCAGCATGAGCCGAGCCTCGCGACGAATGAATTCGACCGGCCGCGCCGCCCAGTTAGTGTCAAGGTCAGTCCGGAGCGCGTACTCATGTTCAAGGTGCTGGAGCGAACCCGGTGAGGGATATTCCCCGGCGGGAGCGACCAGGAGGATCGAGGCAAGGGGGTCACAGAGGCCGCGATACAGCGTGAGCTCGCCTTCACGCAACCTTGCAAGCGCGTATGCCGAAAGGTCCGTCATAAGGGGGACCTCCTGATCGCCGAAACGTCCACCCTTCCTTCACCTGACATCCCCGAATGCTCGGCGCGATAAGACTATCGTTCACTCTTTGCCCTTCCTTGGCAACAGATTTGATCGCAGCCGGTCCGATCGCAGCCGCGGCGATGTCATAGCCGGCCTCTCTAGGGCGGGCTTGCTCGGATGGTGACCCAGAACTAACCTGCAGAGAAGATTGGGTTCGGCGACCAGTGAATTCCGGGCATTGGTTGGGTCCATCCAACCTAGGCGCTTGCATCTTGCGCCACTTGCAACCCTCGTTGGGGTTAGCCCACTTTCTGCTGGCTGTCGTTTTTGGCCCGGGCATATATGCGAGGGACAGCCCGGATCGTGACAGGGCTGATGCTGTGAGTAAACCGCTACACGGTGACCGCTCGTATCGAATGGTATCGGAGCGTGCCCAGCCAGGAAAAGTCCGCAGCCGAATACGTCCACGAAATCTTGCGCCGGATTGAGGTCGATTGCAGGGCAGGCTCGCCAATCATCGATGTCCAAACGCTGCGGTGACGGAGATCATCTGATGAGCAACAGAGTAACAGGTCCCGATGTCCGGCATGGCGTGCGCGGTCTCGATCGGCGGAAATTTCTCAGGAACCTGTCTCTCGGCGGCGCCACTGTGGCGAGCGCAATCGGCCTCCCTCGGTGCTCGAAGGTCGCCGACGACGTCGAACTGAACTACGCCTTCTGGCCATTTGGCGACGAGATTGTCGCGGACAATGCCCGTATTTTCACTGAGCAATACGGGATCAAGGTCAATCCTCAGCCGACCTCGGGCGACTACGCAGCGGTCATCGAGACCAAGCTCGTCTCAGGCACGCGCCTCGATCTATTCCGCGCGCAGCGAGGCCAGGCGTCCCGCTGGTTCGCCGCCAGGTGGATTCGACCAATCGACGATATGCCGGACCTCGACCAGATAAAAAGGGAGGAGTTCCCGGGTATCGGGGCGGACGCGCTTTCGTGGCCAGATCACAAGCGCATCGGCTTAACCTACTACAACGGCGGGCCGTACTGCATGTTTCGCAACGAGAAGGTCCTCTCCGCAGGTGGATACGAGGCGACCGCCAAACCGAGCGATTATCCACAGACCTGGAACGAAATCTACAAGCAAGCGGTCGACCTCAAGAAGAAAGGCGTCGTCGAAAACCCTATCCTGCCGACTTGGTTCAAGGCGTGGACAGGCACCCCGTGGGCGCTCTACGCACACTGCGCCTCCGAAGGAGACGAGCTCGTCGACGATGATATGAAGTCCACCTTCGGCCTCGATACTCCGATCCTGAAGGTACTATCCGACTGGAAGAGGTGGTGGGACGAGGAACTTGTGCCGCGCGCCATCCTGACGTGGCAGGAGCCGCAAATGGCCAGCTCGTGGATGAAGGGTCTGCATGCCTTCCACTACCAGTCGGACTACAACAGCTTCGCCTATTCCGACCCGAATAACGGCGAGTTCGCCCGATACTTCAACATGAATCCGGTAATGCCCGGTGCGACGCACGGCACCAAGCTGGTCGGCCATGCCCTGCACGTGATGAGCAATACGCCACGCACTGACGCCGAGCTCGCGGCGGCCTTCAACCTGATGAAATCGTTCAGCTGGCGCGACAAGAACCACGAGCTGCGCATGCACAAGGCGTGGGCGACATTGGCCAACCTCCAGGTGCCCTTTCCGGAAGTCTATGACGATCCGAAGGTAAAGCAGGCAATCATGAAGTGGATGTATCCGCCGCTCGCCAACGAGAACTACAAATGGCTGTTCGAGGGACGGCAGAGGGCTGTCGCCGGCAACCAGCTTAAGGCCGGTTGGCATCAGGAATGGGAAGTCGGCATGCAGCAAATGATCGAGGACGAGTTGCTCCTTAAGGGTACCATGACGCCGAAGGACGTCGTGGTCGCCATAAAGGACAACTGGGAAATGCTCCGATCCAAATATGCAACACGGTAAAGCTGTCCGCTCGCATTCATGGTGTACGAGACTGCAATGACCGCGGTGGTTCTCCAGCATCTTTCACGTCGCTATCGCGAGACCACCGTGGTCGATTCGCTCGACCTCGAGATCGTTGACAAGGAATTCGTCGTCCTGCTGGGCCCGTCGGGCTGCGGCAAGACGACGACGCTCAACATGATCGCCGGGCTGGACACGCCAACGAGCGGCCGTATCCTCTTTGACAGCCGTCCCATCGAGCACGTCCCACCTGAGAAGCGCAACGTCGCAATGGTCTTTCAAAGCATCGCGCTCTACCCGCACAAGACCGTCTACGAAAACATCGCGTTCCCGCTGCGCATGGGTGGGGCGGCTCGGGCGGAGATCGACGAGCGCGTACGCGCCGCGGCGAAGCTGCTGCGCATCGGCGAATTGCTCAACCGGCGTCCGCATGAGCTTTCTGGAGGGCAGCGGCAGCGCGTCGCGCTTGGCCGCGCGGCGGTGCGCAACCCAGTTGTCTTTCTTTTCGACGAACCGCTCGCGGCGCTCGACGCCAAGCTTCGTGGCGAAATGCGCGTTGAGATCAAGAAGCTCCACGAACGGCTCGGCTCGACCTTCATCTATGTCACCCACGACCAAGTCGAGGCGCTCACCATGGCCGACCGCATCGCGGTCATGGACGGTGGCAAGCTTCGTCAATTCGGGTCTCCCGACGATGTCTACCGGCGGCCGGCTAACATCAGCGTCGCACGGTTCATCGGCAGTCCGAGCATGAATCTGATTACCGGCCGTCCGGTCGAGAGGGGGGGTAGGTTTGAGTTCCAAGGATTGCACATGACAATGCCACTGGATGGCGCGATGGCCGCCGCAGCGCGGGTCAATCAGGGGACGCTGACTCTTGGTGTGCGGCCGGAAGGGCTGTCAATCAATTCGACCAGTCTGCCACTGTTGGGCGAGGGCCGCGTCTATGCGATTGAACCGCTCGGCTCGGACCAATTCGTCGACGTTGCCTATGGCAGCGGTGACGGCGCCGAACTCATCAAGGTCAGAACTCGCCCTGACGCGCGATTTAGAGTCGGTGAGGCAATCTCGCTGAGCGCCTCATTTGCAGACATCTATCTGTTCGACGGCGCGGGTGATCGCATCTTCCCGAACGACGCGAGACGACTATGAGCGCTGCCGCAAGATCGTTGGAGAGAGCCGACGCGCGCTTTGCGCTCCGTATCGTGGCCGGCCTTCTGCTGTTCAACCTCATCATCTTCATCCTGCCGCTCATCTATTCGGCATGGATGAGTTTCCACGATCGCGACCTCATTCTCCGCACACAGGAATTCATCGGCTTTGACCACTATCGCCGAATCCTGACAAGCCCTGAGGCAATCGCCGCGATCCTGCTCAGCCTTAAATTCACCGCGGTGGTGGTCGCCGTCTCGCTTCTGATCGGACTTAGTATTGCCCTTGTCCTTAACCAGGACTTCCGGGGGCGCCGCTGGTTGCGTGCCGCCGTTCTGCTTCCCTGGGCGATCTCCGAAGTGGCGACCGCGACGGCCTGGATCTTCGTCCTGAATCCGACCTTCGGCGCGCTGACCGGTCTCCTCCACCCGCTTGGGGTGGTTGAGGCAAACCACGCCTGGATTAACGCGAGTACTGCGCTTTACTGGGTGGCCATCGCATTTGTTTGGCACATCACGCCACTAGGCGCCTTCTTCTTTCTCGCCGCCCTGCAGACAGTACCCGACAGCCTCTATCAGGCGGCGCGAATCGACCGCGCTCCCGCATTCAAGCGCTTCCTTCACGTCACGCTGCCGCATCTGCGTCCGACGATTATGATAGTGCTCGTCGTCGTCACCGTAGAAGCATTCCGCAGCTTCGACTTGCTCTTCGCCATGACTCGCGGCGGACCGGGCACCGCCTCTCAAACCTTCCCCATGCTGATCTTTCGCTACACCTTCGAATTCTCCCGCTACGGCCTCGCGGCCGCCGCAAGCTATATCCTGGTCGCGATCGGCATGCTCATCACCACCATCTACTTCTTCGTCCTGATGCGGCGCCGCCGTCTCGTGAAGACCGCCGCCGGGCCTATCGGGGCGGAACCCCGGTTGGGGGTGCCGAGTGCGGAACGAGCGATGCCGTCATGAAGCAGACTGCCCGCGAGCAAGTCATTCTTTGGGTGAGCGTTGCGCTGGTGACCGCCTGGACGTTCGTTCCGATTGCGGTGATGGTCTGGGCTTCGCTGATGCCGCTCAATGCGCTGATCGACCGTGGGGTGCTCCAGTGGCCGAGCGGCATGAGCTTCGCCAACTACGCGGCGATTCTGGGCGGCGCTAGCATCAACAAGGTCTTCGGTGGGCAGGCCGCGGCGGTCGCGCGCGGGTTCTTCAATAGCGCTGTCGTTGCGATCTCGGTGGCGGTGATTGGCACCGCCATGGCGGTCATCGGCGGATATGCATTTGGGCGCTTTCGCTTTCCCTTTAAGAACACGCTACTTTTCGTGCTTCTCTCAGTGCGCGTTCTGCCGCCGATCGCGCTCCTCATCCCGTATTTCGTGATTCTCTCCGCGCTCCACCTGATCGGCACCTATGCCAGCCTCATCATCACCTATCTAACAGCGGTCGTGCCGGTCTTGACCTGGGTGCTGATGGGTTATTTTGCGAGCCTGCCGCCCGAGATCGAGCGCGCCGCACGCATCGACGGCTGCGGCCGTCTGCGCGCACTGTGGCACGTCACCATTCCAATGGCAGCGCCAGGTATCGCTGCCGCTTTCGTTATCGCGTTCCTAACCGCCTGGAATGAGCTCCTATTTGGAGTCGTCCTCACCGGCGGCACAGCGAAGCAGACGCTCTCGCCGGCACTGCTCGCCTTCTCGCCAACCATGCCGAGCACGGGGACGGCCAATCTCGGAATGACACTGTTCGCCGCCAGCAGCGTCCTTTCCACCGTGCCGCCGCTCGTGCTTGCTTTACTCGTCCAACGGTACATCACGCGGCTCAATGTTGTCGACCCGGTGATGTCGTCGGGAGATTGAGATAACAATCATGAAGATTGAGATAACAATCATATTGCCGCGTGCGGGCCGAACGCTGGCGTGGGCATCTATCCGGTTTCGCCCACCGGCCAAACGGGCTGTGGTCCGCACCCGCCGCCTTGCATTGGGGCGGCAGAAAATGGGGCGGCTCGCGCGCGCTCACGATCCGGAGCGGGGCGGCTACCAGTTCGGCGGTTGGCAGCTTGAGACCCGGCGATCCGCAGATCAGCTGGCCGCCACCGATTGTTTCTTTTGACATGCCGAAAACGCCCGGCTGTTCTTCGGAACAGATCGGCGTTGTTCGTCCGGCGCTTTTGCGCTCAGCCAACATCGAGCATTTCTGCGACTTAACAACAATTTTAGTTTGTTCAACCGTCATTCAAACGACTTAGTGGGTAACATGCGGAACTTTAGTTGAGGCGCCATGAAAAGTGGACACAAGACGCTCATCGCTGACGCGCCAATCGCTTGCTCAAGCAGTTCGCAGGGAGGCTGGATATGCCGGAAGCACAAAGCGGCTTGACCCGCACTGCCGCACATCTTCATAGCGCGATGAAAGCAGCTGCGGACGGAGTTGGGATACTGCTCGTC
>WNFO01006694.1_pt1 | contig 10183 bp, 7 predicted proteins | sample 5400251 | NCBI WGS metagenome assembly WNFO01 (sample SAMN13153354, study PRJNA577476) | soil metagenome | isolation source: 100 cm saprolite under Madrone tree | place: USA:California | collected 2016-06-14
CACTGTGGCGGAAAAGTCGAATCGGTGATCACGGCCCCCTCTTTTCAATTCAAGGGCGCGGGTTGGTACGTCAACGACTATGGCACGAAAAAAACCGGCGCAGCCGACGGCGACAAAGCAGACAAGCCCGCCACGGAAACAAAAGAAGCAGGAAACAAAGAGAAAGAACCGGCGAGCAAGGAAGCGTCTTCGAAAGATGTGAAAGAGAGCAAGGAAAAGAAGCCTACGAAGAAAAAATAAGCTGCGCGAGGAAATTCATGCCTGAAGCAACCCAAACCAAGAGCCCCGCAGGACGCAGAGTGCGCAAAGCGGTCTTACCCGCTGCGGGGCTGGGCACACGCTTCTTGCCCGCCACGAAAGCGCAACCCAAGGAAATGCTGACCGTCGTGGATAAGCCGCAGATTCAGTACGTGGTGGAAGAATGCGTGGTGTCCGGGATCGAGCACATCATCATCGTGACCGGAAAAGGGAAGAATTCCATCGAAGACCACTTCGACCGCTCGCCGGCGCTGGAGCGCTTCCTGGAAGAGAAAGGCAAGAAAGAGCAAGCGGCGATGGTGCGGCGGATCAGTGACATGGTGCAAGTCAGTTACACGCGGCAGAAGGAGCCGCTGGGCCTGGGACACGCCGTGCTGGTCGCAAAAGATCTTGTGGGCGACGAACCGTTCGCGGTTTTGTTGGGCGATGTGTTGATTCCCGGCGGCAATCCGGCCACGAAACAGCTCGTGGATGTGTATGAGGCAACCGGCGTGGGAGCGATTGCCGTTGAAGAAGTACCCAAAGAGAAGACCCACCTTTACGGAATCGTGGATGGTGAGCCGGCTCCGCAGCCGCCGTTCGGCGCGCGCCTGTTGAGGATCCGTGATCTGGTGGAAAAGCCAAGGCCGGAGAAGGCCCCGTCAAACCTGGCCATCACCGGGCGCTACGTTTTGCCGCCGCAGATTTTTGATTGCTTGGAGCGCACCAAGCCAGGCACTGGCAACGAAATCCAACTGACGGACGCGCTGCGAATCCTGGCGCAAGAAGACGGTCTGTGGGCCTACATTTACGACGGCATTTCTTACGATGCCGGAGACAAACTGGGTTTTCTGAAAGCAACGGTGGAGATCGCCTTGCAGAATCCAGAGTTTGGCGGCGACTTCCGCGAGTACCTGAAGAGCTTGAAATTGTAGGGAGCGAAACGGAAATTCGATGAGCACGCGCCTGGCGCGATTGATATTTCCAATTTTGCGCGACGGTCCATCAACAACCTTCAGGAGCGCGACGCGTTTGCAACAAACGCCGTCGTGCCTGTGACAATTTGCTTAAGGAAGCGGCGGTGAACTTAAGCATCGATACAAAAAGTGCTCGCCGCTCGCTTATTCCTGTAGCGGCAATTTTGTGCCTCGGGTGCGGGCTGCGGACGGTTCAGTATGTTGCACGCTCCTCGTTTTGGCTGGACGAATTGTCCATGGTGAGTAATTTCGAAAAGAAGTCGCTGACGGAACTCGTATCACGCCCGCTAGGTGAGCAGCAAGTCGCTCCGGCAGGATTCCTTGCCACAGTCAAGGCGAGCAGCGCAGTCCTGGGGCTCAATGAGGTGGGACTGCGATTCATTCCCTGGATTTCCGCGATTGCAGGCGTCTTCCTGTTTTGGCGCGTAGCAAGTCGCGTGGTGAACGGTCCGGTTCTCCTGGCTGGTCTACTGATTTTTGCCGTCAGTCCCGCGTTGACCTGGTATGGTGGCAACGTCAAACCCTACTCGAGCGATATTGCGGCGACGCTTCTACTGGTACTGCTGGTGCTGCGTTTCGAGGAGCGGCCCGGCGACTACAGGGCCGGCGTGTTAGCCGGACTTGTTGGTGTGCCGATCTTGTTCGTTTCCTTTCCGGCAATCGTGACTGCCGCAGTCTCAGGCTTGGTGCTATTATCGAGATGGCCGAGGAACCGACCGCGTAATTTGGTCGTCCCGCTGTTGTGCGTCGGCGTGCCGTGGGGCGTCGCAGCTTTAGCGGCAGGGCTGCTCGCACTTAAACTAGTCGATCCTGAAACAAACGCCTACATGCGGCGATTCTGGGTCGATGGCTTTCCGCCCGCTCCATGGACCAGCATCGCGGCATCGATGTGGATTCCCCAACGTTTGATGGAAACACTGGGATTTTTTATGTCTTTTCTAGCTGCCGACTGGACGGCGGGTCGCATTTTCGCGGCGGGTTTCGGCATTCTAGCTTGCCTTGGTTTAGTTTTTCTGTTCTGGAAGTTTCCGCGACAAGCACCTCTAATCGTAGCGCCGACTATAGCAGCAATCCTTGCCGCTGCTGCCCGACTGCTGCCGTTTCAGGACCGTGTGGGGCTTTGGGCTGGTTGGCCGCTCTTGATCCTCAGCATGGCAGGGTTGCAAGCGATTTACGAATGGGTTTCTCAGCGGGCGAGGGTTGCGGCCGTGGGCCTGACCGTTTTGGCTGCGGGGGCTCCCGCAATTTTGGGCTTTGTTTTCGCTCGTCCGCCCTACCACTGCCAAGACACGCGGCCTGTGCTGGCGGCAATTGCGCAACGCTGGCACGATGGCGATATCTTGTACGTTTATTACGGGGCACGCGAGGCAATGGACTTCTACGGGAAGCGCGCGGGTTTCAAGGAATGGACCGCAGGCGAATGCCATCGCGAGGAACCGCGCGAATACTTTCGTGAAGTCGATCAATTCCGTGGCCAGCCTCGTGTATGGTTCCTCTACACGCACTCGGCGGTTGGCTATCGAGAGCCCGAGGTGATTCGATCCTATTTCGAAACTATCGGGACGGAACGCGAACGCATAGCGGCGCTATCATCCGTGAAGGAGGGACAATGCGAGGCAGTTGCTTTGATGTACGATTTGTCCGACCCAACGCGCCTGACCGCCTCGACTTGGAGTACCTATCAGTTTTCCGACACCAGGACAGGAGGGGTGCGCATTCTGTGCGACGGCACTCCGGTCAGCGGAAAATGAAGATGCAAATGGCGCGCCCAGGCGTAATTCCAGGTGACGGGCGACGGCCGGCGAAAAAGCGGATATGAGCGTAAGAATCCTGGGGATTGAATCTTCGTGCGATGAGACGGCCGCGGCGGTGGTGGCGGACGGGCGCGAGATTTTGTCGAGCGTCGTCGCTTCACAGATTGATGTACACCGCAAATATGGCGGCGTGGTGCCGGAGCTGGCGTCGCGCGAGCATTTGCGGCAAATCGTGCCGGTGGTGCGCGAAGCGATTGAACAAGCAGGAATGAAGCTCTCGGATGTGGATGCAATTGGTGTGACGCAGGGGCCAGGATTGGTGGGCGCGCTGCTGGTTGGAATTACGTATGGAAAAACGCTGGCACAGGCACTTGGGAAACCGCTGGTGCCGGTGAATCATCTGGAGGGGCACGTTCACGCGGTTTTTCTGGAAGCGCACACGGCCGGGCGCGCGCTGAAATTGCCGGCAGTGTGCTTGATTGTTTCGGGCGGGCACACGGTTTTGTATGAAGTAAAGACGGAAGATTCGAACGCGCAGGATGCCTGCGCGCGTTTGCGTTATCGAAAGATGGGGCAGACGCGGGACGACGCCGCAGGCGAAGCGTACGATAAAGTAGCGAAGTTGCTGGGTCTTGGGTATCCGGGCGGACCGATTCTCGATCGGCTGGCGGCAGTTTCGAATGGCGCAGCGGCCCCGGTGAAATTCGGGCCTACGAAGATGAAAGGGAACGCGCTGGATTTCAGCTTCAGCGGGCTGAAAACGGCGGCGCTCTATCATGTGCGGGAGCACTCGGAATATTCCGGCGAGATTCGCGCGCGGGAAGAAGCTTTGCAGCGTGGCGAAAGAAAATTCGAGCAGTTGCTGCCGTTGTGTTCGCCGAAAACGCTGGCACTAGTGCGGGAGTTTCAGAATGCCGTTGTGCGCGATCTGGTGGAGCGCACGATGACCGCGGCCGAAGAGTTGGCGGTAGAGAGCGTGCTGGTTTCCGGCGGCGTGGCAGCGAACAGCCAATTGCGGGCGACCTTTGAAGCACGCGCACGGGCCGGCGGCGTCGAAGTATTTTTTCCAAGCCGTGCGCTTTCGACCGATAACGCGGCGATGATTGCCGCCGCAGCCTACTCGCGATTCCGTTTGGGCATTCTTGCCGATACAAGCCTCAATGCCGATCCCAGCCTTGCCCTCGCCTAGAAAAGCCAACCCCTCGAGATCGAAATGCATTTCGTGCCGGAGCATTTTTCGGAAGATTGAAATCCGAAAAGAGAGCCTACATGTGTTCAAATTCGGCAGGCTTGAGACGACTCCCAACAACAACTAGGCCGGTCAGCGATAGGCGGCGGCCTGGATGCTATACAACTCCGAGTACTGACCTCTTTTGGCCATCAGCTCATCGTGCGTGCCGACCTCCACGAGACGGGCCCCATCGAGCACGACGATGAGGTCGGCCATGCGGACCGTTGAGAAACGGTGTGAGACGAGGATGGTGATGCGACCGCTGTCACTCTCGCTGGTTCCGCGGGCCGCGGCGGAATAACGCTCGAACAGCGCGTGCTCCGTCTCCGCATCCAGCGCGGCGGTTGGTTCGTCGAGGACCAGCAGCAGCGGCTGATCACGCATGAAGCCTCGCGCCAGCGCAAGCTTCTGCCACTGGCCGAACGATAGCTCGACTCCAGACGGCCACGTCGGACCGAGCTGCGTGTCGAGTCCTAACGTCAGGCGGGCAACGACGTCACCGGCCCCGGCACGGTCGACAGCCGCAAGCACGGCGGGCTTGTCGTCCAGCCGGGGGACGTCGCCCAAGCCAACCGTGTGCCTCGCGTGGAATTCGAAACGGAAAAAATCCTGGAACGCCCCAGCGAGACGCTCCCGCCACTCGCTGGCCGGCACGCGCGCCAGTGGCGTGTCGTCGACGAGGATCGATCCAGATGAAGGCTCGTACATCTTGGAGAGCAACTTCACCAGCGTGGTCTTGCCGGCGCCGTTCTCGCCGACGATCGCGACGACCGCGCCCACCGGCAACGTCAGTGATACATCGTCCAGCACAACGCGCGAGGTGCCGGGATATGCGAAGGAAACGTGGTCGAGCCGGATGCCATGGCGCAACACGGTAGGAACCCGCAGATCCCCCGAGGCCGCGACAGTGGCAGCATAGTCTTCGAGCCACGCCAGGCGCCGCGAGCCGTCCATCCAGAATCCGCGAAGGAATCCAATCTCGCCCACGGTAGCGCCGATGTATGCCGAAAGCCGCGCACCTGCGGCGAGCACGAGGAGCACCTGGCTGGCCGGAGCGCGAAGGCCGAACGACACGAACACGACCGCGCCGGCGTACGCCAAGCCAAATACCGCCCACGCCAGCGCGTGCCAAAACGCCGAGCCCCACCGAGCGGCGGCCACCGGTTTGTACCACCACTCCCACGCCCCTCGGCGATCGGCAACGAGGCGCCCTCCGATGCCGGTGACGCGCACTTCCTTCCCGGGCGGTGCAGTGGTGGCGATGTTGAATAGATGACGCGCGAGCCGACTGCTTTGTGCTCCACTCTCCTGAGCGGATCGCTCGACGTCGGGCCGCCACGTCGAGGTCAACACGGTGGGGATAGCGAATAGCGTGAGCAAGAGCAGCGCGGGGTGAATCGAGGCCAGCAAAGCCATGGTGACGCCCAGCCGCAGGATCCACCCAAGCGTGGAAAACACCGACATGTACATGTGGTCGAGCACGAAGACTTGATTGCGGAGCATGGACAGCCGGTCGAGAAATTCGGGGCGTTCCTGATGCGCGATGGTGCCGATCGAAGCCTGCAGTTGGGCGACGTGGGATTCGAGCGCGATGGTCACCTTGTCGCGGAAGCGGCGCTGCACGCGCGTGCTGACGGTGCGGAGAAACCAAGTCGCGACGGCTGAGGCGCCGAGGCCAATTGCCGCGCCTTGCACCATCCCGGGTCTGTGCTCGAGAAGGCCTTTGCCAAACAGCATCAGCCACAATGCGAGAAGCGCATCGGGAAGCGCCGCGAGCTGCGACAGCACGAACGCCACGAGCATCAAGCGCGGCTCGTGGCGATACCCCAGCTTGCACAGCCGCCACATCGAGGACAGCGCGGGAGGCAGCGGGTCAATCGTCCCCGGCGCCCCAGGCTTCCCGGTCGCGCGATCTCGATTAGGAGAGGACGTCATACGTCGTACCCTCCTCGTCGGGGATGTGGAAGCGTTGCGCCTGCAAATCGAACATCGTCCGATAGCGCCCGCCGAGTGCCATGAGTTCGTCATGCGCGCCAAGCTCGATGACCCGGCCATGCTCGAGCACGCAGATGCGATCAGCATGGCGCACTGTCGAGAAGCGATGCGAAATCAGGATGGTCGTGCAATGGCGCGTCGCGGTGAGCAGACGATCGAAAATTTCCGCTTCCCCGCGCACGTCGAGCTGCGCGGTGGGCTCATCGAGCAGCACGACTCCGGCGCCCATCTTGACGGACGCGAGCGCCCTGGCGAGCGCGACGCGCTGCCATTGGCCGCCCGACAGGTCGGTACCGCCGTCGTAGCCGCGGGCCAGAACGGTGTCCAAGGAGGCTAGCTTTGTCGCACCGGCGGACTCGAGCGCCGCGAGCACAACATCGTCTGGCGCGCCGGCCGGGGCCACGTTGTCGCGCAACGGCAGCTCGATGCGGATGAAATCCTGGAAGACAGCTGCGAGGCGCGAGCGCCACGATGCGAGATCGAACTCGCGAAGGTCGACGCCGTCGATCTCGATCGCACCTGATTGCGGATCGTACAAGCGGCAGAGGAGCTTTGCGATGGTGGTCTTGCCGGCGCCGTTTTGTCCAACAATGGCAAGCGACGAGCCGGCGGGAATGGTGAGATCGAAATGCTCCAGCACGGGCGCGCCCGCGGGGTACGCGAACGTGACATCGCGGAGTCGAATCTCGCGCGCGGGTTTCGCCTTCGCGGAGCGATCGCCAGATTGCAGCGCGCCGGCGGGGCGCATCGCGGGCTCAAGCCGCAAAACCGCGGCGACGGGGGCAGCCGCTCCGTCGAGCGCCCAACTGAATCCACCGAAGGCGATCATCGAGACGCCGATGGCGCTCTGTACGTAGACGACGACTTCCCCGAGACTGATGCGGCCAGTAGCAGCCGCGCGCGCCAGTAACCAGAACACCAGGACGTTTGCGGAGACGACGAGGAGCATGCTCCAGATGACAGGACGCTCGCGCAGACGCGTGGCTGCATACTGAAGCTCGTGCAAGCGCGTACGTCGAGCGATAAAACGGTCGATCGTCCAGCCGGCGAGGCCGAACAGCCGCAGTTCCTTGCTTGCGGGCGGGTCCACCGCCAGCCGGTAGGAGTAGTCGGCATCGCGCTGCGCGCCGCGCACCTCCGCAGTGTTGCGGTCCCACCAGATCGCGCTTTCGCGCAGGAGCCAGTGTGTCGCCATCCACGCGCCCGCGAGCACCACTGGCGCCCACCACGCGTATCTGGCGAGGATCACGGCGCACGCGACGCCGCCAATCATTTCCACCATGCCGCTGGCGATGAAATCCAGAGAGATGGCCAGTGGCGGCCCGGTCATCCCAAGGTCGAAGTCGCGCGCGACGGTAAGGTCGCTCGTGAGTGTCGGATCCTCAAGGTGCCCCATACCTGGCGGGCGCACGCAGGCCTCCGTCAGCCGGTCGTAGAGCCATGCGGCAGTGCGATCACCGAGGTTGGCGCTGAGCGCCTGATGAATCGGGCTAAGCACCTGAAGCAGTACGAAGATCGTCCCGGCTAAAGCGAGCGGCCCGGCGAGAGGATGTCCATGTTGCACAGCGGCGACGAGCACGCCCATGGCGATCGCGAACGCCGCTGGCAAGATCCCTCGCAATAGGAGGGCTGCCCACCAACCGGCGGCGAGGCCGGGGGCTGCCTTCGGCAGTACGCCGAAGAACGTCCATTCCTTGCGTTCGGTCAGTTGTTGGAGCACGACCGCATTCTGCCACAGAACTGGGAAGTGAGCAGGCGGCGCTGCAGAGTCCTTAGGCGAACGCTTGGGGCGAGTACGTGGGATATACTTCGCGATCATGGTTGCGGCGGCGGGCGACGGCGTGCGATTTCAATTCTCCAGCGATCAATCGCTGCTGGTTTACTTTGATTCGGCGAAGAGCGAAAGCTGGGCTGAAGCCCGGCCTCTACAGAGTCAAATCACACTCGAAGCGAATGAAAAAGTCAGGAAGCTTCTGAGGTTGCTGGAGCTGGAGCCCGTAGCGGGCGTGCGGAATCTTCATCCGGCATATTGCTCCTTGCTCGTCAAGTTCGATGCGCTTCGTTTGCGGCATGCGGAGCTCGAGGCGATTCTGCGGCAATATCTTGCGCGGCTTGACGAGATAAAGCTTCCGGAGGCGCGGCTGGTGGAAATTCCGGTGTGCTACGGAGGCGAGTACGGTCCGGATCTGAAAGAAGTGGCGGCGATGCGCGAAATGACGGAAGCGCAAGCGATCCAGTTGCATGCCTCGGCAGAGTATCTGGTTTATTTTTTGGGGTTCGTGCCGGGATTCGCTTATCTCGGCGAATTGCCGGAGGAGTTGGTGACACTCCGGCTGGCGACGCCGCGAAAAAAAGTACCCGTCGGCAGCGTGGGGATTGCCGGGAATCAAACTGGGGTGTATCCCTTTGTCACGCCGGGTGGTTGGCGTTTGCTGGGACGCACGCCTGTTCCGATGTTCCGGGCCGACCGCGACGAGTTGAGTCTGTTGTCCATTGGAGATCGCGTGCGCTTTACGCCGATTTCGCCTGAGCAATTTGCAGAGCTGGAGCGCGCATGCGTGTGATTGAGGTCCAAGCGCCGGGCCTGCTCACGACGGTACAAGACTTGGGGCGAGAAGGATTCGGGCCTTTGGGAGTTTCGCCATCCGGTGCGGCCGACCCCGTGGCGCTGCGCATAGGGAATCGCTTGGTGGGAAACACGGAAGGCGCAGCGGGGTTGGAGATGACGCTGCTTGGCGGGAAATTTCTTTTTCCGGATGGTGCCGTGCTGTCGCTGACAGGTTCCGATTTCGGCGCGACGCTGGATGAAAGACGGGTTGAGTCGTGGACCGCGGTTGAAGTGAAACCGCAGCAAGCTCTGCGGGTAGGTCCGACGCGTTCGGGAGCGCGGTGTTATTTGTGCGTTCAGGGAGGAGTTGACGTGAAGGATTTTCTGAGTAGCGCGTCGACGCATCTCTTAAGCGGGCTCGGAGGGCACGATGGCAGAGCGCTGCGGAAGGGCGATGTGCTGAATATTGGAGCAGCAGGCGGTAGAACAGGTATTCTTGCCCGTTCCTCGTCTTCGAGCAATCCGTCCGGGGCGCTCCTCGGTCGAAGAGTTGCTCCAAAGGTGCTGCAGCGGCTCACTCCGCGCAAAATCTTGCGCGTTACGCCAGGTCCACAGAGCGAGTGGTTTTCAGAAGAGGCCCAGCGGCTGCTTTATGCGAGCGCGTATCGTGTTGCAGAAGAATCCAATCGCATGGGCATTCGCCTGGAAGGCCCGGCTATTCCGGCTCCTTCGGATGGAGACATGATTAGCGAAGGCGTTTCGCTGGGGGCGGTGCAAGTGCCGGAGAGTGGCTTGCCGATTGTTCTTTTTGTTGAACAGCAAACGACCGGTGGGTATCCCAAGATCGCCAACGTCATTTCAGCGGACTTACCCAGCGTGGGGCAACTTCGCCCCCGCGACGAAATTCGCTTTGAGCTCGTCAATTTCGAGACCGCGCGAAGCTTGTTGATCGAGCAGGAAAAGCTGATGTCGTCGCCGGGTTTGATCCTGGTGGCCTGATTTGTGGCTAAGTTGTAGCAGCGGCGGCACATATCCCGGCCCAGTTGGAATATCTCAGACATTCGATCTCTTGGAACAAGAAAGTGAAGGTTTTCCTTGACAGATCTTTATAACATGGTATAGTAACCTGTGTAGAAAATTGCGCCCCGACTCTGTCGGGGCTTTTTCTTTTGTGGAGTGCGGCAGCCTTGCTGCCGCTTTCTTCTTCTTCCGTTGAAAACGCTGGCAAGATGCCGGCGCTACAAAATAAAGCTGACATTTCTCTACGCTCTCTATGCTCCGGCCTCTGTGTTCTCTGTACTAAGTCCGTTTCTTCTAGCTGTTAGCTGTCAGCTGTCGATTGTCAGCTGCCTGTCATACCAAATCTCCCAGTCTGGATCCCAACATGAAAAACAAAAGACCCAGTGCCGAACAGGTGTGGAAACAATTCGAGGACCTTGCG
>WNFO01009817.1_pt1 | contig 10183 bp, 11 predicted proteins | sample 5400251 | NCBI WGS metagenome assembly WNFO01 (sample SAMN13153354, study PRJNA577476) | soil metagenome | isolation source: 100 cm saprolite under Madrone tree | place: USA:California | collected 2016-06-14
CGGCGATTTTTGTCATTTTCATCTGCTCGGTGTGGCCGATGCTGTTGAACACGGCGTTCGGCGTTGCCGCGGTGCGCAAGGAATGGATCAACGTCGCGCGCACGCTCGAAGTCGGCACCGTCAGGCGCGCATTCACTGTCATCCTGCCGGCGGCGGCGCCGACGATTCTGACGGGCATGCGGATCTCGATCGGCATTGCGTGGCTGGTGATCGTTGCCGCCGAAATGCTGGTCGGCGGCACCGGCATTGGCTACTTCGTCTGGAACGAGTGGAATAACCTCTCGATCACCAACGTCATCATCGCCATCCTCCTGATCGGCCTTGTCGGCATGCTGCTCGACCAGATTCTCGCCCGGTTTACGCAGCTGGTCACGTTCCCGGAGTGAGACGATGACCGACAAATTCATTTCCATCGAAGGCATCGCCAAGCGCTATCCGGGCGCCGATGGCGGAGCGACCGCGGTGTTCGAGAATCTCTGGCTATCGATGGCGCGCGGCGAATTCGGCTGTGTGATCGGACACTCCGGCTGCGGCAAGACCACGGTGCTGAACATTCTCGCCGGCCTCGATCAGCCGAGCGAAGGCGCCGTGATCGTGGACGGACAGGCGATCGAGGGCACCAGCCTCGACCGCGCCGTGATTTTCCAGAGCCACGCGCTGCTGCCGTGGCGCACCGTGCTCGGCAACGTCGCCTATGCCGTGACCTCGAAATGGCGCAACTGGGACCGGGCCAAGGTCAAGGCCCACGCGCAGGTCTTCATCGATCTGGTGGGCTTGACCGGCGCCGAGCACAAGCATCCCTCGGAACTGTCGGGCGGCATGAAGCAGCGGGTCGGCATTGCGCGCGCGCTCTCGATCACGCCGAAGATCATGCTGATGGATGAGCCGTTCTCGGCGCTGGATGCGCTGACCCGCGGCACGCTGCAGGACGAGGTGAGACGGATTTGTCTCGAGACCGGGCAGACCGCGTTCATGATCACCCATGACGTCGATGAAGCGATCTATCTCGCCGACAAGATTTTCCTGATGACCAATGGGCCGGGCGCGGTGCTGGCCGAAATCGTGGAAAATCCGCTGCCCAAGGACCGCGGCCGGACCGATCTGCACCGGCATCCCTATTATTACGCGGTGCGAAATCACATCGTCGATTTTCTGGTCAGCCGCAGCAAGACGTTTGCAGTCGATATGCCGGGACACGATCCGCGCAACGTACCGATGGTGCGGATCGGCAAACCCGAATTGGTGATTGCGTCGGTATCCGAGGAAACAAAACTGACGTCATGGCCGGGCTTGTCCCGGCCATCCACGTCTTCTTAGACTGATTATCAAAACGTGGATGCCCGGCAGGAGGTCGGGCATGACGAGTGCAAAGGGAGACGACACATGAAACGATCCGACCTCACCGAAAGGCTGCTCGACATCAAGCGCGAGAAGGGCTGGAGCTGGAAACACATCTGCGAAAAGATCGGCGGCTATTCCGAAGTGCTGATCGTCGGCGCCATCCTCGGCCAGATGAAGCTGACAAAACCGCAGGCGGCGAATGCCGGCGAACTGTTCGGGCTGTCCAAATCGGAAGTAGCGATGCTCAACGAGGTGCCGATGCGCGGCGAGGGCACGCCGATGCCGCCGACCGATCCACTGATCTATCGCTTCTACGAACTGGTGATGGTCAACGGCCCGGCCTGGAAGGCGCTGATCGAGGAGGAATATGGCGACGGCATCATGTCGGCGATCGATTTCGACATGGTGATGGAACGCCTGCCCAATCCCAAGGGCGACCGGGTCAAGATCACGATGTCGGGCAAATTGCGCGTCTCGAACCATGAAGCGTTGCTCACATCCTTCGAGACGCGGCAAGGGCCGCCCCTCAGGATGAGGAGATGCGGAAATCCTCATCCTTCGAGACGCGGCGAAGACGCCGCTCCTCAGGATGAGGAACTTACGTGCCACCTTCATCCTTCCATAGCGGCGAATGCGTCTCGAAGGTCCTTGATCGGGGCCATCTCGCGAACATAGGTGAAGGACCCCCTGTCCTTCATTTCGCGGGCGCATTTGAGAAACGCCGCCAGCGCAAAGCGCGACATGGCGCCGCCGACGCTGATGCGCTTGACGCCCGCGGCGGATAGCTGGTCGACGGTCAGCGTCGGGTCGGCAAAACCCATCACCAGATTGAACGGCTTGCCGAGCGCCGACACCACCGTTCGGATGGTGGCGATATCCCGAACACCGGGTGCATACAAAACGTCGGCGCCGGCGGCTTCGAACGCCTGCAGCCGCCGAATGGTGTCGTCGAGGTCGTTGCGTCCGTACAGGAGGTTTTCCGCCCTGGCCGTGAGTACGAACGGGATTGGCAGCGACCGCGCGGCCTCGACAGCCGCATGCACCCGCTCTACCGCGAGCGCGAAATCGTAAATCGGTCTGCGTGGGTCGCCGGTCGCATCCTCGATCGATCCGCCGACGGCCCCTGCCTCGGCAGCAAGTCCGATGGCCTTGGCCGCGGCCTTCGGTGCATCCGCGCCGCAGTTCTCCAGATCGGCGTTGACCGGCAGATCGGTTGCGCCGGCAATCATCCGGCAGTTCTCAATAATGGCGTCCAGGCTGACGGTCGCGCTGCCCAGCGTATTGGCCAAGCCCAGACTGGTGGTCGCGAGCGCCTCGAATCCGAGCGAAGCGAGCAGCTTTGCCGTACCGGCGTCCCAGGGGTTCGGAATGATGAAGGCGCCGGGCCTCTCATGCAGCGCGCGAAACAGCACGGCCTTTTCCATCTGGGTGCGCATCTCAACTCCTGCTCGAAATCGGCTGCTGGTTTGTCTTCCGCGTCGACCCATAGATGTCTTCAAGACATCAGACAAATTTGTTATTTCTTTCCATATCATCAGCTTTTTGCATGGCTGCCGCACACGAGTGCGATCTGCTTCGCGAAGTTCTCGCAAAGAATTGCCGAATGGAGTCGGTGTCTGGCAATGCCGGGCGGCAATACGGTCAGCAGCAGCCGGAAGGGGGGTACACCGTCAACGGATCGGTGAACTTCCAAATCACTCTGAGTAGGTCGTGGTGGTGGGGGGCGTTTACGTCCCCGCCTTCACCTGCATGATGGCCTGCGCCATCAGCTCGTCCATCTTCACGCGGAGCTGCGGTTCGGTCAGGGCAACGCCCTTGGCGGTAAGGTCGCCCAATACCTTCCGAACCACGTCGCCGTCGCCGGCTTCCTCGAAATCGGCTGCGACGACTTCCTTGGCATAGGCAATGGCGGCGTCGCCGCTCAATCCCAGCTTTTCGGCCACCCACAATCCCAGGAGCTTGTTGCGGCGGGATTCGGCCTTGAACTTCTGCTCCTCGTCCAGAGCGTACTTCTTCTCGAAACCTTCCTCGCGCTTGTCAAATGTGGTCATGGTTAAGGTTCCGATCCTATGCCGAAATGGTGACGGTGGCTCGTTGCGGCAACTCGCCTGCGTGCCTAGATATCTGGACGGATTGGTTAAAACAACAGCCTCAAAGCCGCAGCCGGAGCGGTAAAACTCGCCCCCAGGGGGTCCGGATCGATTGTGCTGGGTGGACCAATCAGTTAGGCTCGACCTTGGGCCCGGTTCTCGTTCTGTTTCCCGTTCCTGGCCTTCACGGCAGCTCCGTCGTGGGTCGCATCCTTGTCATCCGGAGCACACCAAATTCATGGATTTCAACAACACACGGTACATCCCAATGAGCCGTCGACGCCGCATTTATGAAGGCAAGGCCAAGGTGCTTTACGAGGGACCCGAGCCGGGAACCCTGATTCAGCACTTCAAGGACGATGCGACCGCGTTCAATGCCAAGAAACACCAGGTGATCGAGGGCAAGGGCGTCCTCAACAACCGGATTTCGGAGTACCTGTTTCAGCACCTCAACGATATCGGGGTGCCGACCCACTTCATCCGTCGTCTCAACATGCGCGAACAACTAATTCGCGAGGTTGAGATCGTGCCGCTGGAGGTGGTGGTGCGGAATGTGGCGGCGGGATCGCTGTCGCAGCGCCTCGGTATCGAGGAAGGCACCCAGCTGCCGCGCTCGATCATCGAATTCTACTACAAGAACGACCAGCTCAACGACCCGATGGTCTCCGAGGAGCACATTACCGCGTTCGGCTGGGCGACGCCGCAGGAAATCGACGACATCATGGCGCTGGCGATCCGCGTCAACGACTTCCTCACCGGGCTGTTTCTCGGAATCGGCATCCGTCTGGTCGATTTCAAGATGGAATGCGGCCGCCTGTTCGAAAACGACATGATGCGAATCATCGTCGCCGACGAGATCTCGCCGGATTCGTGCCGGCTGTGGGACGTCAAGTCGAACGAGAAGCTCGACAAGGACCGCTTCCGCAGGGATCTCGGCGGCCTCCTCGAGGCCTACACCGAAGTCGCCAAGCGCCTGGGCATCCTGATGGAGAACGAGCGGCCCGTCGGTTCGGGGCCGGTGCTGGTGAAGAGCTGAGGGCACTCGTGAAAGCGCGCGTTACCGTTACGCTGAAGTCAGGCATCCTCGACCCGCAGGGCAAGGCCATCGAAGGCGCGCTGAAATCGCTCGGCGTCGATGGCGTCGCCAGCGTGCGCCAGGGCAAGGTGTTCGACATCGAGATTTCGGGCTCCGACAAGGCGAAGGCCGAGGCGGCGCTGAAAGACGCCGCCGACAAGCTCCTGGCGAACACGGTGATCGAGAATTACCGGGTTGAAGTTTTGAGTTAAGCGATGGGCGAGATATCCACCAAACAGATTTGTGATCTGGCCTTGGACATCTCGAGCAACGTTGTTGAACTCCAAGCTTCAATCGATGAACTTCTGGTCGAATTGCGAATCCACAATCGGGATGTGTCGGGCAAACAACGTTTGTCCGAGGTTTCGCAGACCTTTTCCAAGGCCCTTCCGAAATGAAATCCGCTGTTCTCGTCTTTCCCGGCATCAATCGCGAGCGCGACATGGCGCGCGCGCTACGGCTCATCTCGGGCCATGAACCCGCGATGGTCTGGCATGCCGAGACATCGCTGCCCAAAGGCACCGATCTCGTGGTGGTGCCCGGCGGATTTTCCTATGGCGACTATTTGCGCTGCGGCGCAATCGCCGCGCGTGCGCCGATCATGGACGCGGTGCGCGATTTTGCCGCCGGTGGCGGGCTGGTGCTCGGGGTCTGCAACGGTTTCCAGATTCTCTGCGAGGCGGGCCTTCTGCCCGGCGTGCTCATGCGCAACGCGCGGCTGAAATTCATCTGCCACGATGTGCATCTGCGGGTCGAACGTTCGGATACCCCCTTCACGCGCGGCTACAATGCCGGGCAGATCATTCGGGTGCCGATCGCGCATGGCGAGGGCAATTACGAAGCGGACGAAGAGACGCTGAAGCGGCTGGAAGGCGAGGGGCGGGTGCTCTATCGCTACTGCTCCGCCGAGGGCGTGGTCGACGAGCAATCCAATATCAACGGCGCGGCGCAATCGATCGCCGGCATCGTCAACGCCGGCGGCAACGTGCTCGGCATGATGCCGCATCCGGAAAACCACGTCGAAGACATCATGGGCTGCACCGACGGCCGCGGCCTTTTCGCAGGCCTGGTGGCGCATCTGGAACGCGCGGCGTGAATTCTTTCACGAAGAGGCTGCTCGCGGTCGTTGCGGCGTTCACATTCGTTGTGGCCGCCGCCAGGGCGCAGGATTTTCCAAAACGGCCCATCACCTTGATCGTGCCGTTCGCGGCCGGTGGCAATTCGGACGTGATCGCGCGTACCGTCGCCGAACAGATGGGCACGGCGCTGGGGCAGACCATCGTGATCGAGAATATCGGCGGCGCCGGCGGTTCGACGGCGCTCACCCGTGCCGCGCGCGCGGAGCCTGACGGCTATACCATCGCGATCGGCAATGCCGGAACCAATGCCGCCGCCTACACGATCTATCCGATGCTCCCCTTCAAGCCCGATGCGTTCGCGCCGATCGCTGTCGTGGCGAAGACATTCGGCATCGTCGCGCTACGCAAGGATTTTCCCGCTGGCACCGTGCGCGAATTCATTGCCTACGCCAAAAGCAATCCGGGCAAGATCAATCTCGGTCACGCCGGGGTCGGCTCTTCGAATTTCCTGATCTGCAAGAGTTTTGTGCAGGCTGCCGGGATCGATGTGACGCTGGTCGGATATCGTGGTGCTGCGCCGGCGCTGACGGATACGATCGGTGGCCAGATCGATGGCGTCTGCGATGCCGCCGCATCCGTCTCGCAGTCGATCGGCGACAGGCTGGTGAAGGGGCTGGTGGTGGGCTCGACCATGCGGCTGGCCACGCTGCCGGATTTGCCGACGTCGGCGGAAGCAGGCCTGCCCGAATTCGAGGCGCAGGGCTGGAACGGGCTGTTCGCGCCGAAGGGGACGCCGCCGGAGATCATTGCAAAGCTCAATACCGCGGCTCGCACGGCGGTGGAAAGCGACGCGGTCAAAAAACGCTTTGCCGATCTGTCGACCGTCGCACCTGAGGCCAATGAGCACGCACCCGAAATTCTCCAGCAACTGGTGACGCGCGACGTCGAGAAATACCGCAAGCTGCTGGCGCCGCCACAATAAGTGGCAGCCGACTGTCCGGAGCGTGGCGCCTGCGGCTGGCCTGAAACTTGCTCCGGTATCCCTGTATTTCGCGAAAAAGCGGATCGTCCGATCGTAGGACGGAGGGACATCATGATCATTCAAAAGGCTTCCTGCACACTCGCACTCGCGGCCGTTTTGCTGTCGCACCAACCGGCGCTGGCCGAGACTACGCTGCGCATTGCCATGACAGCGTCCGATATCCCCACCGCAACCGGACTGCCGAATAATGGTTTCGAAGGAATGCGCTTCCTCGGCTACCCGATCTTCGAAGGATTGGTGCTATGGGATCTCACCAGAACCGACCAATTGGCGGCATTGCGTCCGGGGCTTGCGGAGAGATGGGAGCAGGATCCGGCTGACAACAAGACCTGGATCTTCCACCTGCGCCGCGGCGTGAAATTCCACGATGGCACGGATTTCAATGCCGATGCCGTGATCTGGAACCTTGATCGCTATTTCAACAGCGAGAGCCCGCAATTTGAACCGCCGAGCTCAGCCATGTCGCGGGCGCGCGTGCCCGTGATGGGCAGCTACAAGAAGATCGATGACGAAACCGTCGCCATCACCACGACCAAGCCGGCGTCCTATTTCCCCTATATGGCGGTCTATCTGCTGTTCACCTCGCCCGCCTCATTCGAAAAGGCGGGTAAGGATTGGGCCAAGGTCGCGACCCTGCCGGCTGCCGGTACCGGGCCGTTCCACATCACTGGGATCGTGCCGCGGCAGGAGGCGGATCTTGCGCGCTGGGAGAGCTACTGGGATGCCACCCGGAAGGCGAAGGTCGACAATGTCGTGCTGATGCCGATCCCCGAAGCGAATTCGCGACTGGCCGCCTTGCGCGCCGGCCAGGTCGACTGGATCGAAGTGCCGCCGGCCGATGGCATTGGCTCGTTGAAATCGGCGGGTTTTGCCATTACGACCGGCTCCTATCCGCATGTCTGGCCTTGGTTCTACAACATCGGCGCGGCCAACAGCCCTTTCAAAGACGTCCGGGTTCGCCAGGCGCTGAACTATTGCATCGATCGGGAAGGGTTGGTGTCACTGCTCAGCGGGACCGCGGAGCCCTCGGTGGGCTGGCTCAAGACCAGCGATCCGGATTTCGGCAATCCCGTCAACCGCTACAAATCCGACCCGGCCAAAGGCAAGGCGCTGCTCGCCGAGGCCGGATACACAGCGGCAAAGCCGTTGTCGTTCAAGGCGCTGATCTCGAATTCGGGCTCGGGGCAAATGCTGCCTTTGCCGATGAACGAATTCCTGCAGCAAAATCTGAAAGAGGCCTGCGGCGTCAATGTGGAATTCGACGTAATCGAATGGCAGGTTCTTTTGACGGCAGCACGCGCCACGCCCGACAGTCCAAATCTGCGCGGCGCCATGGTACTCAATATCAGCTCGCCATCCTCAGATGCCGGCGTCATGGCGCGCTATTTCTCAGCCGCCAATTTCTCGCCGAATGGTTTCAATTTTGAGCAATGGAAGGACGACGAATTCGAAGCCGCGCTGAAGACGATTTCGGAGGCGACCGATCCGAAAGTCATCTCGGCCGCCTACCGCAAGGCGCATGAGCGTCTCGTCGACAACCCTCCCTGGCTTTACATCGTCCACGATCTCAACCCGCGCGCGATGAGTCCGAAGGTCAAGGGCTTTGTCTCGCCGCAGTCGTGGTTCGTCGATCTGACCCTGGTCAGCGTGCAATAGAACAAGGGGAGAAGATCCGCAGGGACGCGCGGCCCGACGACAGGCTCCGCGCCGTCTCGAACCCTCATGGTGAGGAGCGCGGCAACGCCGCGCGTCTCGAACCATGGAGAGATGGATCAGCCGGCGTTGTTATTCGCCACCACCGGCGTTCGCCGCTTCACCCGCTTGATGGTGCCAGAAAATGTGAACAGCGGCCGCTCGCCGGACTTCAACACGCCGCGCAGAAAAATCATCGAGCCTCCGGCCCGCATGATTTCGCCTGTGCCCTCGACCAGTTCGCTTTCGCGCGCGGCATCGAGAAATTCGCAGCTGAACGACACCGTCACCCCCGCCCCCTGCAGCACAGGTGCGGCCATGGCGAACAGGCAATAGTCCGCGAACGCCATGAAGGCGCCGCCATGGACATTGCTCATGCCATTGAGGTGTTTCTTCTCGACCCGGAAGGCGCAGCGGATTTGGCCGTCGTCCTCCATCCGGTGCCAGAACGGCCCGTTATGGGATTCGAAGTTGTCCCGGCTCCAGGTTCGCCAGCCGGCGAACTCGCCTTCGGTTTGAACGTGCAGATCGGGGCGGTTGAGGAATGCGGATTTGGTCAGGTCGTCCAAGCGATTGGCCTTCATTTCAGATATATGAGCCCTTAAATCCGATCCATCAGCGATGTGCAAACCCCGTTTTGCATTAGGCGCCCGCAAAGCTATGGACAGCCGGAAATTGCGCCATAAAAGGCCTTTTCCACCCCATCCGATCTCCCTAATAAGGGACCTTAATTGCAACAAGAAGCCTCATGAACCAGCCGCAAATCACCCCCGAGCTCGTCGCCAGCCACGGCCTGAAGCCGGACGAGTACGAGCGCATTCTCAAGCTGATCGGGCGGGTGCCGAGTTTCACGGAACTCGGGATTTTTTCGGCGATGTGGAACGAGCACTGCTCGTACAAATCGTCGCGGCTGCATCTGCGCGGCCTGCCGACCAAGGCGCCATGGGTGATCCAGGGGCCGGGCGAGAATGCCGGCGTCATCGATATCGGCGATGGCCAGGCTGTCGTGTTCAAGATGGAGAGCCATAACCATCCGAGCTACATCGAGCCCTATCAGGGCGCGACCACCGGTGTCGGCGGCATCCTGCGCGACGTCTTCACGATGGGCGCGCGCCCCATCGCGTGCCTCAATGCACTGAGCTTCGGGGCGCCGGAGCATCCCAAAACGCGGCATCTGGTGTCGGGCGTCGTCGCCGGCGTTGGCGGCTACGGCAATTCGTTCGGGGTGCCGACCGTCGGCGGGCAGGTGCGTTTCCACACCCGCTATGACGGCAACATCCTGGTCAACGCGATGGCGGTCGGCCTCGCCGATACCGACAAGATTTTCTACGCGGCGGCCTCCGGCGTGAACATGCCGATCGTCTATCTCGGCTCCAAGACCGGCCGCGACGGCATTCACGGCGCCTCGATGGCATCGGCCGAATTCGACGACGACTCTGCCGAGAAGCGGCCGACCGTGCAGGTCGGCGATCCCTTCGCGGAGAAGCTGCTGCTGGAAGCCTGCCTCGAGATCATGCAAGCCGATTGCGTGATCGCGATCCAGGACATGGGTGCGGCCGGGCTGACATGTTCGGCGGTGGAGATGGGCGCCAAGGGCGATCTCGGCGTCGATCTCGATCTCGATGCGGTGCCGACCCGCGAGACCGGCATGAGTGCCTACGAGATGATGCTCTCTGAAAGTCAGGAGCGCATGCTCATGGTGCTCAAGCCCGAGAAGGAAAAACAGGCCGAAGCGATCTTCCGGAAATGGGGGCTGGATTTTGCCGTGGTCGGCTACACCACGCCGAGCAAGCGTTTTGTCGTTAAGCACGGCGGGGACGTGATGGCGGATCTGCCGATCAAGGAGTTAGGCGACGAAGCGCCG
>WNFO01006699.1_pt1 | contig 10182 bp, 10 predicted proteins | sample 5400251 | NCBI WGS metagenome assembly WNFO01 (sample SAMN13153354, study PRJNA577476) | soil metagenome | isolation source: 100 cm saprolite under Madrone tree | place: USA:California | collected 2016-06-14
ATTCTGGCCGCGGAGCGGGCTTCGTGCCCGGGATCCTGATTGATGATAGCGTCGACCACGCCGCCGAGCAGAAATCGTCTGGTATCGGCGGTCAATTCATGCGCGATCCAGACGATATCCTGCGCTCGGCCCGACGCTTCAAGCGCTCCTGCGATGCCCTCGTTGCCGGCACCTGCATTGTAGAGGCCAATCAGATCGGAGTGTTCGCCGAGCATGGCCGAGGTCAGCGCGCGATTCTGTTCGCTGTTGTCGCGCCCCTCGCGCGCCGGTAGCGCCACCAGATTGGGATATTCGCCGGACAGAACCTGATAAAATCCGAAATGCCGTTCTGCATGGTCGCGCAGCGACATCGAGCCGACAATCACCCCGACCTTGCCTTTCCTGCCGCCGAGGAAGCGTCCCATCAGCGAGGCCGCGGTGCGGCCGGCGGCGGGATTGTCGACGCCGACATAGTGCGCCCGTCGGGAGGAGGGTGCATCCGATACCAGCGTGACGACATGAACACCGCGCGCGACGAGGTCGTCGATCGCTGCCCTGACCCTGGTATGATCGAGCGCGACGGTCGCAACGCCATGATAGCTTGGCGAAAGCCGTTCAAGCGCCGAAGCGAGCGCAGTCGGATCGAACACATCGACATGCATGACGTCGATATAGCCGTTCTGGCTTGCCAGCCAATCGGACGTGCGCTCGACCTGCACCGACAGGTTGGACATGAAGCTGTTGGCGTTGGAGGGCAGGATGAAGGCGAAACGGAAGCTCTCGTTGCGGGCGAGCCGCATGGCGGCGGCATTGGCCCGGTACCCGAGCTTGGCGATCGCCAGTTCGACGCGGGCGATGGTCTGCCCGCGCACGCCCTCGCGCTGGTTGACGACGCGGTCGGCGGTGGCCAGCGACACACCGGCTTCGCGGGCGACATCTTCAAGCGTCGCCCTCCGGCCCGGTATTCGCTCGCCATCCGCGCTCATCGCGCCGCCCAAAGCATGCCGCGGGTCATCAGGGTTCTGATTTCGGGGACATCGAGTTCATAGGCCCGATGCCCGAGCGACGAATAGAATACGCGCCCCTGGCCGAAACGCTTTTTCCACACCACCGGCATCACGACGCCATCGACCCAGGGAGCGTGACCGGCGTTGAAGGTCGTCGTTGCCAGCACCTCGATGGCGGGGTCGACATGCATGTAATATTGCTCGGAACGGTGTTCGAAACTGTCGATGCCGGCCATCACGGGATCATCGGGCCTGGTCACGTCGACCTTGTAGTCGATGATGTTGCCGGGATGGGCCACCCATTGCCCGCCGCACATGAACTGATAGTCGACGTTGTCGCGGAACGCGTCGCACATGCCGCCATGATGTCCGGCAAGGCCGACGCCGCTCTTGACCGCGTCGCACAGCGCCAGCGCCTCCGGCTTCTCGATCTTCGACATGGTGTAGATCGGAATGATCAGCGAGAGGTTCTTGAGGGCCGGATCGAGGAAGGCCTCGGTTGTGGTTTCGATCCTGACCCCGAAGCCTTCGGCTTTCAGCCAACCTCGTATCATCGAGGCGCACAGATCCGGATCGTGTCCCGGCCAGCCGCCCCATACGATCATCGCCTCGCGCATTTTCAGCATCCTTTGCCTAATTGATTTGGCCGGTAGCAAGTCCCGGCGGTATCATGGCCGGACGTTCGACGGTGGTTTCGAGTTTTATGCGGCGTCCCTGGTCCGATGATATCTGAAACGCCTCCATGGCCTCCAGCACATGCAGCGCCAGCGCGCCGCTGGCGCGGTGCGGCCGGTTGCCGACAATGGCCGCCGCCATGTCGGCGACGCCGATGGAGCGGAATTCGCCTTCGGTGTTGCCGTGGGTATGGGGTTGTGGCTGCCATTCGCCACCGGTCTTGGCGAGGCTGACCTCGCCGCCGAAACGGTTGGGATCTGGCACCAGCAGGCTGCCGGCGGTGCCGTAGATTTCGATCGGCAGGTGGCTGTGCTTCGGCACATCGAAACTCATGGTGATGGCAATCACCGCACCCGAGACGAATTCGAGCGTGCCGGTAACGTGAGTGGCGACCTCCACCGGAATCATCGTGCCGTTGAGGGGCTCGCTGGTGATCAACCGCTCCAGACGGGGTTTTGTCGCCGCGCCCGTCACCGAGGCGATCGGACCGAGCAGCTGAACCAGGTCGGTGATGTAATAGGGGCCCATGTCGAGCATCGGGCCGCCGCCGCGAAGATAATAGAAGCCGGGCGCCGGATGCCAGCGTTCGTGGCCGGGGCACATGAAGAAGGCGGTGCCGCCGACCGGCGTGCCGATCGCCCCGTCGTCGATCAGCTTGCGCGCGGTCTGGTGCCCGCCGCCGAGGAAGGTGTCCGGCGCGCAGCCAACGCGCAGATTTTTCTCGGCGGCGAGATCCATCACCTTGCGCGCCTCGGCGACATTGACGCCGAGCGGCTTTTCCGAATGGACATGCTTGCCGGCGTTCAGAACCGCGAGGCTGACATCAGTATGGGCCAGCGGCACCGTCAGGTTGACGACGATTTCGACGTCATCGCGTTTCAGCATCTGGTCGACCCGCATGCCGGGAACGCCGAATTCTTTTGCGCGCTGCTCGGCCGCCGCCGACCGCATATCGGCGACCGCGCGCAGTTCGATATTCGAAAACTGCTTCATGGCCGTCAGGTAGGCCTTGCTGATGACGCCGCAGCCGATGACGCCGATGCCGACTTTTCTCATGGAGACTCCGCTTCGATCCGTTTGAGTTTGGTTGGTGTGAAAGCTCAGCCCTTGACCGCTCCCGCCGTTAGTCCGGCGACGATGTGTTTTTGCGCGAACAGAAACAGGATGATGGTCGGCAGGATCGTCAGCGTGACGAACGCCAGGATCAGGTGCCATTCCGACGAATATTCGCCCTGATAGACCATGATGCCGAGTGGCCAGGGATAGAGGTCGTCGCTGTTCAGCATGATCAACGGGATCAAATACGAGTTCCAGCTGTTGACGAAAACGATGGTGCCGACGGTCGCGAGAATCGGGCGCGACAGCGGCAGCGTCACATAGCGGAAAAACTCGATATAGCTGCAGCCGTCGATTCGGGCTGCTTCGAGAAGTTCATACGGAATGTCCTTGAAGAAACGCCGCAGCAACAGGATGCTCATCGCCAGCGCAAACGCCACCTGCGGCAGTACGACGCCGAAATAGGAGTCGAGCAACCCGAGATCGCGCACCTTGATGAACAAAGGCAGGATGGCGGTCGCCGCCGGAAACAACAGGCCCATGGTGATATAGCTCATCAGCATGGCGCTGCCGAAAAACTTGATTTGCGCGAACACGAAAGCGGCCATCGATGCGGCGATCAGCGTCAGCACCACGGTCATGGTCGAAATGATCAGCGAATTGCCGAGCAGCTGCCAGTACCGTTTCGACCATAGAATTCCGCCATAGTTCTCCCATTCCCACACCTGCGGCAGGCCGAACGGATTGGTACGCAATTCGCCGAGTGATTTGAAGCCGCCCAGCACGGTCGCCACCAGCGGCGTCGCGACAAAAACCACCACGACCGCCAGGAACAGCATCTTGTACAGCGCGGCCAGGTCGAAACCCCGATCGGAGAAAGTTGCCTGATCACTCATCGCGCATGAACCAGCGTTTGTAGGTGAAGGCAAAGGTGACGCAGACGCAGAACAGGATGACGCCGACCGCGCTGCCGAAGCCGACGCGCATCCGCATCACGCCGAAGGTGTAGAGAAAGCTCACCATGGTATGCGAGGAATCCGCCGGCCCGCCGCGCGTCAGCGGCATGATCAGATCGAACAGCTGCAGCGAGCCGACGATGGCAAAGAACGCCGAGAGGCGAATGGTGGGGTAAAGCAGCGGAATCACGATGTAGCGCAGGTTCTGCCAGCGCGTAGCCCCATCGATTTGTCCCGCTTCGACCAAATTGCGGTCCATGCCCTGCAAGGCGGCGATGAACAGCATCATGTGAAAACCGAAATACTTCCACACGATCACGATCAGGATCGCGAGCATCGAGGTCTGCGGGCTGGCGAGCAGATGCGGCGCCTGGGCGCCGAATGCCCTGAAGATCGCGGCGAGCAGGCCGTAGTCGCCGTCATAGACGAAGCTGAAGATCAGGCCGGTGGCGATTTCAGCCAGGATATAGGGCATGAAGAACAGCATGCGCAGTGCCACCGCGCCGCGAAACTTCTCCGCCAGGATCAGAGCCAGCGACAGCGCCAGCGGCAACTGGATCGACAGCGACACCACGATGATCAGGATGTTGTTGCGGAAGGCGAGGCCGAAGGCGCGGTTGTCGAACACGAAGCGGTAATTGTCGAAGCCGATCCAGTTCTTCGGGCTGCCGAAGCCGTTCCAGTTGAAACCGCTGTACCACGCCGCCTCGACCACCGGCATCATGACAAACAGCGTGAACAAAAGGAGCGCAGGCGGCAGAAACAACAGCGCCGCCGTAAGCTTTCCAGAGTCGAACGGCCGATGGGCAGTGAGCGCGCTCATGGATATTCCCATCGCCTTGTGATTGGCAACCAACATCATGCCACGGCCGGACGCAGGGCTGAGGAAATCCGCAACCTGTTTCTTTAGTTGCCCTGCCTGTAGGCGTCCTGGATCGCCTTGGCGGCTGCTTCGGGCGTCATGCTTCCGCCGGCGATTTCGGCGGTGACGTCATTGACCACGCGTCCAACGGAGGGGCCGAGGCTCTGATCGTAGAAGTTTTGATGATATTTTGATCGTGCCAGGTTCTGCGCGACGGTTTGCATCAGCGGATTGGCGAGCCCTTCGCTTGCGCCCCTGTAAACCGGAATCAGAAAGTTGCCGGCAGCGAGACGTTTCTGCACCTCCAGCGAGACGAAGTATTTCAGGAACTCGACCGCCTGTTTCGGCGCGCCCTTGGTGACCAGCCAGCCGTTGATACCGCCCAGCGTGTCGGTCGGGTCGCCATTTCCACCGGAAACCGTCGGGAAATCGAACCAGCCAAGGGTTTCGTCGCTGAGGCCCTTTTTATCGGCGGCAAGCGCGCGCTGCTGGTGATAGGCGGTGCTGATCGCCAGCGTCATCGCTGCCTTGCCGTCGCCGAAGGCGCCGACCGCTTGCGGATTCTTGAAGCCGAGGAAGCCATTTTGGAACGGCTGAAGATCGACCAACTGCTTGAACAGCTGCCCCGATTTGATGAAGGTCTCGCCCTCGAAGCCGCCGTTCTCGCCGCGCAGCGCCGCCTCGAAGGCCGGTTTGCCGCCGACGCGGACCGCAAGGTTGGTCCAGTAGAAATGGATCGGCCATTTGTCCGCGCCGCCGACCATCAGCGGTGTTACTCCGGCCGCCTTCAGCTTCTTGACCGCATCGAGCAGATTGTCCCAGGTCTTGATCCCGGCGCCGTCGATACCGGCCTTCGCCATCAATTCCTTGTTGTAGAAAAAACCGACCTGCGACTGCGCATAGGGGATGCCGTAAATCTTGCCGTCAAAGGTGAAAGCATTGACCGCGGCCGGCGCCAGATTGTCTTTGTAGCCCGATATCGGTACGGCGATGTCCTCAAGCACGCCGGCATCGATCTGCGATTTCAAAACCCCACCGGCCCAGCTGTAAATGATGTGAGGCCGATCTTTCGATTGCAGCATGCTTGGCAGTTTGGCCTTGTAAGCCTCGTTCTCGAGGAACTGCATCTCAATTTTGACGCCGGGATTTTTGGCCTCGAAGTCGCGTGCGACTTCCTCCCAGATTTTCACCTGGTTCGGGTTGACCTCAAGATGAAGCCACTTGACCGATGTTTGCGCCGCGGCTGCCCCGGCCGTCAGCAGCAGCCCGACCGCCGCCATCGCGGCCCGCCCGGGTATCCTCATGTTGGCCTCCCAGAGATCGTTTTTGACGCTGCCTAAACTCTATCTCCGGATATTGAGGTGCGCAACTCACATTTTGACGTATTCAGTCAGCCGCTGTGGTAAGGATGGCGGCGCAGGGGCCACCGCTAGGGAGTGAAAAAATCATGACCGCTGTTCAGTCGACTGGGGCGATTTATCCGGATCTCGCCAACAAGACCGTACTTGTCACCGGCGGTGGCAGCGGCATTGGCGAAGCTATCGTTCGGCGCTTCGCAGCGCAGGGTTCGAACACGGCCTTCATCGACATCAAGGAAATCGAGTCGCAGGCGCTGGTGAAAGAACTGGCGTCGCAGGGCCATCGGGTTCATTTCGAGCCCGCCGACCTCACGGACATCGCCGCGCTGCGTTCCGCGATCGACAAGATCCGCGGCGTGTTTGGCGGGGTCCAGATTCTCATCAACAATGCGGCGCATGATGAGCGCCATGCGACGCTCGAGGTGACGCCGGAATATTGGGACGACCGGATTGCCGTCAATCTGAAGCACCAGTTTTTCGCGGCGCAAGCCGTGCTCCCCGACATGATCGAGGCGAAGGCCGGCTCGATCGTCAATTTCGGTTCGACCTCGTGGATGATTGGGCAGGGCGGTATGGCGGCCTACACGGCGGCGAAGTCCGGCGTACTCGGGCTCACCCGGTCGCTGGCGCGCGATTTTGGTCCCTACAACATCCGGGTCAACGCCATCGCGCCAGGCTGGATCATGACGCAGCGGCAGCTCGATCTCTGGCTCAATCCGGAAAGCGAGAAGGAGTTGATGCAGCGGCAATGCCTGAAGCGCCGCCTGATGCCCGACGAAATCGCGCGGGCCACGCTGTTCTTTGCTTCCGACGAAGCCTGCGCCTGCACCAACCAGCAATATGTCATCGACGGCGGTTGGGTCTGAGGGCTCTACTTCGTCACGACGGTAGATGGATCGCGGCGTCATCCCGCCGTACGCAAGTTCTCTCACTCCTTTGTCGCCGAAGCTACGACCGGACCACTGCGAGCGGAGGCGCGGGCAAAACGCGGCGCTGCGACGCCGGCCGCTGTCTTCTCGCGCGCCCAATCACGCTGCCATTCGCCCAGCACAGCAAGCCAGGTGGTCGGCACCGCCCCGGCGGCGACCATGCGGCGCACAGCCATGTCATGGGCTTCCAACGTGACGCCGCCTGAAGCATCGGTGACAATGAAGACGTCATATCCTTCGGCGATTACTCCCTGGGAAATGAAGGTGGGCCGCTCAGGCAGCGGCGGGGTCGAGAAAGACGTGTAGGGTTCGGATTCGGCCGCCTTCAATCCGGGCGACGTCGGTTCCCGTCACGGCCGCGGGACCGTTAGGTGGACCGGACTGCCAGCGCAGGCGCCCGAGACCGTGGTGGCCGACGGCCGGGCCGATCGCGGTGAAGACGAAGTCTGGCGGCAGGCTCGACAAGAGCGTTTTTACCGCCTGGCTGATGGCGACATGGCCCGTCGCTGCCGCATCCGGTTCATACAGTATCGCATCGTCGGCATAGAGTTCTGCGATGGCTTTCATCCGACGCGAGGCGTCGTGCTCGCCGAACACGCGCGCGAGGTTCGCCTGCATGAGGCTGTCATAGTCGATGGTTTCAGCGGTCATCTTCTGCCTTCCGGGGGTAAGGAGTTCCGGAAGGCGAGTGTCGTCGCGCGCTCAATATGGTTTCGCTCGCCTGTCCGGTCGAGCGACTATTATCTAGCTGCCTGGGGAAGACACTGTTCGATTCTGCTGTTGGCAGTTCGAATCCGCTACGGGATCGTGATCAATTTTTTCGGTCGTGTCGCCACGCCGCCGGCGTCGCTCCGGTGAGTTTCCGAAATGTCCGCCCGAAATGTACCGCATCGGCAAAGCCGGTGGCCTCGGCCACATCGTCGAGCGAGGCGCTGGTGTCGATCAGCAGCGCCTGCGCGCGCCGGATGCGCGCGTCGAGTTGCCAGCGATAGGGCGCCATCCCTGTCGAAGCCTTGAACGCCCGGCTGAAGTGCGACTGCGACAAGCCCGCCAGCGCCGCCAGATGCGCGAGGTCGACGCGCTTCGGCAGGTTCGCGTCTAGATACTCGACGACACGCTCAAGCTGGGAGGAAGGCAGACCCTTGGCGTTCGCGCCAGGCTCTGATGGCTCGGCGAAGAGCCGCGCCGCGATCGCAGCGGTCAGCCCGTCGCCATAGAGTTGCGCCGACGGATCAGAGTCGTTCACCGCATCAGAGAGCAGCCCGACCAGGGTCCAGATGCGATCGTCGGAAAAGCGGAGCCGCGGCATGGTGGTCGCATTAGCGTCCAATTCGACGGCCAACCGCTCGCGCAGCACCGCGAGATCGAAGCTCAGGGTCGCGTCCTTCACAAAGCGCGCGTCGGCGCTATAGCCCCACATCTCCATGCCGGCCGGCGCGAAGTGCATGTGCCTGGGCATATAGCCGATCGGACAGGGCTGGTCCTCGTGCAGGCGTGGTTCGCAGGGGCTTCCGACTTCTTCCAGCAGAACGCTGAGGCGGGTTTCGGACTCGTAGCGCAGATGGTGAGCCACCCGACCTGCGCAATAGAATTCGCTGACGTCGACGTCCACGCCGTTCCATGCGCGCCGCGCTACTGATAGGCTTAGCACATTCTCAGGCAATGACGTCAAACGATCGGCGCGCGTCTGCAAGTGCGGGCCCTCCGGCTGTCAGAGCGAATATCCTAGCGCGACGGCCAATAAAAGTAATGAGCTTCACGAAAATCGTGATCGAGCCCGAAAACGGTCACGGATTGCTCCGATCCGGTGGAGGAATAAGGCAGTGCCAACTTTCCTGCGACGAGGCCGCCGAATTTACGATCGAAGCCCGGTACGCCTAGGCGGGCGTGAGGCGCGGCGCTAGCCTGCCCCGATGGTGGATTGGACGGACCGAGCCGGGAAAGTGAAGCATCACCAGTACTTAACGGCGGTCAAACAAAGCGTGCAGTACCGAATGCCGTACCACCCCGCCTTCAAAGCGCTCGCAAGCTAACGATCTCGCGTGCCATCTTCCTTTGGCGGCTGCCGCGTATTGCAGCGTACGCCAATCTACGCGACGGCATGTTGTCAATCTTCGGAAGTACGTTCACTTAATCAGAGCGATCGCATCGCGGAAGCGCGGATGCTCGGCGCTTCCGAGCCATTCGAACACGACCATCTCGGTCGTGACGATCTCGGCGCCGTGCCTCTCCATGCGGCGAATTGCGGTCTCCTTGCTCTCCGGTTGACGCGAGCCGAGAGCGTCCCGTACGACGTAAACCTTCCGTCCCGCGTCCAGCAAACCGAGAACGGTCTGCAGCACGCACACATGGGCCTCGCAGCCGGCAACCACGATGTGCCGGTCCGCCGGAATCGCTCCGAGGAAGTCCGGCTCGCGGACGGCATCGAACGTCATCTTGTGCATTATCCGTCCGGCGCTGATCGGCAGATCATCCACCGTCGCACCGAGACCCTTCGCGTTCTGTTCGGTGAACACGATCGGCACGTCGATCAGGTAGGCCATGTCGATAAGCCGCTTTGCATTCTTCACGGCGACCGTACCCTGATCGATCGACGGCATCAGGCGGGATTGGAAGTCGACGATGAGGAGCAGCGACTTCGTCGGGACGACCGTAAGCATGGCGTCACTCCTTGTTGAGTTGCAAGATCCTGCCGCGCACGAATTCTTCCATCAATTCGGGAGCAGACGCGCCGAACATCCGAATGCGGCCGGTGTGCAGCAGCAGGAGCAGACCGGTCGCGTGTGCGAAGCAGTCCACCATTAGCATGTTGGCCTTCTGCCGCGATGCGCCGAGAGCCTCTGCGGCCTCTGCGATCGGATGTAGCGCGGCCTCCAGTGCCGCGTTCAATTCCTCGTCGCGGGCGTGTCCCAGCCCGGCCGGCTTCATGCCACCGCGGAACAGGTAGAAGCCGAGATCCAAATCGCGAGGATTCTCCGCATAGTACCGGAAGAAGGCCATCGCGGCGGCGCGAAGCTTCTGTTTCGGACCACGCGTCGTCGCGACGGCCTCATCGACGGTGCCGCCCAGGGAGGCGAGGGAGTCGCGCAGCACCTCGGCATAGATCGCTTCCTTCGAGTCGAAATGGAAATAGAGCGCCGCCGGCGTATATCCAGCTCGCGTTGCGATCGCGCGCAGGCTCGCGCCTTCGAGGCCCTCGGCCGCGAACACCTCCCGCGCCGCGTCCAGGATCAGTTCCCGCTTGTGTTCGCTGACCGCCTGTTGCCGCCCCGCTCGCCGCTTTTCCGCCATCCGTCGCCTTTCGCGGTTGACAACAATTCCAGTTTTGCTAAATTCTAACACCGTTCAAAAAAATGAACA
>WNFO01017423.1_pt1 | contig 10182 bp, 7 predicted proteins | sample 5400251 | NCBI WGS metagenome assembly WNFO01 (sample SAMN13153354, study PRJNA577476) | soil metagenome | isolation source: 100 cm saprolite under Madrone tree | place: USA:California | collected 2016-06-14
TCGGGCCGCAAAGGGCCAGGACATCAGCCAGATTGCCAGTGTGGCCAGCTTTTTCGTAAGCCGCATCGACTCGCTCATTGACACCAAGATTGAGGAAAAACTCAAGGCCCGCGCGGACGCCGCCCAGGCCGCTCTGCTCGAAAGCATTCGTGGTAAGGTAGCCATTGCCAACGCCCGTCTCACCTACAAGAAGTATCGGGAACTGTTCGGCGGCCCGCGTTGGAAGGCTCTCGCCTCCAAAGGCGCCCAGACGCAGCGCCTGCTGTGGGCCAGCACCAGCACCAAGAATCCCAAGTATCGCGATGTGCTTTACGTCGAGGAACTCATCGGCGCGGACACCGTCGACACCATTCCTCCCGCCACCTTTGACTCCTTCCGCGATCACGGCAAGCTGCGCCCCAGCCTCACCGAAAACGTTGATGGCGCCGCAAAGACCATGGCCGACCTTGCTAAAGCAGGAATCTCCATGAAGGAAGTGACCGACAAGCTTCTGGTGGACGGCGTGAAACTCTTTTCCGACGCCTTCACCACATTGCTGGCCGCCACCGGCAAAAGCGCTGGGGTGCGCGCGTGAGCGTCAACAAACAAACCTACAAATTGCCAAAGGAACTTGCGGGCGCGGTAGCTGCGTCCCTGAACGACTGGAAACAAAACAACAAAGTAGCGCGCCTCTGGCGGAAGGATGCTTCGCTCTGGACCGGCACGGACGAGAGCAATTGGCTCGGCTGGCTCACCATCACCGAAGAACAGCTTGCCAATATTGACGCGCTGAAACAGATTGCCGATGACGTGAAGAAGGCGCGCTTCAAGCACGCCCTCTTGCTCGGCATGGGCGGTTCCAGCCTTTGCCCGGAAGTTTTGCGTCTGACGTTTGGAAAAATCAAAGGTTTTCCCGAGTTACACGTTCTCGATTCCACCGACCCCGCCCAAATCCGGGCCATCGAAGCGAAGGTGGACCTCAAGAGCACCGTCTGCATCGTTTCGAGCAAGTCCGGGAGCACGCTCGAGCCAAATATTTACAAGCAATACTTTTTCGAGCGCGTGAAAGGCAAAGTCGGCGAAAAGGAAGTTGGCAATCGTTTTATCGCCGTCACCGATCCGGGCTCCAAGATGCAACAGGTCGCCGAAACCGATAAGTTCCGCAAGATATTCTTTGGCGTTCCGAGCATCGGCGGCCGCTATTCAGCGATTTCCAATTTCGGCATGGTTCCCGCAGCGGTTATGGGTCTGGACGTCGCCAAATTCCTCAAAAACACCGGGGAAATGGTCAAAGCCTGTGGTGCATCTTCTGCCGCCGATTCGAATCCTGGCGTCATTCTCGGAACCATCATGGGCGTCGCCGCCAATCATGGCCGCGACAAAATCACCATCATCGCTTCTCCGGGAATCTCCGACCTCGGCGCGTGGCTTGAACAACTAATTGCTGAATCCACAGGAAAAATCGGCAAAGGCATCATTCCGGTGGATCGCGAGCGCCTCGCCAAACCGGCCACCTATGGCCACGATCGCCTCTTCGCTTATCTGCGCCTGGCGTCGAAGCCCAACAAGGCCCAGGATGCCGCCGTCGCCGCTCTCGAAAAGGCTGGCCAACCCGTCGTTCGAATCACCCTGCCAAACGCCTACACTCTCGGCCAGGAATTTTTCCGTTGGGAAATCGCTACGGCCGTCGCAGGTTCCCTCATCGGCATCAACGCCTTCAATCAGCCTGACGTCGAAGCCAGTAAGATCGAAACCAAGAAGTTGACGAGCCAGTACGAAACGACCGGGAGCCTGCCGCCGGAGTCGCCCTTCTTCGAGGAAAAAGGCATCAAGCTTTTCGCCGACGAAAAAAACACCGCGGCCCTGCAGGGCCGCGCGAAACTTGCCGACGTTTTGAAAGCTCATCTCTCGCGACTAGGCGCCGGCGATTATTTTGCCGTCCTCGGTTACATCACCATGAATCCCGCAAACGAAAAGATTCTGCAAACCATTCGAATCGCCGTGCGCGACAAGAAAAAAGTCGCCACCGTTCTCGGCTTCGGCCCCCGCTTCCTCCACTCCACCGGCCAAGCCTACAAAGGCGGCCCCAATAGCGGCGTTTTTCTCCAGATTACTTGCGACGAAGCCAAGGATCTGCCCGTGCCCGGCCAAAAATACACATTCGGCATTGTGAAGGCTGCACAAGCCCGCGGCGATTTTGCCGTTCTCGCCGAACGTGGCCGCCGCGCCCTGCGCGTCCATCTGGGGAAAAATCTAAAGCCGGGGCTTGCCGCTCTGACCAAGGCCGTACAAAAAGCGATCGTATAACATCGTAAAAAATCTACTCTGCGAAAGTCTGAGGAGCGCTGACGATGCAACTGGGGATGATCGGTTTGGGAAGAATGGGCGCCAACATGGTGCGGCGCCTGCAAAAAAACGGTCACACCTGCGTCGTCTACGACCGCAGCGCCGACTCGGTCAAACAACTCGAAGGCGAAGGCGCCACCGGCGCCACTTCCCTCGATGATTTCGTCAAGAAACTCCAGAAGCCCCGCGCCATCTGGCTCATGGTTCCTGCAGCAGTAGTCGATGCTTCGCTCCACGATTTAGCGGCCAAGCTCGAAGCCGGCGACATCGTCATCGATGGCGGAAATTCCTACTACATCGACGACATCCGCCGCGCCAAAGAACTTTCCTCCAGAGGCATCCACTATTGTGACGTGGGCACGAGCGGTGGCGTCTGGGGCCTCGAACGCGGCTACTGCCAGATGATCGGCGGCGAAACTGAAGTCGTGAAGCACCTCGATCCGATTTTCAAGACGCTCGCCCCCGGCCGCGGCAACGTCGATCGCACCCCCGGCCGTGACAAAGTTCCCGGTACCGCCGAGGAAGGCTATCTCCACTGCGGCCCTTCCGGCGCCGGCCATTTCGTCAAGATGGTCCACAACGGCATCGAGTACGGCTTGATGGCCGCCTACGCCGAGGGCCTCAACATTCTCAAGCACGCCAACGCCGGCAAATCCCATCGCGAAGCCGACGCAGAAACCACTCCGCTCCGAAATCCCGAACACTATCAGTACGATTTCAATCTTGCAGACGTCACCGAAGTATGGCGCCGCGGCAGCGTCGTCGCCTCCTGGCTGCTCGACCTGACCGCCATTTCCCTCCTCGATCAGCCCAACCTCGAGCGCTTCTCCGGCCGTGTCTCCGATTCCGGCGAAGGCCGCTGGACCATCCTCGCCGCCATCGAATCCACCGCCCCCGCACCCGTTCTGACCGCCTCTCTTTTTCAGCGGTTCACCTCCCGCGGCGAAGATGACTTTGCGGCAAAAGTTTTATCGGCGATGCGCTTCCAGTTCGGCGGGCACATCGAAAAGAAGTCCGGGCACTAGAGCTTTCAAGAATCCATTGACACACGAAGACAGGAAGCCCTTCTCATGAGCCTGAATCATCTGGAAGTGAACCCCACCGCGGCGCCCTGCGTGATGGTTATTTTTGGCGCCACCGGCGACCTCACCAAGCGCAAGCTCATCCCCGCCCTCTGCAATCTCGCTCAGGACGGGCTTCTTCCCGAGCAGTTCGCCATCGTCGGCTTCGCCACCAATGATTTCACCACCGAGAGCTTCCGCAAGATGCTCGGCGAGGAAGTTCCCAAGTACGCTCCCGCGCCGGTCGACATGAAATTCTGGGATAGCATCGCCCAGCGCATCTACTACGTCCGCGGCGATTTTCAGGACGCCGAAGCGTACAAGCGACTGAAAGACCAGATTGACCAGGCGGACAAGCTTCATGGCACGCAGGGAAACAGATTCTTCTATTTGGCGGTCGCGCCGCGATTCTTCTCTCCGATCGCCAAGATGCTGGGCGATTGCTGCCTGACGAAGGAAGAGAGCGAATTACGTCGACCACGTGCAGATCACCGCCGCCGAAACCGTTGGCGTCGAGCATCGCGGCGGCTTCTACGAAACCGCCGGTGCCCTTCGCGACATGGTCCCCAACCATCTTTTCCAGCTGCTCACCATGACCGCCATGGAGCCGCCCATATCCTTCGATGCCGATCAAGTCCGCAACAAGCAAGCGGAAGTGCTCCATGCCATCCAGCCGCTTAGTCCTGAAGACGTGCTCAAAAACATGGTGCGCGGCCAGTACGGTGGCGGCACCGTGGACGCTCAGCACGTTGCCGGCTATCGCAGCGAACCGGATGTCGCTCCCGATTCCAACACCGAAACTTTCGTCGCACTCAAATTACAAATCGACAATTGGCGCTGGGCTGGCGTTCCTTTCTATCTCCGTACCGGCAAACGCCTCGCGCAGCGCACTACGGAAATCGTTATCCAGTTTCGCCGCACTCCTTTCGTCCTTTTCCGCAACACCGCCGTTAAGAACCTCGAAACCAACCGCCTCGTCATCCACATTCAGCCCGAGGAAGGCATCTCTCTCAGCTTCGGTGCAAAAGTTCCCGGCTCGATCATGAAGCTGGGCCTCGTGAACATGGATTTCGACTACGGCACTTATTTCGGTCTCGAGCACAGCACCGGCTACGAACGCCTTCTGCGCGATTGCATGGCCGGTGACGCCACGCTCTTCCAGCGATCGGACATGGTCGAAGCCGGTTGGAATGTCATCCAACCGATCCTCGACGTGTGGCACGCCCTGCCCGCCCGTGGATTTCCAAATTATGCCTCCGGCTCCTGGGGTCCCATCGAGGCAGACGACTTGCTCGAACACGATGGCCGCGCGTGGCGGCGCATCGGCGAAGAAGAAGTGGACAAGCGCGGCCGCATTGCTGTCCCGGAAAAAACCGGAATCATCACCTGAGAGGAACGCATGGAGCGTGAGATTCGAATTCTCGCCGACGGCGTGGCCATCGCCAAGCGCGCAGCGCAGGAATTCGTCCAAGCCGCGGCATCCGCAGTGAACGCGAAAGGCTCGTTTAACGTTGCACTAGCAGGCGGATCAACGCCGAAAGCGCTTTACAGCCTTCTGGTGAACGATCCTGCCCTGCGCTCGCAGGTTCCATGGGACAAAACGCATCTGTTCTTCGGCGACGAGCGCCACGTCCCCCCGGACCATCCGGACAGCAATTTCCGCATGGCCACCGAAGCGATGATTTCGAAATCTCCCTTGAAGCCGGAACAAGTCACCCGCATCAAAGGCGAAAATCCCGACGCCGGCCAGGCCGCGCTGGAATACGAGAAAACTCTTCGCGATTTTTTCAATCTGAAAGCTGGAGACTTTCCGCGCTTTGATCTCCTCCTCGTCGGGATGGGCAACGAAGGACATACCCTCTCGCTGTTCCCCGGCACCAAAGCCCTTCACGCCGATGGCCGCATCGCCGTAAGAAACTGGGTCGGCAAGCTGGCCACCGACCGCATTACCCTCACTGCGCCGGCCGCTAGTAATTCCGCGGAGATTCTCTTCATGGTCACCGGCGCGGACAAAGCTTCGGCCCTGAAATCAGTTCTCGAAGGCCCGTTCGAACCCGACCAGTTGCCCGCGCAATCGCTCCAGCCCAAAAATGGAAAATTGCTCTGGCTGGTGGACGCTGCCGCTGGCAGCTTGCTCACCTCCGGTATTCGAGATTAGCGGACTGCCGCGCAGTCACAGTACAATAGTGGATTAGCACACCGCGAATGAATCGAGGAGAATGAAATGGCAACAACAGTGACATCAGGAAAAATCGAAACCTACCTCGGCGCAAAAGCCGAATCCCTGTTGGGATTCAAATCGCCCAAAATCGCCAAGGAGCGCTTGCATCTCCCCGGCCCGGACTTCATCGACCGCATCTACGCCGCCACCGACCGCAACGTGCGCGTGCTCACCAATCTCCAGCGCATGTTTGGCCACGGCCGCCTCAGCGGCACCGGCTATCTCTCCATACTCCCCGTCGATCAGGGCATCGAACATTCCGGCGGCGCCAGCTTCGCCAAGAATCCCGATTATTTTGACGGCGGCAACATCGTCAAGCTCGCCATCGAAGGCGGCTGCAACGCCGTCGCCTCCACCTTCGGCGTCCTCGGCTCCGTTGCCCGCCTGTATGCCCACAAAATTCCCTTCATCGTCAAAATGAATCACAACGAGCTGCTCACCTTCCCCAATAAGGCCGACCAAATTCTTTTCGGCACCGTCCAGCAAGCTTACGACATGGGCGCAGCCGCCGTTGGTGCCACGATTTATTTCGGCTCCGACCAAAGCAGCCGCCAGATCGTCGAAATCAGCCAGGCTTTCGCCCATGCCCACCAACTCGGCATGGCCACCGTCCTCTGGTGCTACCTCCGCAACAACGCCTTCAAAAAGGACAAGGACTATCACCTCTCCTCCGACCTGACCGGCCAGGCCAACCATCTCGGCGTCACCATCCAGGCCGATATCATCAAGCAAAAGCTCCCCGAAAATAACGGCGGCTATGCCGCGCTCAACATCGGCGACTCCAGTTACGGCAAATTCGACAAGCGCATCTACACCGAACTCAACAGCGATCATCCCATCGACCTCACTCGCTACCAGGTCATCAACTGCTTCTGCGGCCGCTCCGGCCTCATCAACAGCGGCGGCGCTTCCGGCGCCAACGATTTCGAGGAAGCCGTCGCCACCGCCGTCATCAACAAGCGCGCCGGCGGCACCGGCCTCATCTCCGGCCGCAAAGCCTTCCAACGCCCCATGAAGGAAGGCGTCCAGCTCCTTAACACCATCCAGGATGTCTACCTAAGCCCCGAAGTCACCGTCGCCTAGCTCCCATTTTTCTTTTTGTCCTTTGTAGGGGCGCAGCACCGCTGCGCCTTCTCCCGCGTGTGGTCTTGGAGGGGCCGGGCTTCAGCCCGGCCTCCTCGCTTTTCTTGTTTGTAGGGGCGGGGCTTGCCCCGCCCGTGGGGAGGCAAGTCGCCCGCAACCTCCCGCCACAATATCTGCTGTAATCCGGATAATTGTGCGTTACTATTTCGTTTAGTGAATTCCGTTTTCGGGCGCTTGCATGAACCCAGGTCTCTCTCTTTGCCTTGCTCTGCTAGTGTCCTTGTCCTCTTCCGTAGCGCGCGCGCAGGCGCTTCCGACTTCTGCGGCCAAACCGGATAGGCCTTCGCAAGAATCTCTTGCCAAAGAACCATACGTCTTCGAGTCGATCCAGAATCGGGTCCGCTTCGAGGCTGATGGCAAGGGGCAACGCGATGTAATCTTTCGCGCGCGTATCCAGTCCGAGTCTTCTGTCCGGGAGTTTGGACTCCTGGCCTATCCGTTTGCTGCCTCCTTTGAGACTCTCGACCTGGTGTATGCCCGCGTCCACAAGCCCGACGGCACCATAGTTGAAACCCCGGCCTCGGATGTTCAGGAACTCGATTCCGCCGTTAGCCGTGAAGCGCCGATGTACACGGACGAGCGCGAAAAACATCTCGCCATCAAATCACTCTCCGTGGGAGACATTCTGGAAGCACATTTTCGCTGGACGGTTCATGATCCCATCGCGCCCGGACATTTCTGGTATGACCACTCGTATTTCCGCGATGGCGTCTGCCTCCAGGAAATCTTGGAAATTGATGTCCCCGCGAGCTCCTCGGCGAAGATCCGCAACACTGACCCCCAACCCTCCGTCCAGGAAGAAAACGACCGTCGCGTCTATCATTTCGAAAGGTCAAATCCCCAAAAACTGCCCGACGCTAAAATACTCTCCTGGGAAAAGGACTATCATGGACTTCAACCGCCGGACGTTCAGCTGACTTCTTTCGCGAACTGGGAAGAAATCGGCCGCTGGTTCAGTTCGTTAGCCAGGCCAAAAGTAATGGTTTCGCCTGAAATTCGTTCCAAGGCGGAAGAGCTGACCAAAGGCAAGTCTTCTGAAGAGGAGAGAATTCGCGCCATCTATGACTTCGTCTCCGCTCGTTTCCGCTATATCGGGATTGATCTGGGATTAAGCCGCTATACTCCTCACGGAGCTCCTGATGTTTTGATCAACCGCTACGGCGATTGCAAGGACAAACACACTCTCTTCGCTGCCCTCCTTCAGAGTGTGGGCGTCGCTGCCTACCCTGCCCTGGTCAGTTCGAAATATCGAATCGATGATTCCTTCCCCACTGTGAGCCTTTTCGATCATGTGATCACCTTGATTCCTCGCGAGGGCTCTTTTTTGTTCACGGACACAACGCCTGAGGTGGCTCCTCTTGGCCTTCTCGTTCGGACTATCCGCGACCGCCAGGTTCTGGTCATCCCCGATTCCGGTCCGGCTCGGCTGGTTACCACTCCGGCGGATCCGACTCTTCCAAATTACGAGCATTTCAACATCGACTCTTCGATTGATGAGAACGGAACCCTCGATGCAAAAATGCGCCTCGAAGAGCGCGGTGATGACGAGTTGGGTTTGCGCCTCGCTTATCGTGCTACGCCGCAGAATAGCTGGCAGGAACTCACTCAAAAGATTGTCGGCGCCATGGGCTTCGGCGGCTCTGTCAGCAACGTCTCGGTGATTCAGCCGGAAGATACGTCACGGCCCTTTTGGCTCACTTTCTCCTATCATCGGACTGACTTCCCCGAGTGGAAGAATCACAGAATTGTGCTTCCGTCTCCTTTTTTCTTCCTGGCTCAGCTCACCGAAGAGCAAAAACTTTCGAAGGAGCCTCTTCCGTTGGGCGCCCTTCAGGATGTCACTTTTGACTCGACTGTAAAGTTTCCGAAGGGCTACTCCGCCGTTCTTCCACCCGTGCCCAATCGGAAAACCGATTTTGCGGAGTTTACGGGCGCCTATTCCTTTGAGAAGGGCGTCCTTCATGGAACACTTCACTTGAAAACTCTCTTGCATGAAGTTCCTGGAAAGGAGCGCGCTGACTTCAGCGACATGGCAAAAGCCGTGAGCGACGCGCAAAGCCGCTTCATTTTTGTCACTGGCAATTATCCTGTCACCGCTGGCATGGCCCCTTTCAACCTCTTCGGCCTACCCATGGGCAAGGCCGGAGACAGGATTCCTCAATTGGAAAAGATGCTGGCGGACGATCCAGACAATGATGCCGCCCTCATGGGCTTGAGCCGCGCCTACACGGACGTAGGCCGGCCGGCCGATTCCGTCGCTCTCTTGAAGAAAGCCATCGAAAATCACCCTGACGTTCCGCGCCATGTTCACATGGCCCTCGGACAAGCCTATCTTCAGGTTCCCGAAATCGAAAAGGCCATGGCCGAATTCAAGAGAGCGCTCGGCGATGATCCCGAGTTCAGCGAACTCAACAGTGTTGCTTACGCCCTTGCAGAAGCCGGCGTCCATCTTCCCGAGGCTCTCGACTATTCCACCCGCGCCGTCTCTTCTCTTTCCTCTAAAACAATGGATATCTCTCCAGACGATGCCGAACCTTCCGATTTCGGCCTCATGACCAACCTTGCCGCCAATTGGGACACCTTGGGTTGGATCAAATTCCGCACGGGAGATCTTCCGGGAGCTGAGAAATATATCCTCGCCGCATGGGAACTCATGCAAGCCCCCGCGATCGGCGAGCATCTTGTAGAGGTATACGAAAAATTGGGGAAGAGGGATAAAGCCGCCACTGTCTGTAATATGGCTCTTTCTGCCGGCGCCTCCGCTGATCTTCGCCAGAAATTAACCGCCGAGATCACTCGGTTGCGCCCTGTTCCCAAAGTTTTGTCGGGCCAAACTAGCCGCTCCGCTCTGCCGGATGGCGGCATGGCCCTCTCGGACATGCGCACTTTCAAGATCCGATTCCAGGCCAAACTCCAGGGAAACTCGCGTAGCGCCAACTTCGTGATCTCCCTTGTCAACGGCGTGAATGCCGACAATGTTGTCTTTGTTTCGGGTGCTGAAGAGCTTCGCAACGCAATTGCTTCCCTGGCCTCCGCGAAGTACCGCCAGAGTTTTCCCGACGACACTCCCACTCGCATTCTCCGCAAAGCCATCTTCAGTTGCTCCATCTATACGCCTGAGTGCTTCCTTGTCCTCATGCCCGCCACCGACGCAGCTGTGCCGGTGCCTTTCCCCCACAATTGAGTCGGGGGAACCGGAGACGGGAACCACGTGACGTTTTCTGCTTTTTTTCGTCCTATGACTCACAATGACCGCTGTTTCAAGAAACGGGGGAACTTCCCCTCTGGAACGTGTGAAGAAATTGCTGGTAGCGAACGGTTTTGTGGTGTGTAAACTGCAGGCATGATAAACGCCGAAACGCCTGCTCCTCGACTGGTAGCGATTGATCGCCGACAACTGCTTTTGCGAACCGTGGATGTAGAGAAGCTGGT
>WNFO01017064.1_pt1 | contig 10181 bp, 16 predicted proteins | sample 5400251 | NCBI WGS metagenome assembly WNFO01 (sample SAMN13153354, study PRJNA577476) | soil metagenome | isolation source: 100 cm saprolite under Madrone tree | place: USA:California | collected 2016-06-14
CAAGGGTCTCACCAAGCCCGAGTGTTCAGGGCGGCGGGCGCGAGCAAGCGCTGGTTGCTCACCGGAGAAGCAGGCGTTGATTGCGGCGTGAGCAGGGGGACCGGCGTGAGTACCACCCAGCCTCCAACCTCCTTGCCCGACTACCGCTTCGGATGTACTGCCCGTTCGGAGGCGACCCACGGCAACGCGCAGAGGCAGCAACGGCGGCGAAGCGGGATGGGGCGCGCTGGCGGCGTTGCCCGACTTCGGGCGCCGCGGGCTCTCGGCGTCTACGGTGATCGCCTACGTCGCGGTCGGCGCCGCCGCGATCCTGAGCCGGTCTGTCACGGAAGCAGTGGGACGCACTCGCGTGGGGTCCTGCCGCGTGACGGCGAGAGGCAGGGCAACGAGGAAGTCGGGCGGGGGACGTAGCGCATGCCCGCACTATCGCTCGCTCCCGCTGGCGGCCCGCTTGCGCTCGTGGTCGTCGCCACACCTCGTGGCTCGATAGCCATGCCTATTGCGGCATCCTCCATCCCGCAGGGGACATCCTCCTCGCGCCGTCAGTGCAGGCGAGGAAAGAAGCGTCCCGTGCGTTCGCAGTATCTCCGATAGGAATCGCCGAACGCTTCGATGAGCATGGCTTCTTCCTTCGGGGTGCGCTGCACCATCGCCATGGCGATTGCGCCGATGCCTGTCGCAACAATCAACCAGTTCGCGGCGACCAATCCGAGACCGGCAAGCATCGGCATCCCGAAGCTATACACAGGGTGTCGGACCCAGGCATACGGCCCCTGCACGACGAGCTCGTGACCTCGCCGAACTCTTAGAATGGGGCTGTACTGCCTGCCCAGGTACACCAAGGCCCAAATCTCCCCGAGGGCGCCCGTCCAGCCAAGACCGGCGCCCAGCCAACGTATTGAGTTCGGAACGTGCACGCTGCTCCAACTCATCAGACTCGGGTTCACGATGTATACGCCGACGCCGCCGAAACAGAGCACGGCGAGGGCCGCCAACGGCGCACTGCCCAACATCGCGTTCCTGTTGTCTTGCAGGAAGCCGCGCAGGACTTCCTTGAGCGACGGGCGCGGCTGGTCGCTGGGCTCTCGACAGCCTGCATCCCCAAATGGCCTTGATGCCCTTGTAAAAAGTGCCCAGCCCGCCGGGTCTGCGCCGAGAACGCGTCCTTGCAGCGTGGCGCGAGACGTGCTCGTGTAGGTCTCGACGCGGCCTGGGCGCCCTTGGCGCGGGGACGGTTCCCGTCCCGATCGGGCGCGAGGCGCGCGACCCGTGCCTTGTAGGGAGAGCGTTATGCGGGTAGCGACATGTATAGGCGGAGCCGCGCTCGCGGCGGTCCTGGCGCTGACGGGCACCCGGGCAGCCCTGGCGAGCACACGCGATGCCTGGATCACGACCAGGGCCAAGATGGCCCTGCTCGCGACCGAGGGACTGCGCGGGGGGACCATCAACGTCGACACCGTGAACGGCCGCATCACCTTGCACGGCAGGGTCCGCACCGCGGATGAGAAGGCCAAAGCGGAGGACGCAGTCAGGACGGTCGACGGCGTGAAGGACGTCCGCAACATCCTCCAGGTCGTCGGCGGCCAGCGTGAGAGGCTAGTGAGGCGAGCCGACGCCGAGATCCGCGACGAGGTCGAGAAGGCGCTCGGGACCGACAGGGCGCTCGCCGGCAGCCGCATCGCCGTGCGGTCGGTGAACGATGGCGTGGTGCTCCTCGCCGGCAGGGCGAGCACCATGAGCGAGCACCTGCGCGCCATGGGCGACGCCGCCCGGGTCCCGGGCGTGCGCCGGGTCGCCAGCGAGATCGAGAGCCCGAAGGAGCTGACGGACGCGGAGATCGGGCGAGCCAGCGGGCCCCTGGCCCGGGAGGACCGCGGCATGAGCGACGCGGCGCGGGATCTGCTGATCACGTCCGCGACGAAGCTCCGCCTGCTGGCCGACCGCCGCACGCCGGCGCTCGACATCAACGTCGACACGGTGGACGGCGACCTGACCCTCTTCGGCATGGTGCCGTCGAATGAGGCGAAGGCGGCGGCCGAGGAAGATGCGCGCCGGGTACGCGGTGTGAAGCGTGTCGTCAACATGCTCCAGGTGGTGCATCCCGCGAAGCAGGAAGCGGTGAAGGCGACTGATCAGGCGCTCGAGCGCGACATCAAGGCCGCGCTCGCGAGTCGCCCGGACCTGAGCGACTCTCGCATCGCCGTCGAGGTGAAGAACGGGGTAGCGCGCCTGAGCGGGACCGTGCCGAGCCAGGATGAGCGGCTCGCGGCCGCGATCACCGCCCGTTCGGCGGTGGGCGTCAAGTGGGTGCGGGACGATCTGCGGGTGAGCGTCCGCACGGACTCTCACCCGCTTGCGCCCGTGCCGGATGGAGTACGCTGAATGACGTTTCCATGGGGTGGACGGTGCTCATCGCGATCAAGCCTGTCCTGGCGCACGTGCCGCTCGGAGGCGTCTGGCTGCTGCTGGACGGCGGACTCTGCTACACGGCTGGGGTGATCTTCTACGCCTGGAAACGGCTGCCGTTCAGCCTCGCGATCTGGCATCTCTTCGTGCTCGCCGGCAACGCCTTCCATGTCTTCGCCGTGCTGTACTACGTGATCCCGCCCGCACCGTAGGCTAGTCACGCATGGGATGGTGAGGCGGGTCGCATACCGGAGCGGCTTCGTGAATCGCCTGGACGACGTGGGGAGCCTTCCCGTGTGGAGCATCGACGGAAGCCATCTGCCGGAGGACGTGCTCGAATTCGTGGAGCCGCTCCTCGACCTCCGTGGGACCTACGGCGACCCCGACGCGGGCGACCCGATCTACGACGAGCTACGCATCGAGCACGACCACGGCGCTGTCGAGATCGTCGTCTACAACCGCGCCATCCTGCTGTTCACGACTGACAGCGAGGCGGTGAGGCGGATTCACCGGGTGTGCTCGCAATGAAGCCTAACGGCCGCAAGCAGCGCATCCGACTGGGTAGGCTTTCCCAATACCGCCGCCACCCCGGCATTCTTGGCGAGCGTCGCGAGCGGGTCGGCCGAAACCACGATCACTGGGATGGAAGCAAGCGTCTCGTCCTGGCTCTGCTCGGCGCGGAAGTCCCAACCATTCATGCCCGGCATGATGAGGTCAAGCAGGATGAGGGCGGGCATGACCTCGCTGCTCCGAAGCCACCGAAGCGCCTCCCGTCCGCTTGCCGCCGAGACGACTCGGTAGCCCTCTCCTTCAAGCAGCGCCTCCCAGGCGTCGCGCACGTCGGCGTTGTCTTCGACTACGAGGATGGGAGCCGTGGGCTGAGCGCACGCCATGCCAGGACGGTCCTCCATTGCTGTATAGTATCGGCAGTCTTAATGCGAGCCGGGCCGCATTTCCCATGCTCAGCCCCGGTGGGGGCTAACAGGCGCTATGGGACTTCGCCTGCCCGCTGCAGCGGCGTCCATGAGCGAACGGCGGGGATTTCGGTGCTGGAGATGCAGTACGGCAGCGAGGTCGCCAGGGTCGAGGATCGCCGGAAGCTCGTCATCTCGCGGTGGCTCACGGAGGATGAGCGATGTCGAGGATCGAGCGGGTGTCCTACCGGAGCGGGTTCGTGAAGCGCCTTCGGGAGTCGAGGCACCTCCCACCCCCGAGGATGTCGTCGCCCTGGTTGACGCTCACCTCCTCGCCCTCGCCAGCACCTACGGCGACCCCGAGGCCGGCGACCCTCACCAATACGACGATCTACGTTCGAGCACGACCAGGGCGACGTGGAGATCGTCGTCTACAACCGCGCCATCCTGCTGTTCATGACCGACACCGAGGCGGTGAAGCGGATTCACCAGGTGTGCTGGCGGCTCGAAAACCTGGCGCACCTCGTTAGCGTCAGCACTTCCTGTCGGAGCGCCGAGCCATCCGGCGGATGACGCGACCGCCCTTGCTTCTCGATGGCCACCGGGCGTAGGCAGTCGATACTACGCCCGCGAGCGGCTCGCACGAGCGCACCACCGAGCGGCGCATGGCGCGCCCCGGCCTCTTCACGCGAGCCGCCGCGAGGTCTTCATGGGCGTGCCGACCGCCGCACATCTTGCGGACGTAGAGGTCATCGGGGACAGCGGCACGGCACTCCTCTGCATGATCGGTGAAAGGCAGGTGTGGGTGCCGGTGCTGGAGATGAAGTACGGCAGCTAGGTTGCGAAGGTTGGAGATCGCGGGAAGCTCGTCATCTCGCGCTGGCTCGCGGAGAAGGTCGGCGTGCGGTGACGTGGAAAGGTCGATGCTCGACCTGTCGGGCGCGCCACGTATCCGCCCCGGGTCTCTGATGGCGATTCAGGGCGTCTGCAAATAGGGCACGGTCTTCGGCAAGGATGCGGCGAAGGGTGGCTGTGACGCGAGCGCGGGCAACGGTACTTCCGGGTCCGTGACCCCGATCACCTGCTTGTGGAAGGCGGCAGGGCTCTCGTCCCTGTCGCTTTCCCCCTCGTAAAACTACGACACGCGCCGGGCGACTTCCACCCGCCGCTCTATCTGGCTACGCTCAGTGCCAGCCCGACGACAATAGTCGCGCTCAGAGCAACCCAGACTACGAACCAAGGGTTCGTGTCTTTCGCCGCGAGCCCGAACAACACGCTTGAGAGGGTAACCGTGGCGGCTGCGATCAGGCCGGCAACCTCTGGTCTCATCGCCCTTCCCTCCGTCCCGCCAGCAGAACAGGTCCGACTTCCTCGGTCAATGTCTGGCAGATCGAGTACAGGAGTTCACAGACTGACGGGATGCGGGCGCGTCGCGTTCAAGCCCGTTACAGGCAGTCGACGAAAGCACCGGCAGTGGTCCCGACACCAGCCGCACTCGCTACACTCCCCTGCTGGCTCGCAGCGGCATTGTGAGGGGCTGCCGCAGCACCCGCACTCACGGGCGTTGTCGGACCCCGGTGCGCCCTCCTGCTTCGTAACCTGTGCCACCGGCGAGGCCATCATCCGACCCGCGCTACTCCCGAGCGTCCGAGGGCGGCCTCACGTACATCGGCCGGCCATCTCGATCCACCCCTCCGTGGTCCACGGTCGGGTCCTGATCTACGTGAGCACCTCCTTCACGAAAGCAACAAGGCGCTTTCCGACTTCATCGCGGGTGAGCCGGCTCGGTTCAAACCCACGCATGCCCTCCTTCTGATGCTCGGGAATCGAGCCTGTACCGACAACGATCTTGCCCTCACGCGGAACCGCAGCGAAGTAGATCGTACGAGTGGGCCTCCTCACGTCATCGCCGCTCGCTGGTGGGGCCGGCTTAATCTCTAGCTTGATGTGATCCGGTTGCTCCGGTAGATCGGTCGTCGTAGTACGCTTCTGCTCCGAGATGGTGCAGTCGTGCTTCCCTTTCGCGAGCGTACTCTTGACCTCCTCCATCTCGGGCCGGATGACCTCCTCGAAGCAGCGCTCCATAGCGCGTGAGAACTCAGCCTGCTTCGCCTCGGTCGCCTCCTGGCGCTTGGTCGCCGCCGATCTCTTCTGGTCGAAGTCCTTCATGGCCTTCTCCAGCGCGGCCTTCTTCTGGTCGTCCATCGCGAAGTCCCTCCCTGAGCAACCTCACATTTCTAACACACGCACAGGTCGAATGCAGTGGCCGCCGTCTGCGTTACCGTGCGGCAGGGCTAGCCCAGGCGGCGACTGGTCAGAGTCACGGCCTCTCCTCGGCGTGCGCCGCGTAGAGGTCGGGCAGGAAGTACGGGAGATTCCCCACCTCCTGTACGTTGTGCAGGTGCCAGGCATCGAGCGTCGCAGCGAGCACGTGCGTGCGGACAAGCCGCGTCACGGTACGCAAGAGGGGCGCAGTGCTGCCGATGGTCATCGTGACCTTGTACCGCATGCCCTCGGGGATGTCCTCGAAGTCCTCGTCCATCGACGTGATGATCTGCCCGAGCCGGCGGAACTCCAACCTGAAGCCGGTCAGGTCGAGCTTCGGCACGTCGAAGCTGATGTCGATCAGGTACTTCGGGTTAGCCTGGAACGCCTCCACGATGTGGAAGCGACAACCCGGTCCCGGCGTGCCAAGGATTTTGAAGAAGATGTGGTCGGTGGGGTGCCAGTAGCGGTACGCGAGCATCTGCATCCCGCGCCATTCGAGGTGTTGGTCGATGCGCTTCAGGAACCAGAGCATCATGTGCGGCTTCACGCCGATCAGCGGCGCGTGCTCGATGATGCGCTGCTGCCGCCCGTCATCGAGATCGCGGACCGTCACCTTCGCCGTCGAGAGGTCGCGCATCGTCCAGTCGATGGGAATGGGTGCGGGAATGGTCCACTTGGTCATGACGGCATCACCCTCGAAGGGCGCGGGCAGCCTCGCGGGCGAGCGCGTGAAAGAACCGCCCACCCCACAGCCCCACTGCCAGCAACGCCCCGAACAGAATCAGGGCGTCGATGCTCTCGCGCCCCTCTCGTGCCCAATACACGTCCTCCAGTCGAAGCCAGAGCGCGAACTCATCCAAGGTCAACGCGGCGCCGACGCCGTAGAGGAGCGCCGTGAGGCGCGACGGCCAGTCCAGGGAGCGACCGATCCCGGTGCCGACCTGCGCGAGCCAGAGATACCCTACGCCGAGCAGGAGCAGGATGCCCCACACGAGGTGATGGAGGTGGGTGCTTCCGACGACGACATCGTGGAGCGGACCTTTCCCGGCATGAATGGCGTAGGTGATGGCGCGGACGATGGCAAACGTCAGGAAGAAGGCGACCGAAGAGAGGAACAGCCGCTCCTGGCGGGCATCGGCAAAGTGCTCGCGGTAGATGGCGCGGGGGAGCGGAGCGGAACTTTCGCACCAGCGTGCGTGGCGGCCTGTGTCCTCATCGGGCGCGGCCTGGCCCTCCTTCGTCTCCACTTCGGTCGGCAGTCTTAACGACTCGGGCGAAAACAACGGCAGTGGTCCCGACACCAATCGCAATCGCTACACTTGCCGGCAGACTCACAGCGGCATGGTGAGGGGCCGCCGCAGCACCAGCACTCGCGGGCATCGTCGGACTCGGTCGTGTCGTCGTGCTTCGATTTCGTGGGATGTCTCCCCCGTGAGGCTACGGCGTCCTTTTCTTCGGTCCTGGCTTCCGCCCGAGCTTCTCCTTCAACGCCTCGACCACGAACTCCATGACCGACGTGTCGTTCGTCACGCAGTGCAGCTTGAGCCGGCGGTGAAGCTCTTTCGGAATGCGCGTCGCCAACTGGTCCCAGGGTTCTTCCGTCATCGGCATCATGCCGCCGTCTTCTTCGATCCCGGCGGACGACCAGGACCGCGCCGACGCCTGCGACGGCGGCGAACGGTCTTCGCCTTCGGCGCGGCCACTACCTTCTTCGTGTGCGCCATCTTCGCGGCAACGGCCTTCGGTGGACGACCGGGACCACCGGGGCGCCACTTGCCACGCGCCCTGCGACGACGGCGACCGTTCCTCGCCTTCGGCTTGTTGCTGGAGACGCTTCCCAGTAACGACTGGATCGCGGAGCGGACTTCTTCCTGCACAAGATCACGGATCACGGTCACGAGACTCTTCTGTCTCCGCATCGACTCCTCCCTTCCGGCGTCGGATACACGAAAGCCCGATCACCAGCAAAGTCGGCGGCTCAGCGACCGGCGTGGTAGAGGAGGACGTACACGAGAACGCCGCTGACCGAGACGTAGAGCCAAATGGGCAGCGTCACACGCGCCAGCCGCCGGTGACGGTCGAAGCGGCCGCGCCATGCGCGGTAGATGGTTGTCAGCGCCAGGGGCACGACGAGCGCCGCCAGCACGATGTGCGGGACGAGCAGCCCGAAGTAGACGGGGCGCAGCCACGCCGCACCGTGGAAGGGGACGGAGCCCACGCGGGCGTGGTGGATCAGGTAGGTGACGAGGAAGAGGGAGGACGCGGCGAAGGCGGCGATCATGCACGTCCGGTGGGCGGCGATGCGGCGGCGTCGGATGAGGATGTACCCGGTGCTGAGGAGGATCGTCGCCGTGGCGTTGAGCGAGGCGTTGATCTCGGGCAGGCAGGACGACCCGCCCGCGTGCCCACCGTGCGGCACGTAGATGACGAGGGCGACGCCCCCGATGACGATGGCAGTCAGCGCACCGATGACCCAGGCGGCGAGCCGCTCCGTCGCGGCCGCCGCTTCGGCTGTGCTAGGAGCGAGAGGGGTGATTTCCGTCATGAGCTGCGAGAACCTTGCCCCGCGATGGGCATGGTGTCCACGGGGTCAGCCAATCGGTAGTGGGTCATTTTGAATCCTTGAAGCCTGCTGCTTGACAGGGGGTGTAGGGTGTCTCTGTTCCCTGATACGCCCGCGCACGGCTCCCACGAGCGCACCACTGAGCGGCGCATGAGGCGCCCTACCGCCTCTCCGAGCCAGATTCCGGAATCAGTCATCATGGAGGGTTCGGACCGTGTGGAGTTTCGTGACGTGGAGGCGCTGAGTTACCGTCGCCTGTCCCTTGTGTGTCGGGTCGGGAGTACGCTCGTGTCGGTCCCGCCGCGCCGAATACTGCCGGGCAGCCAAGTGAGGAGGCGCGGGGATCGGGGAAAGCTCGTCCTCCCGAAGGAAGTAGCCGTCGACCTCGGTCTGGCTTAGCCCCCTTCGTTCCCCCTGACGATCCGGTCTTCGGGTCAGGTCACGCTGACGGGCAGGCTTTGCACCAGCACGATGGCGATGACCGCCATCCACCTCATGCCCACGTAGAGCGCCGTCGAGGGCCAGCGCGGCAGATGTTCGGAAGAAGAGCTATGATCTACGCCGTCGAGTGCGTCCACTGTCAGGAGACCCTGCTTACGACGGCGCAGATCGGGGACGCCGGGGCGCGCATCGTCGCAGACCATCTGGAGACCCGGCACCCCGCAGTGCTCGACGCGGCGGTTGTCTTCGACGATCCCGGCCTGGCGGAGATACTCCACCACGTCCGGGTGACGAATCGCTGAGACGCCCAAGCTGATCGAAAGGAGGTACGGCGACGGTGCAACCTGAAACGGCGAGCTGGTTGAACGAGAGCCGGGGCAGCTTCGGTGCTGCCCAACGCCGGTTCAACGACATCTCCTCGATGGATGGCACCGGCGCGGCCGCCCTGTTCATGTCGGCCGAGTACGCGGTGAAGGCTGTGATCGCTGAGCATTACGGTTTCCTACCCCCGCGCTTTGAGACCCACCGGATCGTCAACCTCTCGCATCAGATCGGGTTGTGGTCCCAGCTCCCACCCGACCTGCGGGCGCACCTGGCCGACATCGCGCCCATCGCTCCCAATGTTCGACGGCCGCCGCCGACGGTCTCCGCCGGCCGCGCGCCCCGCAATTTTGCGCCCCTCGACTCCAACGTCCGCGACCCCCGCGAGACCACGTACGAGACCGTGGTCGCGTCGTCATCGAACGCGGCGTGGCAGCAGCGCCTGGCGACCGCGCCCCGGTTCATCCAGTACATCGAGCGCGATGTGATCGGGAACCCAGCCGCCTTCGGCAAGCTAACCTTCTGACAGCGGCGCCGCTCTCACCTCACCGGCGACAGGGAGCCGATCCTGGGTGCGGTCGGGCCATGTCGCTGCGCATCAGTGATCCGCGCCCCACAACATGGCCCGCAGCCGCTCGATCTCGCCCAGGAGTTCGGGGATGCGGTCCACTCGACCTCGGGCGGGGAGGTGGGTGTTCGTATCGCTGCGTCGGTTCGCGGTTGGGCGCCGGGTGTAGCCTACCCGTCGTCCTTACTTGCTACCGTTGGCAGTAGACGCGTAATGCAACTAGCACGCTAGCTGCCGGGGCAGCGATAGTTGAGAGCTCAATTTGATCGAGGGCCCGCACCTATCACGCCGCCCGCCGCACGTACGCTGTCGTGATGCGGATATCGGGGAACATGCGATCTACGTGATCGAGGAACGGGCGGAGACGTCTTGTCGAAACCCGGCTCTTCAAGGTCAGCACCGCCGCGCGGCGCACCCGCGAATCCGCCTCCGCCTCGGCGAAGTCCATGATGCGCCTGGCCGACCACCTCGGCGTAATCGCGTACGCGTGAAGTGCCCAGCACCGAACGGGCATCGGGCGTCCAACATCGAAAACGTGGCGTTCGAACACGGCGCCTTCGGCCGTTCCGAGAGACTGTACGGTGGTCAGCGCCCTCATGAGGTGGAGGTGGAGGGCGTGCGTGCGCTCGATCGCGGCCGTGATGAGCACCTCGCACAGCGCGGGCACGATGCGGTGGTCGGTGAAGTCCTCCCTCCTGAA
>WNFO01027189.1_pt1 | contig 10181 bp, 8 predicted proteins | sample 5400251 | NCBI WGS metagenome assembly WNFO01 (sample SAMN13153354, study PRJNA577476) | soil metagenome | isolation source: 100 cm saprolite under Madrone tree | place: USA:California | collected 2016-06-14
GGGCCTAAGATGTTGCAATAAGCCACGAAAGGCCGGAGGTGCGTGCTCCGAGCGTGGCGGAGCGTTCGCCCCCGACCCTCGAAAGGGAGGACGATCCATGATGCAGCAGCAGCTGAACCGCAGAAACTTCCTGAATAGTCTTGGTATAACGGTAGGGGCCGCCGCGGCAACTTCGGTGCCGGCGATTGCTCCGGCCGTGGCGCAGGTCGCCAGGCCACCCAAGGGAAATATTCCCTCCACCCCGCTCAAGTTCGGTCACATGACCTACCTCACCGGCCCCGGGGCCGTGCTCGGTGAGCCCTCGCTCAAGGGCCACATCCTGGCCGCCGAGGAGATCAACGCGCAGGGCGGCATTCTCGGCAAGCGCAAGATCGAGACCATCACGGCGGACGAGAACGCCGGCACCGACGCCAACGTGAAAGAGCTTCGCCGCATGAAGCTCTCCGAGAAGATCGACATGTTCACCGGCGTCATATCGAGCGGCAATACCCCCGCGCTCGGACCGGTCGCCGAGGAGCTCGGTGTGCTCACGATCTTTGTCGACGGCTGCACCGACTTCTTGTGGGACAAGGCGGTGCCGAACCCGAAGTTCGCGTTCCGCATCACCAACATCCAGTCGGCCGACGGCGTGACCTGCGCGGTCGCGGCGGCGCAGACTTGGCCGACCGCAAAGAAGATCGCCCACATCCATCCCGACTACTCTTACGGCCGCAACGCCTTCGACCACTTCATGATCGCCTACAAGAAGATGGTGCCCGGCGCCGAGGTCGTATCGGAAGCTTGGCCGAAGCTCGGCACAACCGACTTCACGGCGCACATCACAAAGACGATCTCCTCGAATCCCGACCTGATCATGTCGTCGGTGTGGGGCGGCGACTATGTGGCGCTCTACAAACAAGCGCTGCGCTACGGCATGTTCAACAATGCCAAGTTCGCCAGCACGATCGCCTTCGGCGTCGCGCCGCACGCCATCGGCAAGGATCACCCGGAAGGTGTCATCGCTGGTGTCCACTCCAATTACTACTTTACCTTCCCGCCGGGAAATCGCTGGCCGGCCAACAAGACCTTCGTGGAGAAGTATTTCAAGCGCTGGAACGAGTATCCGAACTTCCAGTCGGATGGCGCGTACCACACGCTTCATATGTACCGGACGGCGGTCGAGAAAGCGAACAGGCTCGTCGGCGGCTGGCCGGACGAAGAGGCGATCATCAGCCAGCTCGAAGGCATGTATTTCGAGACCGCTGCGGGCTATCTCTACATCCGGCCCGACAATCACCAGGGCTACAAGGACGCGGTGACCGGGTTCAGCAAGAACGTGGCCGAGTACCCGTTCCAGATCCTCGATCCGGGCAGGATGATCACGATCCCGATCCGCAACATCACCGCGCCGCCGAACTGGCCGAAGCCGGGAACCTCGCACAACGATCCGACGTCGACCTACAATTGGATCAAGGAGACCTGGCCACAGGAGGTGGCCTGAAGCTCGCCCATCAACCAACCATGCCCTCGTTCCGCGAGGGCGTGGTCGGTTTGTTGCAGGGCCGGCGTTGCCTCGAGGGTCGTGATGTCCGTGCGGAGATCCCTCATGCAAAGCGGCACGCTCGCAGCGACGCTGCTTTGCGCCACTGCGCCGGCGGCGAAGGCCGGGCATGAGGTGCCGTACTATCCCTCGTTCTACCCGCAGGAAATCCGCATCGAGCCGCTCGATCCCGGAGCGGCGGCCCGAGAATTCAGCAATGCCAAGGATCCGCTGCACGCCTATCTCGGCGCCATCCCGCAGTTTTCGGGAGAGATGCCGTCGTACCTCAAGTCAGTCGTTTCACTGCGCTCATTCATCACCGTGAGCGTCAATCCACAGCGCGCGCAGGGGCGTGAAGCGCGCTGTCGCGCGATCGAAAATGCCGCGATTGCTCTGGTGTCGCATCCGGACGTGGTTCCGCACCGCTACCCGATCACGCCGTATCATGCGGACTACATCGGTCATGCGGATCGCGGCGCAGACACGAAGCCCTCCGTGTTGGCTGCCGCAGACGTGGGCGCCCCGGTGACCGTGCGCGCGCAAGACGCCGGCAGCGAGGACATGGTGCTTCATCGGCTTGCGCTTCATCCGACAGATTGGGACATCCGCTTCGACGAGGTTGCCGTCAACGAGGTGCTGCGCGCCGCCAACGTCGGCTTTAATGCCTGGCCAGCACCGCCCTGGGTCAAGGAGGGCTGGTTCCAAGCCTATCACCTGCTGCAGTCCGCCGTCAGCGGCTCGGCCGAGCGTAAACACGCCGACGAACTCTATGGGCGGCTAGTCGAAGCGGATCACAGAGACCCGGCCGAGCGGCTCAACATCGCACGCGACCTGATAGCGGAGCTGACCCGCGGTTGCGACCGCGCGGTGATTGGCTATCGGCTCCGGCGCGAGTTCTATACCGACGACTTCTCCAACGGGATCGAGAATATAGCGGTCGACTCGCAGTTCGGATTCAACTCAGCCGTCGTCCTGCGCACGCTCAAGCTCAAGGATCTGCCGTGGAACGGCTGGCTCCGACTGGGCATCGACATCCGCGCAACTGCAGCCTGGAACCCGGTTGCGGGGTTCACGGACGCGCCCGGCCGGCTGGTGTGGGCGATCGTCGGCGACGATGCGTTTTTAGCCGTCCCGTACAACAGTCTGTGGGCCCCAAATCGCGCGGAGGTTCGGCCTACGGAGCAATCGACGCTGCAATCCATCCGTGTCCCCGCCGATGCCCTGGTGCCGGAGCCCGGCACCGGCCGGCTCGTTCCGATCGGCGTTGGCGGGAGCGCGATGACCAAAGTCGTCTACCGCGTCCTGGCATCGTCATTCCAGGACGGCAGCGAAATGGAGACCGCCGACCTGATCTACCCTTACGCCTTTGCGCACCGATGGGGTAGCTCGCCGGCCGCCGCGACCTTCGATGCCGAGGTTTCCGCCGCGACCAGCCTGATGCGGGACCGCCTCAGGGGTGTCCGCGTCATTGGCGTGGAGGAATCGAAGCTCCCGATCGCTGATCTCGTCTTCACCTATCGCTCGCCAATCGTGGAGGTTTATGTCGACGCCATCCCGACCGACGAGCATGAGGATGCGCTGGTGGCGCCGCCGTGGAGCTCGGTGCCGTGGCACGTGCTGGCGCTGATGGAAGCCGCCGTCGAGCGCGAGATCGCGGCTTTCTCGCAAAGCGAGGCCAAGCGGCGCAATTTGCCGTGGCTCGACCTCGCGCGCGATCCTGCACAGCGCGACAAGCTGCGCGCGTTGATCAAGGAATTCGCCACGGCCGGCTACCGACCGGCGGCGCTCGAAAGCCTGGTGAACGCGCAAGCCGCGACCGCACGCTGGCAAGCGCTCGATCAATTCGTCGAAGCCAACAACCACTTGCTCGTGACCAATGGTCCCTACCGGCTCAGGAGCTTCTCGCCTGACGTCTACACGTTCGACGTCATTCGCGAGTTCACCTATCCGGTTGGCCTTGGCACGTTCGACTTCTATGCCTATCCAGCCAAGGCGTTCGTGACGCGGGTCGAGCACATCGGCAATCGCATTCTGGTGACGGCCGACGCCGAGATCGAGCTCAAGCAGCAGCGCGATCGCCGCATCGTTCGCGTGTCGCTCAAGCGCGACACGCTGCGCGAGATGCTGCCGATCCGGCCGGTGGCACGGTACGTTCTCCTCGGCGAGAATGGCATGGTGGTCGCAGCCGGGGGCGCGAGCCGGGAAGGCGACGGACGCTTTGCCGTGTCGCTGCCGCCGAATCTCCCGGCAGGCAATTACAGAGTCTTCACGGCTATCTTTCTCGACGGCAACACGATCAATCCGACCATCGGCCGCATGGACTTTCGGAGCAACTGAGACAGTGGAGGGAAATCCGAGGCGCCGCAGTTCGCGTGAGAAGATCTGAGACGCCGCAGATCGCGTGAGGAAGAACGATGACGATCTTCATCATCCAATTGCTCAATTCATTCTTCTACGCGGCGGTTTTGTTTCTGATCGCCGCGGGCCTGAGCCTCATCTATGGCGTCATGCGTATCGTCAATCTCGCCCATGGGACGCTCTATGCGCTCGGTGCCTACGTCTCGGCCTGGGTCGTCGGCGGGGCGGTCGGCCATGCGGCGAGCGGTACGCTCGGCCTTGCCGGCCTCCTGCTCCTGCTGCCCGTCGGCGCCGTCGCGATCGCGGTCGTGGGCGCGGTGATCGAGCCCACGCTGCTGCGTCCGCTCTACCGACGGCCGGAGGAGTACCATCTGCTGGTCACGTTCGGCCTGCTCATGATCCTCGAAGACGCCATGAAGTTCCTGTTCGGCGGTACGCCACTCACCGCCGGATCGATCATGGATCACATGGGCAGCATCCCGATCGGCCGGCTGCTCTATCCGACCTACAACCTGTTCGTCATCGCCATTGGGCTGATCGCCGCTCTCGGCCTGTGGTGGTTCATCTACCGTACCAAGTTCGGCGTCATCCTGCGCGCCACTTCGCAGGATCGGCGCATGGCCGCAGCGCTCGGGATCAATGTCAGCCGTGTCTACGTGCAAGCCTTCGCCATCGGCTGCTTCATGGCAGGGTTGGGCGGCGCGGTCGTGGTGCCGGCGCAGGCCGCCGTGCTCGGCATGGGCATTGAGGCCCTAATCTTGGCGTTCGTTGTCGTGGTGATCGGTGGGCTCGGGAGCCTCGAAGGCGCACTGGTCGGTGCACTGATCGTCGGCCTCGTCCGCACCGCCGGCATCCAGTTCTTCCCTGAGATCGAGCTTGCCGTGCTCTACCTGATCGCGACCGCGGTCCTGCTCATTCGCCCGACCGGATTGTTTGGGAGGGCATGACGATGAGCCTCGCCGTCGCAAAAAAAGGCGCGATCACGAGCACTGGCCCGTCTGCTTGGCGGCCGGCTGTGGTTGCGATCGCAATACTCCTTGTGCTCGCGGTGCTGCCGAATTTGGTCGATCCCTACCAGACGGTGCTGCTCACCTACGGCCTGATCATGGCCATCGCGGCGCTCGGCTTCAATCTGCTGCTCGGCTATACCGGACTCTTGTCGTTCGGCCATTCTGCCTATTTCGGCGCCGGCGCCTATACGGTTGCGTTCATCGTACGCGACCTCGGCGCGCAATCCATGGAGCTCTGCATCGTCGGCGGGCTCCTGGGCACGCTGCTCATCTCCGCGCTGTTCGGGTTCGTCTGCGTACGGCACACGCGCATCTTCTTCAGCATCCTGACACTGGCATTGTCGCAGGTGTTGTGGAGCCTTGCCTTCAAGTTCTTCTGGGTGACCGGCGGCACCGACGGCATCCGCGTCGCCTCTGCCAAGCTCACGCTGCTCGGCGGTCTCGTCAACTTCGCCGGCCCCGGCTCGTTCCAACGCTTCGTTTTCGCCTACTATTATTATGTACTTGGCGAGACGCGCGCGAGCTTCGTCGGCATATCAGTGCGGCGCTACCGCTGGATCGCCTTCGTCATATCGGGCGCGTTCACGGGCCTGGCCGGTGTCCTCTGGGTTCCGCTCAACGGACTGACCACGCCCGACATCCTTTATTGGCCGTTCTCCGGCGAGATCGTGTTCATGAGCGTGCTCGGCGGGTTTCGGACGTTCACCGGGCCGATCGTCGGCGCCGTGGTGTTCAACTATCTCAAGACCTATGCGGTCGCGAGCACGGAATATTGGCAGCTCCTGCTCGGCGTGGTGCTCGTGGTCCTGGTGTTAGCGCTGCCGTCGGGCATCGTGGGGACAGCCGCGCGCCTTGCCGCCAGGTTTACCAGGGGGACCTCATGAGCCTCCTCGAGACGGTCCATCTCAAGAAGTACTTCGGCGATACGCATGCTGTCGACGACGTCAATCTGACCATCGAGGAGGGCGAGTTCATTTCCCTGGTCGGCCCCAATGGTGCCGGCAAGACCTCGTTCTGCAACGTCGTGAGCGCATATTACAGCGCCGATTCCGGAAAAATCATCTTCCAGGGCGAGGACGTCAGCAACGCCTCGGTGACCCAGCGCGTCAAGGCAGGAATTGCGCGCAGCTTCCAGCTCGTGAATCTGTTCGACGACCTCACCGCCTTCGACAACGTCGCGCTGGCGATCTTTTCCCGCGAAGGCAAGACTCGCAACATTGCGGCGCTCGCCCGCCGCGACAGCGAGGTGACGCGGGAAGCCGACGCGGTGCTCAACCAATTCGGGCTCGCCGGCAAGCGCAACGAGCTTGCGCGCGGTCTTGCGCAAGGCGAGCGCAAGCTGCTCGACGTAGCGCTCGCCTATGCGCTGCGGCCCAAGCTACTATTCCTCGACGAGCCCACGAGCGGGGTGAGCACGCGCGACAAGGGCCAGATCATGGACACGATCGCCTCGGTCGTGCGCGGCGAGGGCATAACAGCCGTGGTCGTCGAGCACGACATGGACGTCGTGTTCAAATATTCCGATCGCATCGTCGTGATGCACCAGGGCGCGATTCTTGCCCAAGGCACCCCCGCCGAGATCAGGAAGAATGAGCAAGTCGCAATGATCCTGATCGGCTCTTCCGGTCCCGACGCCTTCTCACGAAAGGATTGATTGTGCTCGAGGTCAATGCGATCGACACCTACCGCGGCCCGGCCCACATCCTCAGCGGCGTGTCGCTGCGCGTCGACAAGGAGGAAATGGTGTGCCTCGTCGGGCGCAACGGAGCGGGCAAGACCACCGCGATCGAGAGCATCATGGGATTTCTCCCGGTCCGGGCCGGACGGATCCTGTTCCATGACGAGGACGTGACGAGGCTCCCGCCGCACGAGCGGGCGAAACGTGGCATCGGCTATTCGCCCGAGGATTGCGGGGTTTTTCCCGATTTGTCGGTGAGCGAGAACCTGATGATCAGTCGCTGGCTCGGCGATGAGGTCGCCAAGCGCCGTAACGGCGGTCAGCGGGTAGACCCCGAAGCCCAGGCGTTCAGCCTCTTTCCTGAAGTGCAGAACCTGCTCCAGCGTCAAGGCTTGCAGCTTAGCGGCGGTCAGCGCAAGATGGTGGCGATCGCGCGCGCCATGATGCTGTCGCCTTCGCTGTTGTTGCTCGACGAAGCCTTCGAAGGCCTGGCCCCGGTCGTGGTCAATCGCTTCGCCGAGGCGGTCATGAAAATCAAGGCGATGGGCGTTTCCATCCTCATGGCGGAATCGAATCTGGGCGCGGCGACGCGCATCGGCGACCGGCTCTACGCCATCGACCGTGGCGAGATCATCTTCCACGGGTCGCCGAGGGAAGCGCTCGCCGACGAGAAAGTGATGAAGGCGTTGCGCGGCTAGCTGCGCGCAAGCCAGCACGACTGCGAAACGCCGTGTCCGAACGTTCCGGATGGCGCAATGACCAGACGCAGCCTCCTCATCGCCGCGATGACGTCCATCGCGATCACCGTGGCCCGCAGCGGCCACGAGCTGCCGGTCTATCCGTCTTATTATCCCCATGAGATCGAGATCACGACGGTGGCGTCCGAGCGAGCGGCGGACCTCCTGCGCGACGGCAAGATGCATGCTTATGTTGGCGGTACGCCCCGATTTGCTGGTGCGATTCCCGAGACCATCACCGCTGTCGAGTCGCGCGGCTCGTTCGTGATTGTTCGTGTCAATCCGGCATCGCCGCTGGCGAAGGACGAGGCGTCCATCTGTGCGCTCACCCGGGCCGTAATCCGCGAGATCGGCGGCAAGGCCGGTGAGCTGATCCTGCATCCCTATCCGGTCACGCCGTTTCACGGCGATTTTCTCAACCATGTCGATCTGGCTGCGGCCGCGAAGGCGCGTCTTCTCGGTAGCCCCATTGACGCAACCGGCGCCATCGTCGGTGAGTTGAAGGTGAGGACCGTAGGCGCGCTGGCAAGAAGCCTCGTTCGTGCCGAATGGCAGGTCGGCGAATCCGACTGGGATGTCGCGATCAATGAGGTGAGCGCCGACGACCTCGTGGCCTCAGCGAGCGTGGCGCTAAACGGCTGGCTTGGTCCGCGCTGGGTCAGGACCGGCTGGTTTGCCGCCTATCGGCTGCTCGTGGATGCAATTGTCGATCCTGCGCGGCTGCGTCGCATCGAATCCGATGTCGAGCGCCTGCGGGCCGGCGACTATGAGGGCTCGGTCGAGCGCATCAATCTGGAACGCGACCTCGTCGGCGCGCTCGTGGGCGGCTGCCGCAAGACCGTCGCTGGTTACACCGTCAAGCGGGAATATTTCAATTCCGAGTTCTCGGCTGGCATTGAGAACATCGCGTATGACGCCCACGAAGGCTTCAATTCGCCGATGTTCATCCGCACGGTGAAGCTCAAGGATTTTCCCTGGAATGGCTGGCTCGCGCTCGGGGTCGACGGGCGGGCGCAGGCAGCGTGGAACCCGATCGCAGGCTTTACCGATCCGTTCGGCCGCCTGATGTGGTTTGCGCTCGGAGACCCGGCAGCCGTGCCGTCGCCATATGACGAGAACTGGGTGTTCAACCGCATCTCGGATGTCGCGTCCAAGCCGCGTCGATGAATGCGTCGGAGCAAGTCCATGCCGCGAATTCCGCTCACACTGCGCCGATGCATGCTGCTGCCAATGGCGGGTGCGCTCGCGTCGAGCGTGGGCGTGCAAGCCGCGGAGCTGACGTTCGACCTCAAGATCGAGCACGGGCAGGTGGCGCAGAACATGCGCCTGATCCGCGTCAAAGAGCGCGACGTGGTCAAGCTGCGCTGGGGCACGGACCAGCCATTGACCCTGCATCTGCACGGCTATGACATCGAGCAGAAAGTCGAGGCCGGCGCGATCGCCGAAATGAAGTTCACGGCACGCGCGACCGGACGCTTCCCCATCCACCTCCATGATGCGCGCGAGCGCGCAGGTAGCCCCTCCCATCATGAGCCACCGCTTGTCCTTATCGAGGTCTATCCGCAATAGCGCCGCCGTGTTGCGGACGCTTGCAGCAGCGGCGTGTGTCGCTCTCGGCACTGCGGCACCTGCTGCCGCCCACGGCTTCGGCCAGCGCTATGACCTGCCGCTGCCGCTTTCGCTCTATCTTTTCGGAGCTGCCGCCGCGGTCGCATTGTCATTCCTCGTCTTCGGGCTGTTTGTTCGTCATGCCCCCGCCACCCGTCGCGGCCCGCATGTCGATCTGCTCGCCACCGCGCCCGGCCGGCTGATCGCATGGCCAAGTGTTGTTCTGTTGCTCCGGCTCGTCGCGCTTGGCATATTCATTGTCACGGTGCTCGCCGGGTTCATCGGCGATCAGAACCCATACCGCAACATCGCGCCAACGCTCGTGTGGATCATCTTCTGGGTCGGCCTTGCCTATGTTTCGGCCTTCGCTGGAGACCTGTGGCAGCTGATCAATCCGTGGCGGACGTTGTTCGAAGGGGCGGAGCGGCTCTATCGGCTAGCCGCCGGCACCGAACTGTCGCGACGGCTGCCGTACTGGCCGGCGCTCGGTGTCTGGCCGGCGTGCTTGCTGCTGCTCGTCTTTGCGTGGATCGAGCTTGTCTACCCAAGCCCCGCCGTGCCGGCCCACATCGCTGGTTTCGCCGCCGCGTATTCGATCCTCACCTTGATCGGAATGCTCGTGTTCGGTCGTGACATCTGGCTGCAGCACGGCGAGGTGTTCACCATCGTGTTCGGCACCTTCGCCCGTTTCGCGCCGACTCAGGCGAAGGTTCAGCCGCAAGTGCGGCAGTTGTTGCTTCGGCCATTCGGGGCGGGGCTGCTCGACGACGAACCCGTCTCGACGTCCATGATGGCATTCGTGTTGCTGATCATGGCGACGCTTATGGCCCGCTCCCCGGTGGAGCTTGCCCGCAGCTTCGCACTGACGCTCGTCCCGATCGCCATCGGCTATCACGTGGCACATTATCTGGTGTTCCTGTTGATCCAGGGCCAATACATCGTGCCGCTCGCGTCCGATCCGTTCGGCAATGGCTGGAATCTCTTCGGCACAGCCGGCTACCGCGCTGATATCGCAATCGTCGGCGCGCGCTTTGCCTGGTACGCGGCGGTTGCGGCGATCGTGACGGGCCATGTCACGGCGGTCTATATCGGCCATACCAAGGCGATGCGTGTGATAGCGGTACGTGGAGCCGCGCTTCGTTCGCAGGTTCCGCTGACCACGCTCATGGTCGTCTACACGTTTGTTGGTCTGTCCATCACAGCGGAGCCCATCGTCGGGCAGCGCGAACCCGCCCTGCCATCCGCCGTGACGGAGGCGATCCCTGTCCCTG
>WNFO01026299.1_pt1 | contig 10180 bp, 12 predicted proteins | sample 5400251 | NCBI WGS metagenome assembly WNFO01 (sample SAMN13153354, study PRJNA577476) | soil metagenome | isolation source: 100 cm saprolite under Madrone tree | place: USA:California | collected 2016-06-14
GCATCAAGTGGGAGCCCGACATCACGCCGCAGATGGAGAAGTACCTCGTCGACCAGGCCAAGGACCTCCTGGCCGGCGCGGGTGAGGGACGGATCAACAGCATGCCCGACATCGCCAAGGCACTGAACCGGGATCTGCTGGCCAGAGCCAAGGCGGCGCGCTAGCGGCCGTTGTTCCGCACGCCGACGGTCCTCTACCTGCGACGGGCGGCGCTCTCGCTCGCCCAGCTGGCACTGCCGTTCGTCGTCGTCGCGATCCTCTGGGAAGGATTCGCGCTCCTCGGCCCGTTTCCCCCGCGCCTCTTCCCGAGGATCGGGAAGATCGTATCGGCGTTCGTCCGCCTGATCGTCACCGGCATTCTGCCACTCCACGCGGCCGAGACGCTGCTGCGTCTGGCCGCGGGCTTCTTTCTGGGCGCGGTCGTGGGCGTGACCGTGGGAATGCTGATGGGCCGCTATCGCTGGGCCGAGGACCTCCTGGTTCCCGTGGTGAGCGTGGGAAACCCGATCCCGGGTCTGGCCTACGCGCCCCTGTTCGTCTTGTGGTTCGGTCTCGGGAATCTGCCCGCCGTGTTGCTGGTCGGCTTCTCCGCCACGTTTCCCGTCGTGGTCAACACGTGGACCGGCGTGAAGGCGGTGAAGGACATCTGGATCCGCGCGGCCGAGACCATGGGGGCCACCGACCGACAGCTCTTCCGAAAGGTGGTGCTGCCGGGCGCGCTCCCCTACGTCCTCACCGGACTCCGCCTCGGGCTGGCGCGCGCATGGCGCGTCTTGATCGCCGTCGAGATGCTTACCTCGGTCTCGATCGGGCTCGGCTGGCTCATCTTCGGCGCACGGGAGTTCCTCAATACCGATGTGATGCTGGCCGGAATCGCCGTGATCGGGCTCGTCGGGCTCGCGCTCGAGAAGTTCGTGTTCGAGCGCATCGAGCAGTACACGGTCGTGCGCTGGGGGATGCTCGAGCGATGACGCGGTTCGTCCTCGGCACCGTCGCCTCCTTCGGCCTTGCGGCAGTGGTGTGGGAAGCGTTCGCGCGGAGCGGGCTCTTCTCACCAGCGCTCTCTCCCTCGCTCGCGGTGATCCTGCCCGCGCTCGCGCAGATGATCGTCAGCGGCACCATCTTCGTTCACATCGCCTACACCCTCTATCGCATCCTGTGGGGGCTCGGACTCGCCGCGCTCCTGGGCGTGCCGGTCGGCATCCTGATGGGGCGCTTCAAGGCCGTCGAGCGATTCGTGCTGCCGCTGGTGAGCGTGCTCTCCCCGATCCCGTCGCTGGCCTGGGTCCCCCTCTTCATCCTGTGGTTCGGCCTGGGCGACGCGGCGAGTATCGCGCTCGTCCTCTACGCCGGCACCTTCCCAATCGTGCTCAACACCTGGACCGGAGTCCGCTCGGTCAACCGCATCTGGATCCGTTCCGCCGAGACCATGGGCGCGGGGGGACGCGACCTCTTCCAGAAGGTCGTGCTTCCCGGGTCACTCCCCTTCGTCATCGCCGGCCTCCGCCAGGCGTTCGCCCGTTCGTGGATCGCCGTGGTCGGTGGCGAGATGATCGCCGCCACGAGCTGGGGGCTCGGCTGGGTCATCTTCGACTCGAAGGAGTTCCTCCGGACCGACGTCATGCTGAGCACGCTCGTGGTCATCGGGTTCCTCGGGCTCGGGTTCGAGCGGCTCATCTTCCAGGCCGTCGAGCGACGCACGGTGGGCCGCTGGGGCATGATCCGCACCGTGGGGACCTGAGCGAGCGCCGCATGGATCACATCGAGCTCAGGCACATCGACTACGAGTACGCCGCGAGCGAGCGCGCCGTCACCGCGCTGCGCGACGTCAGCTTCGGCGTCGCCGACTCGGAGTTCATCTGCGTCGTGGGACGGAGCGGCTGCGGCAAGACGACGCTGCTCAACATCCTGGCCGGCTTCCTCACGCCGACGAAGGGCGACGTGCTGATCGGCGGCCGCGCGGTCAGCGGCCGGGGACTCGACCGCGGGGTCGTCTTCCAGGACTTCGCGCAGCTCTTCCCCTGGCGGACGGCCCAGCGCAACGTGGAGTTCGGCCTCGAGATGAAGGGCGTGCCCCGGGACGAACGGGCGAAGATCGCGCAGCGCTTTCTCGGCCTCGTGAACCTCGAGCAGTTCGCCGGCGCCTACCCTCACGAGCTCTCGGGCGGCATGCAGCAGCGTGTCGCGATCGCGCGCGCCCTCGCCTACAACCCCTCGGTGCTCCTGATGGACGAGCCGTTCGCCGCGCTCGACGCCTTGACACGCGACGAGATGCAGCGGCTGCTGGTCGACGTCTGGCGCGAGACGAAGAAGACCATCGTCTACGTCACCCACAACGTCGCGGAGGCCGTGTACCTCGCCGATCGCGTCGTCGTGCTCACGCCGCACCCGGGCACGGTGAAAGCGGAGGTGAAGGTGGCGCTCGCCCGCCCGCGCGATTCGCTGAGCGTGCCGTTCGTCGACTGTCAAAAGACCGTGGTCGGCCACCTGCGCTGAGTCCGCGCGCCGCGACGCCTGTCTTGCCCAGTTCTCCCGGCCTACGCTCCGGCTTGACGGAGCAGCGGCTCGCCCATTAAATGCATCTCGTGACGTCGAACGCGATGCCGGTTATCCGCGCGGTCTCTCTCGTGCTCGCGCACGTCCCCAGCCTCGTACGCCTCGGCTCGAAGCCGCTCCGCGTGCTGCGCGAGGTGGAGCAGCCGATCGAGTACTTGCGGCCGCACCTGCGCGACTGGAACGCTGCGCGCGCCTACGCGCCGAACCAGGTGTTCATCGGCAACGTGAGCGTGGACGAGCTCGCGTCGCGGCCTGTCCCGTGGCACCGCCATCCGGTCGCCGACGCGGACCGGTTCGGCCCGGACGGCGAGATCATGTCCGAGGACGAGTTCCTCGGCCTCCTCGCCACGTGTGACGGCTTCGATCTGCTCGCGCTAACGGGCGAGGTCGCCGACCGCGCGCGCAGCACGCTCGACGCGCACCCGGTGGTCGGTCGCGCATCAGGTCGCCCGACGGTGCCGGCCGGAGTCGCCAACGCCGTGCTCGACGAACGCATCGCGCGCCACCGGGCCGTGCCGCTCGTGAGCGTGGACGGCCGGCTCCTCGGGGCGATGCTACCCGGCCACGATGATGACGACACGCTCACCGGCCAGGTCCTGCTGGAGAACCTCGCGTGCAAGGCGACGGCGGCGCTCGCCCTGCGCCACCTGCTCGCGCGGCCCGGCGCGATTGCCGCCACCGACGTGCGGTACGTCATCAACTGCGGCGAGGAGGCGGTGGGCGATCGCTACCAGCGGGGCGGCGGCAACGTCGCCAAGGCGGTGGCGGAGTGGACGGGCTGCGCGCGCGCGACGGGCAGCGACGTCAAGGCGTTCTGCTCCGGACCGATGCACGCGCTCATGCTCGCCGGCGCGCTCGTCCGTTCCGCCCTGTTCGACGACGTACTGGTGGTGGCGGGCGGCTCGCTCGCGAAGCTCGGGATGAAGTTCCAGGGCCACGTGAAGCATGCGATGCCGATCGTGGAGGACGTCCTCGCCGGCTTCGCCGTCCACGTCGCGCGCGATGACGGCGTGTCGCCCGTGCTGCGGCTGGACGCGATCGGTCGTCACGAGGTCGGCTCCGGATCGGCGCCGCTCGCGGTCATGAAGGCGCTCTACAGCGAGCCGCTGGAGCGTGTCGGGCTGACGCTGCTCGACGTGGACCGGTTCGCACTCGAGCTGCACAACCCCGAGGCGACGGAGCCGGCGGGAAGCGGCAACGTCCCGCTCAACAACTATCGGACGCTGGCGAGTCTCGCCGTCGTCCAGAAGCTGATCGCCCGTGAGGGCATCGACGACTTCGTCCGCACGCGGGGCATGCCGGGGTTCTCGCCGACGCAGGGGCACATCGCCTCCGCGATCCCGTACCTCGGCCACGCGCATCGCGGGCTCACCGAAGGCGGCCTCACGCGCACGATGTTCGCGGGAAAGGGCAGCCTGTTCCTTGGTCGAATGACGCAGCTCCCGGACGGGCTCTCGCTCGTCCTGGAGCGCAACGGATAGAGAAAGGGGCGAGAAAGCATGGAGCTCAGAGGGAAGAAGGTCATCGCGCTCGGCGAGCGCGACGGCGTGCCAGGCCCGGCGGTGGCGGAGTGTGCCAAGCGGGCGGGCGCCGAGGTGGTGTTGACGCTGACCGCCTGCTACGTCTGAACGGCGGCTGGCGCCATGGGCCTGGAGGATCAGGCGGCGGTGAAGCGGGTTGCCGACGAGCATGGGAGCGACGTCGTGGTTCTGCTCGGGACTCCCGATGCGGAGAGCACGCAGACGCTCGCCCAGACCGTCGTCGCCGGCGATCCCTCCTACGCGGGCCCGTTGGCCGGAGTCCCGTTGGGGCTCCCCGTGTTCCACGTGTTCGAGCCGGAAGTCCGTGACCAGGTGCCGGCCGACGTGTACGAGGCTCAGGTCGCGCTCATGGAGATGAGCCTCGACCGCGACGCCATCCTCGCCGGGCTGCGCGAGGCGCGGCGGGCCGCCGCGACAACATCATAGGAGGCCGAAATGAACAACAGAATGGGATTGTCGATTCTCGCGTCAGTCGCGGTGCTGTTGCTCGGCGGGAGCACCGGAGGACAAGCACAACAGACCGAGATGAGCTTCTTCGTCACTAGCACCGGCCCCGGAAAGGGCGGGGACCTCGGCGGTCTCTCCGGGGCGGACCAGCGGTGCCAGTTGCTCGGTGGGACCTGGCACGCGTATCTGAGCACCCAGGGAACCGGCGCGGTCAACGCGCGCGACCGTATCGGCCGCGGTCCCTGGCAGAACGCCAAGGGCATCGTCATCGCGAAGGATCTGACTGAGCTGCACGGCAAGAACGACATCACCAAGCAGACCGCCCTGACCGAAAAAGGTGAGATGGTCAACGGGCGCGGTGATACGCCGAACATGCACGACATCCTGACCGGCTCCCAGCCTGACGGCACCGCGTTCGCGGCCGGGGAGGACCGCACCTGCGGCAACTGGACGAAGAGCGGCCAGGGGGCGGCGGTGGTCGGCCATCATGACCGACAGGGCTTGCGCGACGACGATGCGTCGAAGTCCTGGAACTCGTCGCATCCCTCACGCGGACCGGATGGGGGCTGCAGTCAGAACGATCTGAAAAGTACCGGCGGCAACGGCCTGTTCTACTGCTTCGCCACGAAGTAACCGGTGCGACATGACCAGGGAGACACAATGACTGCTCGCGAAGCGTTCAACACGAATACAGCCGGCGCGATGGCCGGCATCGCCTTTACCGGGTGCGATCTGCTCGGTGCCGCGCGGGCCCGGGCACGAGCCCAGGCGCGGCCAGCCGCGCGAGGGAAGGAGCAAGCGAAGCCGGCCCAGCGACGCCTGGAAGCGGTGGCGACCAGCCGGCGCCGCCAGGTGGTGGTGGCCGGTCGCCGCGTGAAGACGATCGACGTGCACGCGCACTGCGTGATACCGGAGGCGTATGCCCTGCTGGGGCTGAAGGTGGACGACCATCGAGGGCCGGGGATCGGGGAGGTGGGACCGAGGCGCATACGCGAGATGGACGCGCAGGGCATCGACATGGAGGCGCTCAGCATCAACCCGCAGTGGTATCGGGCCGAGCGCGACGTCGTGGCCCAGGTGGTGAAGATCCAGAACGAACGGCTCGCCGAGTTCTGCGGGAGATACCCGGACCGCTTCGTCGCCTTTGCATCGGTCGCGCTCCAGTATCCGGATCTGGCGGTGCAGCAACTCGTGGAAGGGGTGAAGAAGCTCGGACTTCGCGGCGCCGCCGTCGGCGCGAGCGTCGCCGGCGATGAGTTTTCCGACCCGAAATTTCACCCGTTCTGGGCCAAGGCCGAGGAGCTCGGGGTGCTCATCTTCATCCATCCGCAGAGCACGCCGGACCTCGCCAGGAGGTTCAAAGGCAACGGCTGGCTGGCGAACACCATCGGCAACCCGCTCGACACCACCATCGCGCTCTCGCACCTGATCTTCGAGGGGACGCTCGATCGCTTCCCCGGACTCAAAATATGCTCGGCCCACGGCGGCGGCTACCTGCCGTCCTACGCGCCGCGCTCCGACAACAGCCTGCGCGTCGCGCCGGACATGGACACCGGCGTCAAGCTGAAGAAGAAGCCGACCGAGTATCTGAGGCAGATGTACTACGACACGCTGGTCTTCACCTCGGAAGCGCTACGGCACCTGGCGGCGGAAGTCGGCGTCCGCCAGCTCGTGCTCGGCACCGACCATCCGATTCCGTGGCAGGCCAAGTCGGTGGACCACATCCTCAAGGCGCCGGGCTTCACCGCGGCGGAGCGCAGGGCGATGCTCGGTGAGACCGCGGCGAGGCTGCTGGGGGTCAAGCCCTAGCCCGGGGCCCGAGGCCTCGCCTGGCCGCCAGCATCGAGGCGCGCTCGCGTAGCTCCGGCGCGCCGAGTCGCTTCGCCCAGGCCTCGAAGTCTGGACGCGGTCCGGCCCAGCACAGGGCGTCAACGTCGGCGCCGATGGGCGCATCCGTACGTAGCGTGGCCAGCTTCCGGAACAGCAGCGCACGCTCGCGTTGCTCCGCCAGCGTCGTGGCCAGCCGCATCGATCCGCGCACGGACACGTCCCACTCCGTGGCCAGCCTCGGAATGTGCTCGAGGTGCTGATAGCGGGCGAGCACCGTCGCCGCGGACCTCGCGCCCCAGCCGCGCAGACCGGGGTAGCCGTCCGCGCTGTCGCCCACGAGCGCCAGCCAGTCGGGAATCGATGTGGGCGGGACGCCGAACTTCTGCCGCACCGCCGACTCGTTTCGCAGCTCGCGCGTGCGCCGGTCGAGCTGGACAATGCGGTCGCCCCGCACGCACTGCGCCAGATCCTTGTCCGGCGTGCACACGACGACCTGATCGGCGCGCGCATCGGCGGCGGCCATGACCGCGGCCGCGGCCAGCGCGTCGTCGGCCTCGAACTCGACCATGGGCCAGACGACCACGCCGAGCGCGCGCAGCGCCTCCTCCAGCGGCTGGAACTGGGCGTAGAGCAGCGGGTCCAGGCCCTCGCCCGTCTTGTAGGTCGGCCAGAGCGCGTTGCGAAACGATTCGATGACGTGGTCCGTGGCCACGCCCAGATGCGTGACGCCGCCTTCGAGCATCCCGAGAATGGATGCGACGACGCCGCGCACCGCCCTCAGCTCCTCGGGCGCGCTCCGGTCGAAGGCCGCCGCCGGCGAGAGGAAGTAGCGGAACAGCTCATACGTCCCGTCGATCAGGTGGACGAGCACGACCGCAACGATACGGCAGGGCGGCCCTCGACGGAAACGGGAGACGGGTCGCGGCGAAAGTGCTACCTGCCCGTGTGGCGGATGTTCACCAGGAGAGATCCTGTCTATGCTGGGTCCGACGCCAGAAAGGCGTCGCATTCAGGAAAAGAGGGGAACAATGACGACAGTGATGGATCTCTCCAACGCCCTGGCCGGCGCGGTCGAGCGGGCTGCGGCATCGGTGTTCGCGGTGCACGGCCGCTCGCGTTTGCCGTCAACGGGAGTGCAGTGGCGCGCGGGGCTCATCGTCACCGCGAGCCACACGGTCGAGCCCGACCGTGAGGTGACCCTCACCGCCCCGGATGGTCGGACGCTATCGGCCCGGGTCGCCGGGCGCGATCCCGGTCTCGACATCGCCGTGCTCCTCGCCGAGGTCGATGGCGTGCCCGTCGCCGACATCGGCGACGATGGTGACCTCCGCATCGGCCATCTTGTCCTGGCTCTCGGCGCGGGCCCCCGGGCCAGCGCCGGCATCATCAGCGCACTGGACATTCGCGGCGGCCGGCAACCCGTGGCCGGCGAGATACTGGCAGTCGATCTCACGCTTTACCCGGGCTTCTCGGGGGGGCCGCTCGTCGATGTGCTCGGCCGGGTCATCGGCATCACGACGTCTGGCATATCCAGGCATCTTCAATGTGCGGTCCGCGCCGCTACCGTCACCCGATTGGCAGAGCACGTGGTACGTGGCGGAAAGATTCCGCGGGCGTATCTCGGCGTCGGCACACAACCCGTCGTGCTTCCCGATCATCTGCGCGAGCGGCTCAGCGTGGCCCAGCGGACGGCGGTCATCGTCGTGAACGTCACGCCCGACAGCCCCGCAGCCGCGGCGGGACTGATCATCGGCGACGTCATCGTCTCGATCGCTGGGCATGCGATCGCCGAGCCGGGAGATCTCCTCGCCGTGCTCCAACCCGATCGCGTCGGGAAGACCGTCACGACGAGCATCCTGCGCGGTGGCGAGCCTCGTGAGCTCCAGGTAACCGTCGGTGAGCGTCCTTCCCGCGCTTGAGGCCCTGCCACCGCACCTCGCCCGGATCGCCGACCGGCTCCAGCAGGTAACAGTCGAGGTCTACAGCCCGGGCGGAGGCGGTGCGGGCATCCTGTGGGCGCCCGACCTCGTCGTGACGAACGCCCACGTAGCTCGCGCCTCGTGCGTTCGCGTCGGGCTTGCCGACGACCGACAGGTCGAGGCGCACCTGGTCAGCGTCGACCGCCGGGCGGACCTCGCGCTCCTCCGCATGCCGCGTGCCGGGGTGGCTCCTGCCGCCTTGGCTGACTCCGACGCCTTGCGCGTCGGAGCCCTCGTCGTCGCCCTCGGCCATCCTCTCGGTCTGCGGCGGACGCTCACCGCCGGCGTCGTGCACGCCTTCGCGCCGTCGCTTCCGGGCGGCAGACGGTGGATCCATGCCGACCTTCGTCTTGCGCCTGGCAACTCCGGCGGACCCCTCGCCGACACGGCCGGTCAGGTCGTGGGTATCAACACGATGATCGCCGGAGACCTGGCGCTCGCGATCCCCATCAACGATGTCCGCCGCTTCGTCGCCGCGACCGTGCCGAGCGCCACATGAGTCGAGACACGCGAACCGGGACGGTGATCGTCGTCGCGCAAGACTCGATGCAGGCGGCGCGGGCGGAGGCCGCGCTTCACGAGCTCACCGGGTGGCGTATCGACGTCTGCGAGCCGCGGCAGTTGCAAGGCCTCCTGGCAGAGCATCCAGAGGCGATCGTCGCGATGGTGCTCGCCGATGCCGACACGCGCCGGATGCTGCGGGCCATTGGCACCTGGCCGCGGAGCCCGGCGATCATCGCGCTCTGCGACGACCCCGCGAAGTTCTGGACGTCCGCGTCCCGTGCGCTCGGGCTGCGCGCGGCGCTGCCGCTCGGCGCGACGGCGGAGGAGCTCGCCGGCGCGGTGCGCGCCGTGCACGCCGGGCTCTTGGTCCTCCATCCCGAGGCGCTGGTGCCGTCGCGGACAGGCGACACGGCCGTGCCCTCGGCGGCGCCGCTTACCCCGCGAGAGCGTGAGATCGTGGAGTTGATGGCCGACGGGGCGAACAATCGGATCATCGCCTCTCGCCTCGCCATTTCGCGCCACACCGTGAAGTTTCATGTCGCGTCCATCCTCGCCAAGCTCGGGGCGCGCAGCCGCACGGAGGCGGTGGCGTTGGCGCTGCGCCGGGGACTCCTCGCGGTGTAGCGCACTGGTCAAAGCCGCACCCGGCGAGAGGAAGTAGCGTCTACGGCAGGAGATCGGCGACGCGGATGCCGGCGGACGGCGCGCCGCGCGGCGTGATCGTGGCGTCGGCGCCGAGCGTCTCGATCGCCGCGTAACCCCAGTGCCGCCGGGCCGGACCTGGTCGCGCCGGCTCGCGATGAACTTCGAGCACGCGATCGATCAGGTTGACGATCCAGTAATCCGCGATCCGCGCGCGTGCATACGCCGCGGCCTTCCGTCCTCGGGCCATGCGCAATCCCGACTGCACGACCTCGACGATGAGCGCCGGACGCGTCGGATGTGCATCGACGTAATCACGCGGCGAGCCGGGGACGACACAGACGTCCGGCTCCGGCTCGGACCGGTCATCGAGGATGATCGGACTTTGTGTCTGCACGAACCAGCCTTCTCCAAACGCGCGCTCCACCGCTTTCGCCGCGAGAAGCACCGCCGTCCTGTGCAGAATGTGCTGCGGCTCCTTCACGAGCAACAACCCGTCGAGCAGCTCGATCGGGTCGTCCTCGTCGAGGAAGCCGTGGTCGATCAACCGCTCGTACTCGCGACGGGTCCAGCGACGCAGGCCGGGCCGCTCCGCTTGCTTCATAGGAGTCAGGGCAGGAACTGCGAGACGGTGATGCTCGATCCCGGTGCGGCCAGGGGGGTGACCCGAGCGGAGGCCTC
>WNFO01009712.1_pt1 | contig 10177 bp, 16 predicted proteins | sample 5400251 | NCBI WGS metagenome assembly WNFO01 (sample SAMN13153354, study PRJNA577476) | soil metagenome | isolation source: 100 cm saprolite under Madrone tree | place: USA:California | collected 2016-06-14
GTACCGGCCTGTTTTTGCAGTATCCACAGATGGCTTCCGAGGGTTTGTCTAGGGGTGGAATCTTCCGGCAAGGAAAACGTAGTTTTGTAGCTTGCTGTCAAATAAGCAATCTCGCTTGAACCTCGAATAAGAAGATTGGTAATCTCTATGTCGTGAATTCTCGTGTTTCCGTGCCCCAACCGCGCCGAAACCGCCGCGCGTCCTAGCACAGGCTGCGCGTCAGGCGGCAACAACTCGATATCGTCGGCGCACAATGTCATCAAGCTTTGACCTTCTCCTGCGACTTCGAACTCGATCCAGCTCGAATGGATATCTGCTCAATCTCTCTGACGGCATCTTCCGTGAGTTTGTCCATAACCTGTCCATAACCAGACATGAATTGCAGATGCGCGCATGGCCCTTCAAGGCCGCACATATCCGCGAGTGGCGGGGACTTTAACGAGTTCTGTGAGAAAGTTGGGGGTAGTTGCGCGTTCTTACGGCTGGTAAACTAAGTCCTGACTTGATCGAGGAGAGTCCAATACAGCTCAGCCGAAACGTTCAGGCTGATTTCTTTGGCTCTAAGCAAAACTCGATCAGCTTTCCGTTTTGTTGCCTAGGAGTCCACGTCGGTGCTTTCCGGAAGTTTTTTGGTATATAGAATTCAATTATCTTTGCCACGAGTCATTTCCTGCCGTTCTGATAATCACTCTGCTCATCCAGTGCGACAATGGCCCGAAAGTCGGGTCGCTTACCCCACTAAAGTTCCCCGTGCGGCGTTAGGGAACGGGAAACGCCCTGGCGAACTTTCCTCGATTCCAAACACCTGGTGCGGGCGAAAATGCTCGACTCCGGACGTGGCTATCACGAACCCGCAGCGCTTGAGTTAATCGAGGGATACCACGGACAGCAGAAACAGCCACAAGCCACCTGGAGTATTCGCTCCAATCTGATACACACAACCCATCCGAGAAGAGATTCCCAATCCACCAAACTCATCGTCCTGCAGGCACTTCAGGAACTTGTCGATAGTTTTGGTCAATTCATCCAGACTCTTTGCAAATCTTCCCTCTTTGCCAGGCGTTGCTTGATCCCGATTCCCGGAGCAGGACTTTACTACGACGAGCATTTCCTCGCGCCAGAAGAAGCGACCCAGTCGTTCAACGCGCTGCTGAGCAAGTGCGCTTGGTAACGGCGGAGGGCTTCATTTGGACATGCCGTTCCTCGCGACGAAACCTACTACGGTGATCCCGGAACGCATTACACGTATTCACGGCGCGAGTACAAGCCGCTTGCTTGGATATCGGAATTGCTCTCGTTGAAGGACCGTGTCGAAGAAGCCACTCCAACTGCTGCATATGTGAATTTGAGCTCGCCGAAGTTGGGCTACAACGCTGCGGTCGTCAACGTTTACCGCAAATGGAAGCAGATCACGATGACCAGAGAAGAAACACGTGAGCAGCGCCCGGCGCTGAAAGGCCAGCAAAATTCTTCCTAAGCTGCAAATCAGAGGGAGATCAGGATGGCGCGATGCAGTCTTCGCTGCGCTTCGGGAATTTGAGCCGAGCAGTGGACGGACGCTTCGTGTGCGGCTGGTGAGTGTCACCGATTAACACAAATGCAGCAGACCGCGCCTGGTACAGGGAAACGAAAATAGGGTTTAAACTTCTAAAATCTCCAGCGAGGGAAAATTTTTTTCGCATACGCCGCCCCGAAAAAATCAGCCCCGAAAATCACAATGAGCCTGCTTTCGTTTGGAGTGACTTGGCCTCATGTCCCTATTCGCCCAGAGCATGCATCTGCCAAATCGCGCGTGCAGACCCCAAGATACTGCTGCATCACAACTGGTGCAGCGACCCGCGCTAGAATCGTGCATTAAAGGAGGTGTCGCATGACTCCGAAAACGCAACAGCCTCTACACTCATACTCGGTGAAAATTGAGACCCCCACAGGCAAATCCGCCACTCTCCCCGTCACCCTCTTGACGCCGAAGCAAGCTGAACAAGTTCAGGTTGAGTTCAAGCGATTGGCGCACGAAGCGGGGATCAAAGGCGCACGCATCGATGTGCAACGGGTCGGCGGCCGACTTGTACCAATCCTTCCGCTGCTCAGGAGGTTCATACCGGGCTTAATTCTTGGCTAACCTCCTGGAAGGGAAACACCGGCTTCAACTGAAAGGTGGAAATTGTCGACTGGCGATGTGTTCTATGAAGCGCGCCCGGCAGAATCCATACTACCTTCGGGCAACGCCAGCACAACCAAGCCAGCGAGAATTTCTAACCTTGGCATTCGCAGAAAAGGGAAGGAAATAACAAGACTGTTATGAACAATGAACGTGTTTTGCAAATCGCTAGAGTGGTTTTGCGCCTGGCCCTAGGCATCACTTTTCTCGTTTCAATCGCTGACCGCTTCGGCTGGTTGGGTGTCTATGGAAGTAAGAATGTGTCGTGGGGCGATTGGACCCACTTTGTGCAATATGTTGCCCAGCTTAACTCGTTTGTTCCGAAAAGCCTGATTCCCGGACTCGCTGTCTTGGAAACAATCATTGAGCTTGGGCTAGGCATCGCGCTCTTGTTGGGAATCTATCAACGCGTAGTCGCTTGGAGCAGCGCAGCGCTGCTGATGTCGTTTGCACTGACCATGAGCATTGCCCTGGGGATCATCGCGCCTCTAAGCTATTCCGTGTTCACGGCGCTCGGCGCCGCGTTGTTACTGGGCGCGGTAGCGGTGCCGCATCCCGCTCGCGTCCCAGCCGCAACACGCTCAACGGCCGAGTCGTCGACGAACCGCGGTCCAAACCCTGTTCCGGCTAGGCAGCACGGCGGAACAACTGGAAGCTGAAAATATGGCCTCTCCAAAATCTACTTTTGATTGCTGGGGTCCGCCTCGGCAGCGGCAACCAACCCATCGATGTGCGGATGCTCACGGCCTAGAAGAGGGCTTCCGGGGTTGCGTTCGCCGGCAGAGTGCTCGACAGAAAACGTAAATGTGGCGGTTGGGCCGTGCCCGGAGCCACTTCTTTGTAAGAGGCGAATGCCGTATTGCTGCTCAAACTTAGTAGTATCGATCTTGGAGGGGTGCTCCAACAGAGAAACGGGAATCAACGGGCTTTCCGACACCAGATCTAGATTTCAGATACAAAGGTGTCGTTGCGAGTGGCAAGCTTCTGAAGGCGACCCCGTACAAAGAGCTGGATCTGAACCTTCCTGGGAGACCTTCGACGTGGCAGACGAACTGGCCACTAAGAGCATCCAGAAATTTGCGCCTGATTATCAAAGCACCCTGATGGTCGGCGTGGAGACTTGCGCCGCTTGTTGATCTTTCTACGTCCGCCGGAGGGAGAAGTTTCGACCTGCTGCTATTCCTGCTGAAGGAAACGCGCGGCTTCGCGCTGAGAGGCCGCCCTGAACCCGCGTGATAAGAATGCGGGAGAAGGCATGAAACGTTGCCGAGAACGCGAAGTCGAAGGAGAAGAACAACAGAAATGAAAAGGGCCGTGACATTGGTTGTGCTCTAGCCGCCAACTCCTGCGAGGGAGCCAGCAGCGTGGAAGCACGCACCATCACAGCCCTCTGATGCGATCACTGCTTTCGCAGTCCCAAACCCCAACTGGTCCTCGCAGAGCCAGTCGGATTTTTCGGGTCTGGTTGCCCAGCAGGTTGCCCTACCGAGCGGATCACTCAATCTACTTTGGACTGGCTAATTTTATTTGAACCAATCCTTTCGATCGTCGACGCTGCGCACCCTAAACGGTCTATCGATTGTTGTCAATGCCGCTTTTCGGTGCAATGTCCAGCGTGATGGGTGTGCACAGTTAGAATTGCAATTCATTGAACGGCTGACTGTTATTGGATCTTAAGAACACATTGTAATGGTTTTCCACAAAAGTTCCACAGCGGAGGGAAAACCCCCGGCCCGGCATTTGCCAAAGAACCAGATAAATATCTTGACCTCAGAAGCATTCTGCGGCATGTTTGTTCAAACAGGAGCGAATGTTAAATCTCGTAGCCTTCGTGGACGGCGGCTCTCTGGGAAATCCGGGGCCTTCTGGCATTGGGGTGGTGATCGAAGGGTCTGAGACAGGCACAATCAGAATTGCCAAATGGATCGGCCACCAAGATAACAATGTGGCTGAGTACGTGGCGCTGCTAGAAGCCCTGCAGTGTGCTCTGTCGCTTAGGGCCAAGGCGCTGCACGTCTACTCCGACTCCGAAGTGATGGTCAGACAGATGAGGGGTGAGTACAACTGCCGCTGTCCGCGCCTCTATTCTCTGAATTGGATCTGCCGCAAGTTGGCCCACTCCTTCAATTTCTCCATCTCCCACGTCCGCCGTGAGCACAACTCCGAGGCCAACGATCTGGCCAACTCCGTCGTCCGCAAGCGGCTTTCATAAGCGCCAGCGTTGCTAAACTCTCCGTTTCTTAGGCCAGAGCCTCACTCAACGAGGCGTCTCCCGCGCAAGGCCTAGGTCCGACTTGGGTCTCGACAGTCCTTATGCGTTTCTACAGCGCACGTTCGGTCTTTTTCGGGGAATCAAGGAGTGCGTGCTGGGGTGGTCGGCGGCGCGCCACAGCACGTATGGGCTGGATATCTATCTGCAGGCAATGGATCATACGACGCAACGTATTACGGTGCATGCCGAGATCTTGGGCAGCTCTAACCTGATTACCCTTTTGCCCTTGTAAGACTGTAAGAATGAAACCCTTTTCAAACTCACGCACCGCCTCAGAGTACCCTATGCCAGTCTTGTACATATGCAGTACGAGATTTTCGAGCTGAATTTTCACGACGAATTCTCCTTCGCCTGCACTCGTCAATTACGGAGCCCGGAGCGGAGATTTCGTCGGGAGATGCGCCATCTTCGCGACTCAAGGCCCACCATCAGTGTTTGTTAGCACACGCTTCTCTAGACCGTACTGGCTCGGTCGTCAATGGAATTCTCACCGTGCTATGTGGTTTATCGTCAGTGGCCTGCAGATCGCCGAAACGCGCGTGCCAGAAAACTGTGCAGTCGAGCTTCGGCGTGCTCTAAGGACACAGCAGTCCTAGAGTTGCAGCTTTGCCGTGTGTATCTTGCGCGCCCGCTGCACTGTGGAAATCTCGAAACAGCATAGAGACGCTTAGAAGCTTCACGAAGCAAGTCAGACTTGACGCTCGCTCGTTTTCGTTTCGTACTGCGAAGACGGTTCACGCAGCCCTCGCGAAGCGTTTCACCGTCTGCTCCCACTGGCCGCGCGAGGCCTCTTCGAGAGAGATCTCACCAGGCCAAGTCAGTGAAAGGTAGAGCCGCGGTCCAGCGAGGAAGGCGAAGCGCTGTCGCGGACTCACATCCCTGATCTGCTCATAGAACTCGAGTGCCTCGCCGGGAAGGTGCCCGCGAACATCAAGCAGGATTAGATCGTACCGACGGGGCCGCCAAAGAACGCGTGCCCTCTGCAGGGAATCCGCGGCATCAACCTCGACGCCTTGACCGCGAAGAACGTTCGCCCGCGTGCCACGCGTCGTTTGTTTTTCGTCGATGAGCAGAACTTTCTTGCCATCGAGGGGCGAGCGGAGGCGAAGTGGCGGTGGGTGGTACATGGGACAACTCCCAGCGGTTGGAAATGGCTCTTCGGATAGGCGAGTTCGCGGAGATTGTGCGCCGAGATTCGGACGAAGATTTGAAGATTGCCCGAGCATGACGCCCTCCGGCGTTCGTAGCAGCCAAACCTATCGAATGCGGGCTGCCTTATCTAAGTCGGATACAGAAAGCACCACAGTAGTCTTCTTGGAGTTCTTCCCGCCTGTAGCGTACCCAGAAGTGATGTTGATGTTGTTGTCGGCGAGTTTCATCGCGAATTTTCCTAGCGCCCCAGGCTTATTCGGTAGTTCAACATGGAGCGCGTCGGCCTCCGTGTAGCTTAGCCGGGCGCCCGCGAGCGCTTTCCTCGCCTTGTTGACGTTGTCGACCAAGAGGTGCGTGGTTCCTTCCGTCCCTGACGTCGTCGTGAGGCAGCTCAGGATACTGACTTTCTGGTCGCCGAGCGCCTTTGCGATTTCGGCCAGCATCCCGGGCCGGTTTTCATGGGAGACACTGAACTGTTTAGCCTTCGGCATGACTGGAACTCCTCGAAAGGAGCGCGGACTAGATGTGCCAAGAATTCCGCGCTCGTCAGAGCAGCGAGTCAAGGATCGTCAGGATTAGGAGAGAGGAACGAGGTTGACAGAAGCGTGTTTTCATGTCGTCGTAGATCAAAGCTAATTGCATGAGAGGTGCTATATGCCTGCAGTCGTGATTCTCAGTCGCATTTCCCGGGCGCATTCGACGATCCCAAGGACTTCAAAGCCTTGGCCAAGGATGTGTCGGAGAAGATTAATCGCGAGTGTCCGGGAGTGACGTGGAAAGAAAGCTTTGCCACGCTGGGTCGCTTTGACGTGGTGGACATCGTCGAAGCTGCCGATTTGAAAGAGGTGGAAAAGGCGGCAATGATTATCCGCGCTTACGGGCATGCATCGACAGAGACTCTGGTTGCAACGCCTTGGAAGGAATTTCTCGCCGCGATTTAGCAGTTTCGACGGAAAAGCGACGCATTAGTGGAAATAGGAAAAGCGACGCCAGGCCCAGGTCGTTACCGAGGGAAGGTTTCTCGCTTTTGACGACTGCGTCTACCAGGCGCTTCCGGCAGGGAGTCATCATCCTATCTAGCGAGGGTCGTCGTTCACGAGAGCCGCTGATTCCCTTGTCAACGTATTCCTCGACGATCTCAAAGCCACGGCGTTCGCAGTAGGCACGCAGTTCGCGCAATTGAGCTTCGGGCTCTTGGCCATGGTTCAAAGTGCTGACTCTCGCGTACAAAGCGACCCGTTTCGTTGTCTCTCTTGTCTCCCGCTGTCAGTGATCATGCCAGCACCAATCCCGCATCCTTCAGCCCTTGGGCGAGACCCCAAGCGAAACGGTGCTCGACGACCAAGGCGCTCCCAAACCACTGAGCGTCCGGCTGGACGTGCTCCTCAATCCACTGTTTGCCTCGGGAAGTGAGAGGGCAGAACAAGAAAACTGTGCCCTCATTGCGAACTAGAACGTCAGGGGTATTCGGGACAACTTGCGACGAACTGCTCATGGATGCGTGCTCCTTTGGTCGAACACGCATCAGGTGACCAAAACAGAAAAAGCGCCCTCGTATCAGGCGCTCTCGTGGAAACCGTTTGCACTCTGTGCCACATCAGCCTTTCGGCTTACCACCGTGCGTCTCCAAACGTCGGTTGGCCGCGCTTTCGCGCTGTCCTGATGCTGACTGGATTCTACCTGCGTCAGCGATAGGGTGGAATGGCACGAAAGTTTGGAACATAATCCATCGAGATCTGGTAAGTAAAATTTCCAGGCCAAGCAACCCAGGGTACAGGCGGGGAAGGGACTCCGGGCGACGGCCGCGGCGGACGGCTACGCAATTTTTCCCTAATACGCGGGGCGTTTTCGGGCTGGCATTCGTGTGATCTGGCCTGTGCGGAATTGGAAATGTTATAAGTTGTACGCCGACTGGACCAAACTAAGTCAAAAACTACAAACGTGCAGCAAATCCCATCATAGCAATCGTGGTTCGGAGTCAGGGCTGTGGCTGAATAGACCCTTCCTTAATCAAATCGGTTTTGATCTGGAACTTTTGATTCGGTACGAGATCTACCTCTGTATTAAAGGTTTGATAGCCAGGTAAACTGATCGTGATTTTGCGGTGCCCAGGCGCCACCAGCAAGCTTTTTGCAACGCCTCCGAACTCCCCAACGTGGCCAACGTATAGCCCGTCTACGAACACTGCGGCCCGATCGGGAGTGACAGAAAGTTTGATCTCGGAAAAGACTGATGGCATCTTGAAACGCGGGTCTTTTACCATCCTGACAGAAATCGCCTGCTTTTCCCCCGGCCGAACCGTGATCTTATCCGTAAAGTCTTGAAAGCCATCCTGTCGCACTACAATCTCGTGTTCGCCCGGAAGCAGCAGGATCTTTTTCGATCCCTTGAGCTCCTTTAGGTAACCAAGGTACTGGCCATCAACCCAGACACCAGATGTCTTCTCAACCTTGCTCGGGCCAACGAGCTCGATCTCACCCAAAATCTGATTGCTCTGCGCAAATGACAATCGAGCGAAGGACAAAAGCGTGCATATTAAAAACATCAAACATTGAATGCCGAAGTGTCGCCTCATCGTTTCCAACTCCTTGTCCCATGATTCACGAAAATTATGAAAGACGCATGGTTTGTTTCGTCATGCTGCGGCGCGCGACTGCGGTATACGCTGTGACAGAAACTAATCCGCCAGAAAAGCAAGTGCCACTCTCCCCGGCACGGTCGAAAAAATCATAAAGCCGCTCCACCCGAGCCAACCTGAATCAGGCGAGCATGCCTAGCTTCCGGGGCGTTGTGATCTCCGCGTGTGCCTGGTGTGATCGTTTTTTCCGTGAGATGGCGTTCCTCCTTAATATAAATATACGAACACACGCGTTTGTCGCAGAGCGGACTGACTATGAGTCAGTCGCAATTCGCGGTTTTGCCGGGCTTTTTGGGCAATCAGGTGTGCCAGATGATGTAGAGATTCACTCGGCCTGCGAGCGCGCCTGTTGCACCATTTCGACCAAGACTTTCCGAGTCTCTGCCGGATTGTTCACCTCCCGCAAGAATGCGATGCGGGCACCGCGGATGCCATCCCGGGATTTCTTGGCAAGCAGGACGAGCGCATCCTTGTGGTCGGCGTTCATGTGCTGAATGATCTCGGCCATTGAGTCAGCAAGAGGGTCGGGTTGGCTGCGGTCATATTCCGAGGCAGATACCCAGCCCATCACTCCGAAACCGCCCACGTAATAAACGTCCACCACATCCATGCGGTAAAAAGAAAAGTCTTCAAAATCTACCCAGTACTTGCTGTTGGCATAACGTGCCAGGTAGAGCTCGCGAGCCTCGGCCACCTCCGACTCCGGTAGCGGCAGAACATTTCCTACCAGCGTGACTCGGGATGCTCCGAGCGGGTCGCCGCCGGTGTCATCCTGGGTTACAAGCAAGCTAGCGCGAGCGTCGGCCTGCAAGTTCTGCGTATGCATGGCCATTGTGCTGATAAGGAAGATGGGACGCCCGTGACCGTCCAATCCGTAGGGCATCACTGATCCGAACGGGAACCCCGGCTGTTTCCGCGAGAGGGTCGAGAGGCTGCCTATGCGGCCCAAGTACATCAGGGTACGCGCACGCTCGGCGAACGCAGGCTCGGGGACGGCAGGCTGGTCACTCGCCGGCCCAGTACCCGCATGTTTTCGGATGGATGAGGAAGTCATGATTGGCGTCTCCTAGAGCCTTAGAGCGCACTTTGAGGTCATGCGCAGCGTTGTGGTACATCACCGATTATCGCCGCGCTGCGGATCTGAGAATCGGCGCGGTCCGGGAACGACGTACCACTGACCGCCGGGTTTCGGTACGCGCCGCGTCCAGTTGAGCCGCTAGCGCAGCGAAAACGGGGGTGGGGCCGTTCCAGCGCAATTCGTCAACATGGTCGAAAAGCGCGATGTCGGTTCGAAGGGTGGCGAGGGTCCGAAAAAGCAGTGCACGCTCCCGCTCCCGGGACAGAGTTGCCGCGAGGGCACTCGCGTTGGCGGCGTTCACGCGCCACTCACGACTGTCAAAAGGGATGGATTCGAGATGGACAAACTTGGCGAGAACGGCCGCCGACGACTTCGCACCCCAGCCTGGCAGTCCCGGATAGCCATCGGCCGCATCGCCGACCAGCGCCAAATAGTCGGGGATCGATGCGGGCGAGACGCCGAACTTCTGGAATACACCGGCCTCATCTAAGGTGACGCGCGTCCGTCGATTCAGCTGGACGATGCGCGTGCCTCGCACACATTGGGCGAGATCCTTGTCAGGCGTGCAGAGGATCACGCGTTCGACACGCGCATCACGAGCGGCCGCCACCGCCGCCGCAGCTAGGGCGTCATCCGCCTCGAATTCAACCATCGGCCAGACGACAATACCAGCCGCCGAGAGCACCTCTTCAAGCAGCGGAAATTGGGCCAGCAGGTCGGGTTCGATGCCTTCGCCGGTCTTGTAACCCGGCCATAGTTCGTTGCGAAAAGATTCGATCACGTGATCGGTCGCAACCGCGATGTGCGTGGCACCGCCCTTGATCATGCCCAGCACGGAGGCGAGCACGCCTCGGACCGCGGCTACCTCGCACCCAT
>WNFO01018304.1_pt1 | contig 10177 bp, 10 predicted proteins | sample 5400251 | NCBI WGS metagenome assembly WNFO01 (sample SAMN13153354, study PRJNA577476) | soil metagenome | isolation source: 100 cm saprolite under Madrone tree | place: USA:California | collected 2016-06-14
GATCAGCCTGGACTCGCTAACCGTCTCAGAACCGCCATTGATCAGGTCTTGCGCAAGGATGGGGTTCGCACTCCCGATCTTGGCGGTAAAGCATCCACCACCGATTTCACTCAAAGCATCATCCGTCGGTTGGGATAACTGGCAACTGCGAGAGCCGTCCTCACTTGAGCGCGATTGGTGCCACCTCGAAGTTCCATTGACCTATTACGCTGAACTGCAAGATCAGGAGAACAAGATGCCGAAGGGATCAGATTTATTGGTTGCCGCACTCGAGAACGAGGGCGTTGACCGGATTTTCGGGGTTCCCGGCGAGGAGAACCTGGATGTCGTGGAAAGCCTGCGCAACTCGTCGATCAAGCTGATCTTGACCCGACACGAGCAGGGCGCAGCCTTCATGGCTGCGACTTACGGGCGGCTGACCGGCAAGCCCGGTGTGTGCATCACCACGCTTGGACCGGGCGCGCTGAACCTGACCACGGGAGCCGCCTACGCGCTGCTCGGTGCCATGCCTATGATCATGCTCACGGGTCAGAAGGGCATCATGAGCAGTCGTCAGGCGAAATTCCAGATCGTTGACGTGGTCAGCGCATTCAAGCCTCTGACCAAGCTTTCTCTCCAAATCGTCAGCACGAGCAGTATTCCCACATTGGTTCGCGACGCTTTCCGCATCGCCATGGAAGAACGGCCAGGGCCTGTTTTACTCGAGTTGCCTGAGGACGTGGCTGGCGAACAGGGCGAAGCTATAGCAATGGTGCAGCAGCACCCGATTGAGATTCCGGTAGCCCATCGCGCCTCGCTGGATCGAGCTGCCGAAATGATCCTCAAGGCAAAGAGGCCATTGATTATGCTCGGTGCTGCGGCGTCCCGTCCGCGGAGCACGGCGGGGATCGGAGGTTTCGTTCGCCGTACGCAAATTCCATTCTTCACCACGCAGATGGGTAAGGGAACAGCGCCTGGCGGAAGCAAGCTTTACATGGGAACGGCCGCGTTGAGCGAGCGTGACTATGTTCATGAAGCCGTTGATCGCGCCGATCTGATCATTGCCATCGGTCACGACACGATTGAGAAGCCGCCATTCATCATGGGTCCGAAAGGCCCTCAGGTGATCCACGTTAGTTACACGCCTGCCAATGTGGAGAGGGTTTACTTTCCACAGTGTGAAGTCGTGGGTGATGTCGGGCCGAGCCTTGAGTTGTTGGCAGATCGCGTCGAGGGGCGGCTGCACAATGCCGGCGCTCTATTGAGCCTTCGCGAAAGTATTTTGAGCCGTATCACCGACCGTGCCACCGAAGAACGCTGGCCACCCACTCCGCAACGCATTGTGCACGATGTAAGAAAGGTCATCCCTGAAGACGGCATCGTCGCTTTGGACAATGGGATGTACAAGATTTGGTTCGCGCGGAATTACCGAACCTATGTTGCGAACACGCTCCTTCTCGACAACGCATTGGCGACCATGGGCGCCGGGCTGCCGTCCGCGATGATGGCCGCGATGCTGTATCCCGAACGCAGGGTGCTCGCCGTCTGCGGCGACGGCGGTTTCATGATGAATTCGCAGGAAATGGAAACCGCGGTTCGCCTTAAGCTGAATCTCGTGGTGCTGATCTTGGAAGACTCGGCTTATGGCATGATCCGGTGGAAGCAGGCGGTAGATAGTTTCCCTGATTTCGGCCTGACGTTCGGGAACCCGGACTTCATCAAATACGCGGAGAGTTACGGTGCGAAAGGGTCGAAGGTCGAAAGCACGGCCGAGCTGATTCCAACTCTCGAGCGGGCTTTTAAGAGCGGTGGAGTGCATCTAATTTCAGTCCCCATCGACTATAGTGAGAATACCCGCGTGCTAATCGATGAGCTTCGCGAAAAGTTAAAACAAGTCGACGAACCGGTGGCGTAGATCGGAATAATCGTCGCGGAATGACGAGTGCAGACGTCTGACAAATTGAGAACCAAAGCGCGACAGCTTTGGTTTCGCGCTCGTACGGTTAAGGAAACTGCAACCGAAGCGCCAGGAGAGTGCAATGAGTGATAAGATCAACGAGCAAACCGAAAAGATGCGCGAGATGGCGCAGACAACCCTCGACAAGGCAAAGGATGCCGTGTCGAAATACATGACTGAGTCCCAAAAACTGCGTGAGAAGGCCGACACTAGTGTGCGAGCTACTTACTCGACTGCAAAGGAGCTGAACGAAAAGGCAGTAGCGTTTGCCGAAGCAAATGTGAATGCTGGGTTCGGGCTCGCACAACGGCTGCTTCAGGCAAAAGATCCCCAGGAGATGGGCACGATTTACCAAACCCATCTGAAAGAGCAGATGGAAAAAATGAGTGCGCAGTTTCGTGAACTCGGAAGCGCGATGACGAAACCGCCCCCGGTCGATCTGAAATAGAGCAGGGTCGCATTCGATAAATGCGGCGAAAGCTTTTCGCTTGATGACAAGAACGGTGCCTACGTTTGAGTGAAGCGTGGACACTAACGGCATCACTCGTTCGAAGACAGTTGAGATACAGGTCGCCGGCGAGAGCTCGGTTTGAGCACAGAAAAGTCAGTACTGAAGCGTGCCAGCTTGTCATCGACGCAATCGCGCGGGCAAAGAGATCATGATACAAAAGGGTCGCTCTCGATGAGGTTGATCTTGTTAGGACCGCCCGGTGCCGGCAAGGGCACGCAGGCCGAAAAGATTGCTGCCGGCTTTGGGATGCCTCAGTTGTCAACCGGCGACATGCTTCGTGAAGCAGTCGCATCGGGTACCGAAATCGGCTTGCAGGCGAAGGAAATCATGGAGCGCGGTGACCTTGTGCCTGATGCTCTGGTCGTTGCCGTCGTGGCCGATCGTCTCGATGAGCCAGACGCCGCGAACGGATTTGTTCTTGACGGGTTTCCACGAACGTTGACGCAGGCAGAAGCGCTCGACGACGAGCTTTTCCGACGGGGTTTCCAGATAAACGCAGTTCTTGAGCTGAAGGTCGACAAGTCAGTTCTGGTTGAGCGCGTCAGGACCCGGGCCGAACAGATGGCGGAACGGGGCGAGCCGGTCCGTAGCGACGACACCCCGGAGGTCTGCGAGAGGCGCCTAGACGTCTACCGGGTGCAGACCGCTCCGGTTATTGAACATTATCGGTCGTTAGGTGTGCTCAAGAGTATCGACGGTCTGCAGCCAATCGAGGCCGTTACCGATGATCTTGCGGTGGCAATCGCGGCTTTACCGGCCCAAAAGATCAGGAGGCAGAAATGAAGGCTTTCACATTCCAGGCGCCGCCGAACATTCTTTTCGAGGCAGGTGCTTCGCAGAAATTGGCAGAACTGGTTGCGGGATATGGAGTCACGCGCATTCTGCTGGTTACCGATAAGGGCGTACGAAACGCAGGTCTGACCAGAAACGCTGAAAAAGCTCTCATTGATGGCGGCTGCGAGCTCACCGTGTTTGAAGACGTGGAGGCGGATCCGCCATCTCATGTAATCGAACGGGCAGTCGCGCTTTGTCGAGACAGCGGAATTGGGCTAGTTGCTTCGATCGGCGGAGGCAGCGCTCTCGATACCGCGAAGCTCGTTGCCTACCTGGCCAAAACCCCCGATCGACTCGATGACATTTACGGCGTCGGCCTCGCCAAAGGGGAACGGCTGCCGCTTCTGCTGGTGCCGACGACTGCCGGAACCGGTTCGGAGGTGACCCCGATCGCCATCGTGACGACACCCACCACCGAAAAGAAGGGCGTTGTTTCGCCCCGGTTGCTACCGGACTGGGCGATCCTCGATCCGGAACTGACCCTAGGTCTGCCCGCGCACGTCACCGCAGCAACGGGCATTGACGCCATGGTGCATGCGATCGAAGCCTACACAAGCAGGCATAAAAAGAATCCGATGTCAGATCAATTGGCGCGTCAGGCGCTTGCGTTGCTCTCGGCCAATGTGCGCATAGCTTGCACCGATGGATCGAACCTCGAAGCGCGATCTCAAATGCTGCTTGGTTCCATGCTGGCAGGTATGGCATTTGCCAATTCGCCGGTCGCCGCCGTCCATGCGCTTGCATATCCAATCGGTGCAATTTTTCACGTTCCACACGGTTTATCGAACGCGCTTGTCCTGACGCAAGTACTCCGGTTCAATTTGCCCGAGGCCGAAGCGCTGTATGCCGAACTAGCTCCTATCGTCGACCCCAAGACTGAAGGCCTGTCAACCAGCCAAAAGGCGCGGCTTTTCGTCGATGCAATTGCCGCCATCTGCAGGGACTGCAATGTACCCGTGTCGCTCGCAGACGTTGGCATCACTGCGAAAGACCTGAAGAAATTGGCCGAAGACGCCATGAAACAAACGCGCCTCCTGGTCAACAATCCGCGCGAGGTCAGCTTCGACGACGCTCTGGCAATTTACACGGAAGCGTTCGGAAATCGGACGGCAGCATAATCGAGCAGTGAACCTCATTGATATCAGGCCACGTCTTTTTGCGGGAAGTAAGATGAGCAAAAAACACGAACCGGATGCGGCCCCTGCTGAGTCAGCTCCTCATTGGGCTGACCTGTGGCAGTCGTTCTCGGAATCGTCCAAGCAGATAGCGGAGGCATGGTCGAACTCAATGGCCCCCTTCATGCTCGCCCGCCTGCTGGAACATCCGGGTGGGTTTGCCGTCGGCAACGAGATGTCAGACGCTATCGAGAAAATGGCACAGGGACCGCGACTTGCCGACGTTTGGGACATCGATCGCAAAATGGCGCTGGTTTTCGGCGCATGGATGGAAATGCACCAAAAGCTGGCGAACTATAATGCCGTAGCAGCGGCGCCGTGGACGGAAGCCGCGAAGAGATTCCTCGAAACGATGTCGGCGGCAACGGCCGGTGGACGCAATTCACCTCCAAACTGGCGGGAAGCTTTTGCGAAGTGGAGTGAAATCTCCAACGAGGAATTGATCCGAAATCAACGTGGCGAAGGCTTTCTGCATGCTCAGAAAGAACTGTTGCAGTCCGGATTGAAGCTTCGCAGCCGGCAGGACGATATCGCCGAAGCCGCTTCTGCGATGTTTGGTATGCCAGGTCGAAAGGATTTCGACGAGGTGACGCGCCAGCTTACCGAGCTGCGACGCGAAGTTCGCGCTCTCAGCCATAAGGTAAACGCGCAGGAGCGAAGTACCCGCCCGATGCGTCCCAAAACAGGCGACACGGTCAGAGAGTCTGACAACACCCAGCCGAACACGCAATGAAAGATCGGTCATGACAGAGGAGAATCAGGCTGCCAGGTTCTTTAACGATATGGCCGCTAGTACCGAAAAGCTGGTCAAGGCAATGCAGCTAATCGGACAGACCAAGGATGAGGATGTCACTATCGGCACGACGCCCAAGCATCTGGTCATGCGGCGCGACAAGGTAGAGCTGTTTCGCTATGAGCCGATGGCTGAAGCCACCGCAACCACGCCTGTGTTGCTCGCATACGGACTGATCGGTCGTTACACCATGGCCGATCTTCAGCCTGATCGCTCGCTCGTGCGAAGTCTGCTTTCGAAGGGGCTGGATCTCTGGCTGATCGATTGGGGTCAGCCAGGACGGACCGAGCGTTGGCTCACGATCGATGACTACGTGGACGACTATATCGACGCTGCAGTCGATCGAATCAGTCAGGAAACGGGGCACGATCAGGTTACGCTTCTCGGGATTTGCGAGGGCGGCGTATTCACAACCTGCTATGCCGCCCTGTATCCCGAGAAAGTGAAAAATCTGGTCCTTACGATTACCCCAATCGATTTCCATGCGGATGTGAAGGACACTGCGGCTCACCACGGGTTCCTGAATATCTGGACCCGAAGCCTCGATCCGGAAGATATAGACAAGCTGGTGGATACCTATGGGGTGCTGCCGGGCGAGTTCATGAGCTCCGTATTCTCGATGATGACGCCGATGCGTTCGTTGACGAAATACAATGTCGACCTCATCGACGTTGTGGATGACGAAGCGAAATTCATGAACTTCCTGCGAATGGAAAAGTGGCTTGCTGACCGCCCGCATCATCCCGGCGAGGCGGCAAAGCAGTGGCTCAAAGAGCTATACCAGGAAAACCGCCTCGTCGATGGCAGCTTCATTCTGTCGGGTCGTCAGGTCAATTTAAAGTCCATCACTGCCCCGATACTAAACATATTTGCGCTGGACGATCACATTATTCCACCAGACACGTCGCGTGCGCTTGGCGCGAAGATCGGTAGCAAAGACTATACGGAGATTCCCCTTCCGGGCGGACATGTCGGGCTCTTTGTCTCGAGCAAGTCGCAGGGCAAGCTCAGCAAGAGCATCGCTGATTGGTTAGTCGCCCGCGATGCCAGCTCTGCGAGTGAAGCCTGATGCGCAACAAGGTCGTCGATGCCGCGGAAGCGGTTGCCATTATCAGGTCCGGCGACACGGTCGCCTCGTCTGGCTTCGTGGGTGTCGGCACCCCTGACGAAATCATCAAGGCGCTGGAGCGGCGTTTTGTTCAGACGGGAGAACCCTGCGACCTCACGCTGGTGTTCGCAGCCGCACCTGGCGACGGCTTGGACCGGGGCAATTTGCCGCTGGGATGCGTTTCGCATCTGTTTCGCGAGATTGCGGGACGCAAGGCCGGGCTGCTTTCAAAAGTCGGTTTGGGGACCTTCGTCGACCCGACCAATGGTGGCGGGAAGCTCAACGAAAGGACCACCGAAGAGCTAGTGCGATTGCTGGAGATCGACGGCGAGCAGTGGCTTTTCTACAAGGCTTTTCCGATTAATGTTGCAATCATCCGCGGGACAACTGCCGACCGAAACGGCAACATCTCGATGGAAAAGGAAGCCCTGACCCTCGACAACCTTGCACTCGCAACAGCCGCCAAGAATTGCAAGGGCTTCGTTATCGCCCAGGTGGAACGGATCGCGGCCTCCGGTTCGCTCAATCCGCGGCATGTGAAGATTCCCAGCGTATTGATTGATTGCGTCGTCGTTGCGCAGCCGGAAAATCATGCTCAAACATATGCCACCGGCTACAACGGGGCGTTCTCAGGTGAACTGCGGGCCCCTGCGGATCGCAATATTCCTTTACCGTTGGACAACCGTAAAATCATTGCCCGACGGTGCGCTCTGGAATTGCCAATGGGTGGCGTGGTCAACCTCGGCATCGGGATGCCAGAAGGAATTGCCTCGGTTGCCGCCGAAGAGAAGCTATTCGACTTCGTTACCCTAACGGCCGAGCCTGGGATTATCGGCGGGATTCCTCAAGGAGGTCTCGACTTTGGTGCCGCCATTAATGCGGAATCCATCATAGACCAGAACCAGATGTTTGATTTCTACGACGGCGGCGGGCTGGATCTGGCGTGCCTGGGCATGGCGCAGGTGGATAGCCGCGGCGACGTTAATGTCAGCCTGTTCAACGGTCGCCTTGCGGGCGCCGGTGGCTTCATCAACATATCGCAGAACGCGCGCGAGCTGATCTTCGCGGGGACCTTCACGACCGGTGGTCTCAAAACTACGATTGTGGACGGTGAGTTAAAAATACTAAGCGAGGGAAAATCATCGAAATTCACCGACAAGGTCGACCAGATCACGTTTTCAGGGCGCCTCGCTGCGAGTAACGGGCAGCCCGTTCTCTACGTAACCGAACGGTGCGTTTTCAAGTTGACGCCGCTCCGATCGCGCGGCAGACCGTAACGAACTCCAGGACATCGAGACGCCGCTCGCCGCCCTCGTATTTGGCGACAAAGGATTGCGGCTTGCGCAGGCGTTTGGCGAGTTCTTGCTGGGTCAAGCCAGCGGACTTGCGGGCTTTCACCATGAGTTGGCAAAAGGCGGTTTGTCCTGCGGAATGGACGGATTTGTCGAGATTGCGTGCGCCGGAAGCCATCGGCGCGGGAGGTTGATCCGAAGATCGGATTATCCCAAAAGGGGATATATTTTAACTCTGTTGCCCTAATGTTTGTTCTTCCGCTGGACTTCCCGGCCGCGGGAAGCGAACTCCGTCACGGTCAGTTCGGAAGGCAGGCAGATGATGCAAACTCTGGAACCGAAGGAGAATAAACTGCCGGATCCCGCACACTATGCGGAATCCAGCGCCCGCGAAAAACTCGTCGAGCACGTATTTCTGGGTGAGCTATTGCGCGGGCTTTGGCGCAGGAATGTTCGGGATCTTGAGGTATTGCGGCCCGAAGTAGATAGCGGAGGGTATGACCTCGCGCTTGAGTATAGGGGATCGACCCGGCACGTTCAGCTCAAGTCCAGCCACCGGAATGCGAAGCGCGCCGCAATAACTGCCAACGTCAAGCTGTTGAACCGGCCCTCGGCTTGCATTCTCTGGATCTATTTCGATCCGGACACCATGTTGCTGGGGCCTTATCTGTGGCTCGGCGGTTCGCCGAAAGAAAGAATTCCGTCGTTTGGCGAGAAGGTCGCAAGGCACACCAAGCACAATGCCGATCGTGAGAAGTCGGCCAAGCCCGGCCATCGCGTTATCGCAAAAAGCAGCTTTACTCGGCTCGATACCATGGACGAGGTGATCCAAAGACTGATCGGGCTCTGAGGGCGCACCCGTTCGCCCGGCTTTCGGCCGAAAATCACGAAAAAGGCGATAGGCGTTTAAACGGCCTCAAAAACTGAAGGTTATTCATAAGCTTAGCCAAGGCTCCGAAACGCCTTGGTCCCATTTTAGCCGCCCCCAAATGTTCTCCGCTGAACCAGCGGCGGCTTCCACTCCTCCCGGCGCCAGGCCAGGCCTTGCGAGAGCGCATCGACCTGATCGTCATGGCGGCCGGGAAACGACAGTAACTCGGCCACAAACTCATCCAGCCAGGGGGCGTCCTTGGGCAATAACACCGAACCGCCCTCGAACAGGTCGATCTGAGAATTCAGGCGGGACCGCTTGTCGCGGTCGGGCTTTATGTCGACCACGTTGATGTGCTTTTCGCGCAGCGACTGGATCAGGCCGTGGCTGATGGGAGATTCCTCGATCACCAGAGAAGCCTTGCCGTAACGCTGCTTCACCTCGATGATTTTTTCTTTCAACTTGTCGAACGGAAACTTGCCGCGAATGACTTCAAGCACGTAATACAAATCGCCGCGATTGAGCAGCACGACGCACGCTGAGTAATCGCCGGCTTCCTGTTCGCTTAAGGCGATGTCCCAACTCAGGATAATGCGGTCGGTCGGCCGGCGTTCGACCGCGGAATAGGACTTCAACATTCTCCGCTTGATCATTTTGCCGCCGGCAGGTTCGGGAGACTGTTGGTACTGGGCCGAAAAAGCCATCGATCCCATGCTCTTCCTGATCTCCCGCAGCACTTCGGCAGGCTCATGGGCGGGATGCAGCAGATCGCCCTTCTCACGGGTGTGGGTGCGGCCCCCGCCAAGATCGTAGGTGGTTGTCGACTGCGCGATGGCGGGCAGATTGAGGACTTCATAGCCGGCATCGCTATCCAGGAGGTAGCCAACAAGGTCGTCCACATGAATCCGCTGCATGACGACCACAATGCGAGCCTTCTTCTTGTCGTCGGGGCGGGTCGCCAAGGTGTTGCCGTACCAATGGATCACACGTTCGCGGATCACATCGGATGTTGCATCGTCTGGCTTGAGCGGATCGTCGATGATGAAGAGATTGCCGCCGCGGCCGGTCAGGGTCCCCCCGATGGAAGTGGCGAAACGCCGTCCGCGGGCCGTGGTATGAATTTCACTATCGGTCTCGCGCGCCAGGCGCATCTTTGGAAAGACCGCCTGATAGATCGGGTCATTGACGACGCGCCGAAAATCGTTCGCATGTGTCTTTGCCAAATCGGCCGAATAAGAAACGCAAACCACGCGTTCCGAGGGATTGTGACCGAGGTACCAGGCGGGCAGTGCGACCGATGTAATAATGGACTTCAAATTGCGCGGCGGCACGGTCATGATCAGCCGCTTCACCTCCCCGGAGGCAACCTGGGACGCCTTGTGGGCCATCGCGTCGATATGCCAGTTCGGCTTGAGCGGGATTCCCGGGCGAAGCAGACCGAACACATAGTCGACGAACGCCCTGAAATCCGTGGCCAGGAGGGCGCGCGGGACCTGTTGTGGTGAGACATCTTCGGGGGAGGGAAGGCGAACGGGCGCGTTCATGACTCCTCCTGGTCTTTCTTTTGCTGCGCGAGTTTGCGTTCCTGCAGGGCCCGAAGGGAGGCACGGTCGTGAGGCTTAGGTTTGCCGTGCTCGTCGAGCGGCTGTCCATTGAA
>WNFO01018485.1_pt1 | contig 10177 bp, 6 predicted proteins | sample 5400251 | NCBI WGS metagenome assembly WNFO01 (sample SAMN13153354, study PRJNA577476) | soil metagenome | isolation source: 100 cm saprolite under Madrone tree | place: USA:California | collected 2016-06-14
TGGACGCGACTGGCGCCAACCTGGTCTATTCCACTTACCTTGGCGGCACTATCGGCGAATTCGGCAGCGGCATCGCCGTTGATGCGGCAGGCAACACTTACGTGACGGGCGTGACCACGTCTACCAACTTTCCCACCGCGAATGCTCTCCAGCCGGCTTTCGGCGGCGGCTTATCTGATGCCTTCGTCACCAAGTTGAGTCCCGCAGGCACGCAACTCATTTACTCGACATATCTCGGCGGCAGCGGCACAGACGGGGCCACCAGTATCGCGCTTGATACAACTGGAAACGTCCACCTCACAGGCGTGACTTCTTCAATCAACTTCCCCCTCGCTCATCCGCTTCAGGGAACTTTTGGCGGCGGCGACTTAGACGCTTTCGTGACTAAGCTGAATGCGGTTGGCACGCAGCTTATCTACTCCACATATTTTGGGGGTGGCGGGAGTGACCGCGGCTTCCGCCTCGCCGTCGACCGTAACGGCAACAGCTACGTCGCCGGCGATACAGATTCGGCGAACTTCCCCGTCAGGGGCCCCCTGCAAGATTTCAGCGGCGGTAGCGGTGATGCCTTCATCGCCAAGTTCAGTCCTGCAGGCGTATTGAGCTACGGCACTTATCTGGGCGGCACCGGGCTTGATGGAGCGACGGCGATCGCAGTAGATGCGGCAGGGCGAGCGTACGTCACGGGTTACACTGAATCAGCCAACTTTCCCACCGTGAATCCCTTGCCGGGGTCTGTCGGCGGCGGCTTCAACGCCTTCGTGACCAAGCTCAACGCAGCCGGAACGGCCATCGCCTATTCCACTTACCTTGGCGGCAGCGGCAATGACGCCGGCTTTGGCATTGCCGTAGACCCTTCCGGCAGCGTTTATGTTTTGGGCCAAACCGATTCGAAGAATTTCCCGACCGTCAATCCCTCGCAGCCAAATAACGCCGGCGGTTTGTTTGATCTCTTCATCTCTAAACTCGTTGATACGTCGCCGGCCAGCCACGACATCTCAGGTCTGGTGCTGGATCCTCAGGGCAATGCGCTTGCCAATAGCACCGTCACCATCAGCGGATCGCAGTCACGCACCACAACGACCGGTTCCGGTGGCGCGTATGCGGTGCCGAACCTGCCCGCCGGCGGCAGCTACACGGTGACTCCTTCGCTCTCAGGCTATGCCTTCAACCCTCCGAGTCGGAACATCGAAGATTTGGTTGCTGACCAGGCGGCCAACTTTACCGCCTTGAAAACCAGCGATTCAATTTTTCATTTGAATGCCGCCGGCTATACCGTCACGGAGGGTTGCAGCGTTGCCAGTATTGCCGTCAATAGAACGGGAGATAACAGTCACGCAGCCACAGTCGACTATGAGACAAAGGACGCGACGGCATTGCAGCGCACCGACTACACGTTCGCGTCCGGAACACTCTCCTTTAGCGCCGGGGAAACTAGCAAGACCTTCGACGTCCTGATCACCAAAGACGCTTACATCGAAGGCAATGAAACAGTGAATCTCTCGCTAAGCAATCCGACGGGCGGGGCCACGCTGGGCGCGCCCAGCACCGTCACGCTAACCATCATTGACGACCCGGTGGCGACCGGCACCCAGCCGATTGACGATGCCGGGACCTTTGTCTGCCAGCACTACCACGACTTTCTCAATCGCCAGTCGGACGCCAGCGGTTTGGTCTTCTGGACGAATGAGATGACCTCCTGCGGTTCAAATCAGGCGTGCATCGAGCTGAAGCGCATCAACGTCTCGGCGGCTTTCTTCCTGTCGATCGAATTCCAGAACACGGGTTATCTGGTCGAGCGCATCTATAAAGCGGCCTACGGCGACGGCGGCGGCACTTCGACATTTGGCGGGACGCATCAGCTTTCAGCCCCCATTGTGCGCTTCAATGAGTTTCTGCCCGACACCCAGCGAATCGGACAAGGCGTGGTCGTGGGACAGACAGGTTGGGAAACCGTCATTGAAAACAACAAGCAGGCTTTCACCGCGGACTTTGCGCAGCGTTCACGATTCACGGCCGCGCTTCCCACGACGATGACGCCGGCGCAGTTTGTTGACAAGCTGTTTTTGAATGCGGGCGTGATGCCGGCGGCGAGTGATCGTCAAGCAGCGATCAATGAGTTTGGCTCGGCCACGAACACCAGCGACGTGGCGGCGAGAGCGAGAGCATTGCGACGAATAGCAGAAAACCCAACGCTGAACAGTCAAGAGTTCAACCGCGCCTTCGTGCTGATGCAGTACTTTGGTTACTTACGGCGCAATCCGAACGATACTCCCGATTCAGACTACACCGGCTACGATTTCTGGCTCGCGAAGCTGAATCAATTCAACGGCAATTACAATGCAGCCGAGATGGTCAAGGCGTTCATTACGTCCGTTGAATATAGACAGAGGTTCGGGCCATGAGACCGGCCCACCCGCTCACGCAGGTGGTACAGACTTGAATACCGACAACGCTTTGGGCCCTGACATAGGTGCGAACTCTTGAGATAAACTTTTACCCTCTCACCGATCATCTTGCGCGCTCCCGCCAACTCAATTAAATTAGATTGCTCTTCCGCACTGGCGCTCGCTGCACTCGCCACAAAAAATCAGAGCAACTACGATGCCTGCCGGAAATATGAACAGTTGGATTACCCGCGGTAGAGGCTTCTTATTGCCCGTTCTCTTCTGCTTCGTCTCAGTCGCTCACGCCGAACGTCTGCCAATCAAGACCTACACGGTCGCTGACGGCCTAGCACATAACGAGGTCAACAAGATCGTGAGAGACTCGCGTGGCTTTCTCTGGTTCTGCACGGCGGAGGGCTGTCACGATTTGACGGTTATACGTTTACAAACTTCGGCACTGAGCAGGGCCTGCCGCATGCCAACGTCACCGATTTTCTCGAGACGCGCAGCGGCGAATATTGGATAGCAACTTACGGCGGGGTTGTCCGTTTCAATCCGAAGGGGGAGCGCTCTAACATTGTAGTTTATACCGGCGAGGCAAAGGCGATCGCGGCAATGTTCACCGTTGTGGCTCCTAATGATCAAGATCGGCGCGCCAAGGCCATCACCGTGCTGCTCGCGGATCGCAGTGGCGCGATTTGGTGCGGAACACAATGCCCTTCTTAAAACTGGATGGCGCCGTAACCGGCAGTTTCGGCCAGATTATTTTTCCGCAGCTTGCGCCGGGATTTCAGTTCAAGACTGAAATAGTCAACGGCAGCTATAAACTCACTGCTCTCAACAACGCGGTCCTCGCGCCGACTCCTACTCCGACGCCAAGTCCAACGCCCACACCGACACAATCACCTAACGTCGTACAGTTCAGCTCATCGAACTACGGCGTGATTGAGGCTTGCACCACCGTTACGATTACCGTGAACCGCATCGGCGATACTTCCGGGGCCGCCTCTGTCGCGTACTTCACCGCAGACGTAACCGCCGCCGAGCGTCGAGATTACATCACCGCCAACGGTAAGTTGAGTTTCGCCGCCGGCGAGACTTCCAAGAGCTTTGCCGTACTCATTAACGACGACTCTTAGGTCGAAGGCCCTGCTTTGTACTCACAGATTGGTGTACTATCCCACTCTGGAGGTGGCTGCCGCGGAGCAGAGCGACTTAAAATCATCCGCCCCGCCTGTTGGTCCTTACATTCTGTATGGCCCAGACTGATCCAAGGAAACTGATCTCCTGCATCTGGATCCTTTGTGTGGTCTTGGGAACTTCGGCCCTTGTCCGCGCTGAGCATCTGCCGATCAAAATCTACACAACCGCTGACGGCTTGTGGAGCAGTTCGATCAGCTATCTTATGCGTGATTCGCACGGCTTCATTTGGTTCTGCACCCGTGACGGGCTTAGCCGCTTCGACGGCTATCGCTTCACGAATTACAAACTCAGTGGCGATCCGGCTCAGTCCAATCTCACTTACATTCTTGAGACTCGCAAAGGCGTTTACTGGATACTCACAAACGACGGACAGCTCTATCGTTTCGATCCTGGGACCTCGGGGACTCTGGCGACAAATAGCTCAAACGACGATGGCAGGGCCTTGCTTAACGCGCCGTTAATCGCGAATAAATCGATTCTAACTTTGTTTGAGGACCACGAAGGACACCTTTGGGCAGGCGCCGACGAACTGCTGCGCGTAGAAGATAACAACGGACAAGTTTCCTTTCAGGCGGTCGACTTGAGTTTGCCGCCTGAGGTCAAAACAGGCTTTGGGATCAGCTCGATTGTCGAAGGCCTGGATGGCAGTCTCTGGTTGGGTACGAGTAAAGGTTTGATGAGACGATTCCCGGATGGGCGCGTGGAACAATTGACGATTCTCAACGATGCAAAGCTCGACTCTGTCAAAACGTTGCTTGCTGACAAGGATGGCAGAATATGGATCGGGCACAACTTGGGAATTTATATTCTCATGCCCGGCGCACCAGCTCCGTCGCTACGCAGCCCCTTCACCTCGCGGCCTTTGAATGCGCGTCAACCTATCACGAGCGATGGGTCTGTGTTCCTTCCTAATGCGGCGGAGGAAGCCATCGACTGCACCTCAGTAGAAGACCTGAATGCGTCGGCGCATGGTAAACAAATGTCGTCATCCAACATAAAGATTTGGAGCATTTTTCAATCGCATGATGGGCGAGTCTGGATTGGGACTTACCAAAGCCTGGTGGCTTTTGACGGACAGCGTTTTCAGCGCTACACGGCGGAGAATGGCGTCACCAGTACCTATCTGGCGCCGCTTGCTGAGGATTTTGACGGTGACTTGTGGGTGGCTAGTTTGAATGGCCCGACGAGGATTTCAGCACAAGGCCTAACCAGCTATACCGAAGCTGATGGATTGCAGGACCCTCAAGTCCACTCAATTTACGAAGGTCGCGATGGCAAGCTCTATGTGGTCAACGGAGCCTGGTACGTTAGTAGGCTTGATGACCGCAGATTCAGCACAGTTCGCCCCAACATTCCACCGGACGCAAAACTTGTCTGGACTTCAAACATAGCCTTGCTGGATCACGTCGGGGCGTGGTGGCTGCTCAGCTCCGATGGCCTTTATCGCTTTGGCGAATTGAGCGATTTCAGGGAATTGGCCCATAGCCAAGCCTTCACCGTGAATGCCCGAACCGCCGGCTTCGGAAGAGACGGGCTCTATTGCCTCTTTGAAGACTCTCGCGGCGACGTCTGGATAAGCACCAGAGCGAGCGACCCGTCGCAGAACGTCTTGATGCGTTGGCAACGCTCTACCAGTAGTTACCACACTTACTCTGAACTCGACGGGATGCCTTTGAAATCCGCTTCATCCTTTGCCGAAGATCGCGCCGGAAATTTGTGGTTTGGCTTCTATCAAGGCGGCTTGGCGCGCTACACCAATGGCCGATTCGCTGAGTTTGGGACTGAGGATGGATTGCCGGCAGGCGTCATAACAGCCTTACACGTCGACCAGGCAGGCCGCTTGTGGGTCACATCGAGCGATAGCGGGCTGAGTCGTGTTGATGAACCGACAGCCGCTCATCTTTCGTTCATCCACTATACGACGAAAGAAGGCTTGTCCAGCAATAACGCGCGCAGCTTGACAGAAGATTTGCAGGGCCGCATTTATGTCGGCACGCTTCGCGGCATCGATAGGTTGACGCCCGAGAGCGGCCATATCAAACACTTTGGCATCTCGGATGGTTTGTCCTCAGACTGGGTCAAGTTCGCGTATCGCGATCGGCAAGGCACGCTCTGGTTCGGCACGTTCAATGGACTGTCGCGTCTGGATCCGCAATCTGATACTCCATCGCCTGCGCCGCAGATCGTTATCGATGGTCTGAACATTGCCGGAGTGCATCAACCCCTTTCGATATTCGGCAACACCGAAGTCGGTAAGCTCGAACTAAAGTCGAATCAAAACAATATGCAGATCGATTATTCCAGCCTCAGTCTGGGTCATGCTGCATCATTGCGTTATCAATACAAGCTGGAAGCCGCGGACGCGGATTGGGGAGCACCGACCGTTCAGCGGAGCGTCACGTATGCCAATCTCAAGTCCGGCTCTTATCGCTTCATGGTGCGCGCCATAAACGCGGACGGACTGATTAGCCAGCAGCCTGCCACTTTCACTTTTACAGTCTTGCCGCCAATCTGGGCGCGTTGGTGGTTTCTCGCGGTCGGTGTGCTCGTCGTTATCGGTTCCACATATACGCTCTACCGCTACCGGGTTCGCCAGCTAATTGAACTGGAGAGGGTGCGCACGCGCATCGCCACCGATTTGCACGATGACATCGGCGCGAGTCTGTCGCGCATGGCAATTCTGAGCGAAGTGGTCAAACGCCAGGACGAGGTCAAGAGTGGAACTTCGCGGCGCATGCTCACAGAAATTGCAGATTCGGCGCGCGGGCTGGTTGATGCGATGACCGACATCGTCTGGTCCATCGATCCGCAGCGAGACGATCTGCGGAGCGTGTCGGCGCGCATTCGTCAGTTCGCCTCAGATGTGCTCGAAGCGCGCGGTATCAAGTGGGAGTTGTACGCTCAGCCTGGCGCTCGAAGGTCGGGCCCTCGCGGCGGAAGTGCGCGACGACGGGCGCGGGTTTCAGTTGGAAGGAACTGATCAATTTTCGGGCAATGGGCGAGGGGGCAACGGCCTGAAGAACATGCGCGCGCGCGTCGCGCAACTCGGCGGCGAGATCAGCATCACTTCATTGCCGGGCCAAGGCACGTGTCTGGCGTTCAAAGTGCCGCTCAAGTAACGGCCTGTCAGCACGCGTTCCGCCCTGGCATGAACATGCTCTGTGCGAACGAGCGGACACGCGCTAGAATTCGAGCCCACCAACGTAGTTCTGCGCGGAGACAGAGTGAGCGCAACAGAGAATATTCGAGTAATGATTGTTGAGGACGATCGTGCTGTGCGCGAAGGTCTCAGTCTGATCATTGACGGCACGCCTGGTTATGCATGCGTCGGCGCGTTCGGTTCAGTCGAAGAAGGCTTGAAATTGCCGGCGAACCTGAATCCCGATGTGATGCTGCTCGACATAAATCTGCCGGGGATGCTGGGCTCGGAAGGCGTCGGATTCTTTCGCTCGAAATATCCCGCACTACAAGTGCTGATGCTCACGGTTTACGCCGAGCAGGACAAAGTCTTTGAGTCCATCTGCAACGGCGCGAGTGGCTATCTTCTGAAGAAGACGCCGCCCGTGCGCCTGCTCGAAGCGATACGCGAAGCGCACGAAGGCGGCGCGCCGATGTCGCCTGAGATTGCCCGCAAAGTGATTACGCTTTTTCGTCAGAGTGTGCCCGCGGCCCATTCGGATTACCAAATCACGCCGCAGGAGACGCGGCTCTTGAAGCTGCTCTCAGACGGCTACAGTTACCAATCCTCCGCCGGCCAACTCAATATCAGTATCAACACGGTCCGCAACTACATCCGCAGCATCTACGAAAAGCTCCAAGTCAATTCCAAGTCCGAAGCTGTCGGCAAAGCGCTTCGCCACCGTTTGATCTCATAGCCGCGAACGCGGCCTACCGCGGTCAAGAAAAAACGCACATTCATGCTCTACCGCCGCCCACGCGAAGTCCTTAAACTTTTGCTCGTCTGAAAAAGGAGAGCAAATGAAAACAAGAAGACGCTTAGTCACAACATTCGCTAGCTGCGCGTTTATTGCCATGGCACTTATGGCCTTTTGGCTGACGATTCGGGTAAAGGCGTTCAACCCGCAACCCGATCCGCCGGCTTTCGGTCTGGTGAGTGTGAATCCGGGCCAGACCTTGCGCCTGAATGTGGTCAACAGGTTAACGCCCCCACCAGAGCCCGATCGTATGGGGCGCGCGACCCGCCACGCAATGCTCGCGTTCGATATGTACCGCGCTGATGTACCGCCAGGTTCTTGCCCCACTGCGCATCGCTTCGCTGATCGCCAATCGTGTGAAGTGACTCTCGCTCCGGGCGAAGCCGCGTCGTTCGATCTCACTTCAGCCGCTGAAATCGGCCTGACGCAAGTGCTGCCGGCAGTACAGGACGACGACCGAAACCAGAGTCCCGCGCTCGTCTATACGCTTGAAGTGCGCGAGAACGGCAAGACCATCCTCCTGTTGCCGGCGGTTCAGCGCAGCAACACTTACGGTGGTTAAAACTAGTCGGGCCCTGAGGATATATGAACGCACACCTCAAGGGTCGTCTGTTTGGGGTCATCTATTTTCTGTTGATGGCCGGCTGCGTAGCATTCAACTGGTACCTGCTGATCAACGAAGGCTATTTCTATCCCAAGGCAAGCGGCCTGTGTCCAGTTGTCGCAATGTTCAGTCTGATGTTGGTCGCGTTTCCTTCGATGGCGCTCAGCCGGCCCAATCGAGGCGACAAGAAGTCGATCGTCGTGCCTTTGATTGCCGGAGTGATCGGCTTGGCGCTCGGCGGAATCAACTTCTCTTTGATGGACAGATATCACCGCTAACTCAGCTAGCTGCTCGTGGAGCAGTCGACCGACTTCTCAATTGGTCAACTGACACCCGATGGAGGCTTTACAAATGCGCTCAAACCGTAGTCGTTTCGGATGTCGCCATTCGATTCTCGTACTGCTCATCGCCTTGCTGCTATCGTTCAGTTCCGGCAGAGCGTTGGCCCAGACGACTGCCTTCACATATCAGGGACGTCTGACTGATGGCGGTACGCCGGCGAATGGAAATTATGATTTGCAGTTTACGCTTTGGGACAGCGCCAGTGGCGGATCGCAGATCGGCTCGACGCAGGCTCTGCCCGCAGTGCAAGTAAGCAGCGGCGTGTTCACGGTCACGCTCGACTTTGGCGCGAATGCGTTCCCGGGCGCAAATCGTTTTCTGGAAATCAGCGCCCGCCATCCCAGCGATCCGTCTTACACGACGCTCTCGCCGCGACAGCCGATCACCTCCACGCCTTACGCGGTTCGCAGCGGCAGGGCGACTCTGGCTGACACCGCGACGAATGCCACGCAACTCGGGGGAGTTGGTGCCAGTCAATATGTGCAGACCAATGATTCTCGATTGACTGATTCTCGATCTCCGACTGCGGGCTCCTCCAATTACATTCAGAACACTGCGAACTACCAATCAAGCAGCAACTTCAACATCAGCGGCAACGGCACGGCGAGCGGCACCTTGTCCGGCAGTGTGGTCAATGCCGCTAACGAATTCGATCTCGGCGGCAACGCAGTGTTGCGAGCCGGTGGATTCTTCAATACCTTTGTTGGTTTTAGCGCGGGACCAGTCAATACAACAGGCACTTCGAACACGTTTGTCGGTGTAACCGCAGGGCAATCAAACTCCGCGGGATTTCAAAATTCGTTTTTCGGTTTTGATGCGGGCCGCAGCAACACGACTGGTAACACTAACTCTTTTTTCGGAGTTTCTGCCGGTTCTGGCAATGTAACTGGTAACAATAACTCCTTCTTCGGCTACTCGGCCGGTAAGGCTAATAACATTGGTAATAGCAATTCGTTTTTTGGAGCCAATGCAGGCATCTCGAACACAAACGGCGACGGCAATTCTTTCTTTGGCCAGGCGGCCGGCGCTGCCAACACTGTGGGCGGCGGCAACAACTTCTTTGGCTACCAAGCTGGCGTCGCCAACACGACAGGTTCCAGCAACACCGTCGTGGGATATGTGGCTGGCTTCCACAACACGACGGGAGATGGAAACAACTTCTTTGGCGCTGATGCTGGCTTCTCAAACGCAACAGGCGGGCACAACAGCTTCTTCGGATTCAATGCTGGCGGACTTAACACAACGGGCGGGCACAACAACTTCTTTGGAGAAGATGCCGGCTTCTCAAACACGACCGGCAACAAGCACACCATTATTGGTGATTTTGCGGATCTTGGAATAGCCAATCTCACTAACGCCACCGCACTGGGCGCCAATGCGCGGGTGGACTGCAGCAATTGTCTCGTGCTGGGCAGCATCAACGGTGTGAACTCGGCGGCGGCGGATACTTTCGTCGGCATCGGCACCGCTGCGCCCGCTGCCAAGTTGCAGGTCAGCGGTGGAGCTATCCTCATGGACAACAACCAAGGCCTGTACTTGAAGAACACCGGTGGTGCGCAAAAGCGTGTGCTGTTGGCGGACACCAGCAACACACTGCATATTGGCAGCGGAGGCGGTCTCGGTTTCGATCAGATCCGCTTCGATCTCGGCACACCCGGCACGGTGCTGACCATGCTCTCCAACGGCAGCGTCGGCGACGGTACCAC
>WNFO01008353.1_pt1 | contig 10176 bp, 8 predicted proteins | sample 5400251 | NCBI WGS metagenome assembly WNFO01 (sample SAMN13153354, study PRJNA577476) | soil metagenome | isolation source: 100 cm saprolite under Madrone tree | place: USA:California | collected 2016-06-14
TCTTGCCTGGCCCGCCCAGTCCGGCGCCCCCGCCTCCGCCTGGAGACGCAGTCCCGCCGGCAAGTACCTGTGTATCATCAGCGGTCCCGGACGTCGACGGCTGGTCACTGTCAGCGGCCTGCGGTTCTGCTTCCGCCACCTGTTGATCGCCCTCAGCGGGTTGTCCCTCCGTTTGGTCGGCTGGCTGATCGCTCTCAGCGGGTTGTTCCTGTGCTTGGCCCGCCGGTTCGTCGCTCTCAGCAGCTTGGTCTTCCGACTGCTCTGTTGATTGATCGGTTGGCTCAACTGCCTGCTCATCTGATTGCGCCGCCGCTTGGTCGCTATCGGTAGGTTGTTGTTCCGATTCTTGTTGTGAATCGTCGGATTCATCTGTCGATTGTTCGTCACTCATGAGTATCTCCTCTAATTCTCCACTTAATTGTCGATAAATTTTTAAGCGCTGTTCGTTCCGTCAAACGAGAAAGCACAATTGGTTTCAGTCTTCGTGCGGATTGAGTTCACGTCCCGAGATGCATCCACCAACGCGTTTTGGACGAAATCGTTAGTCCCGGCTCGAAGAAAATCGAGCATGTTATCGCTCGAGGTCGCGTCCACCAATTTACGCTGGGCAAGAAGGGTGAACATCGCTGCCGCCGCCCTCGCGCTCGAAACCTGGTAGCGTCGTGTCGTATTCGGGTCCTTATTCAATGGCTCTTGCATCCACAAGCTTTCGGTAAGGGCCGCACCTGGCTTATGTGGATACGGCGCGGCCAGCCAGAGGCCGCCCTTACCATTCTCGTATAAACCAGCCACGACCAGGGCTGCGTTGATATACTCGTAGCTCAAAGTCGTAATACAGCGAGCGGCAGCGTCGTTGTTAGAAAAGCTCGCCATCAGCAAAAGGAGCTCCTTGAAAGCAAACTTGCCGTTAAGCAACGGCCATTGGGCGGACTCTTTGTCCGCCAGCGTGTTAATGTCGCCTTTCGTCGTAAATGTCACGCTCCACGACGCACCAGAAGGAGTAATCTCGAAGATGTCAGTGAGATTTGGGAAACCAACAAAAGCCGCCGCATCTTTCGGTTTTTTTGCATCAATCAGAGGACTCCGCTGATTGCATCTTGCAACCGCTTTCGCAATTCGAACGCGGCGTAAAGGGCCGCGATCTTCGCCATGCTCGCGATGAAAACCGTATCCTCAGCCCGGATTCCCGCGAAAACCGGGGCTACTGGGTCAGTGACGTCGACTAACGCCAAAGTAAGACTGTCTGGAACCTTGATACAGTTGGCAAACGCCGCCTCGGCGTTCACGAAGCCAGGATCATAGGGTCCTCCAAAGGGCGAACCGCTAATCTTGATCTCATCGTCTCCACCTTTTCCCGCATCCATGGAAACACCACCGTCGGTGTCCGTCATTGCTACTTGAGTCGAACCTGACTCATCAACGGGCTGCTCGACCCTATCAGAACTGTCATCCGATTCGGCTCCAGTGTTGTCGGATTTCTGGCCATCTTCCTCGACGGTCTTATCTTCTGATTGCGCTGATTGATCACCTTCGGCGGGTTGTTCTTCTGCTTGCTCCGCCGGTTGGTCGCTCTCAGCGGATTGTTTGTCCGCTTGTTCTGAGAATTGATCGGTTTGCTCAGCCGGCTGTTCTTCTGATCGTTCAGCTGGTTCATCACTATCAGCGGGTGCAAGGTCAGACTGCGTCGATGGTTGGTCGCTATCGGCAGGTTGTTGTTCGGATTCTTGCTGCGAATCGGTGGTAGATTCCTCATCAGGTTCGTTGTTACTCATAAGTAACCTCGCTAGGGAAGCACGGCGGCTTCAATATGGAAACCTCCATAATATTTAACCTCGTACAGAAATCTGCCGTCTTTGGCTTGCTGCGGAGAACCTCGCTCGACAAGCTCGTCCCGATCGACTCCGCGCTTCAACAGCGCTAGCGTAAAGTCGTTTTCGTCTGTGGACGGAGCGCCCACCACGTCATGCACAATACCCATGTCGCTATGCAGATCGATCTTGGTAACGCCTGTCCCTTTGGGGGACGGGATCGTGCGATACGTATCGTCGTTATCCTTGGGTCGCAGTGTCGTGATGATTCGGAAATCTCGCTTAATCTTGTCTTCATTATCTGAATCGTTCGGATCGGCTGCCGCGCCTGAAGAGGTAGTCGAAAACGGAAGCCACCTGAGATCTACGTGGAAGTCGAATGAGGGGCTCTTTTCCCCTGACCGTGTGATCTGCGACAACGAAAAATTGAAGACCTCCGGCACCGTCACGCTCACCGAGGACCAAGCACGCGCCGCTAGCCTGGAGCCGTCAGCGGCTCTGATCTCGAATAGGTATAGTCCCTTCGCAAGTAGACCGGGTTCGGTGGTGCCGAACGTGAACCGGACAGCAAAATCGTGTAGCGCCGGTGAGCGGGGGCCGCGCGTTGGTTGCGGAGAAGGGCGTGCCTCGAAGCCTCCTCCGCCGCTATCGCCGGGTGACTCTTCACCACCGGCAAACGCCACCGTCTCATCAGCGGCGGGGCCTGCCATCGATTGATTACTGTCAGCGGGGTGTTCTTCTACTTGCTCGTCTGGTTGACTCCCCTCGCCGGGCGTTTCTTCTGAGTGCTCTGCCGGCTGATCGTCGGTAGCTTGTTCTTCCGCTTGGTCCGCGGGCTGATCGCTCTCGGCGGGCTGGTCTTCGGACTGGTCCGACGGCCGATCGCTCTCAGTGGTCTGTTCCTCGGATCGTTGTTCTGGATCGTCAGTCGATTCGCCGTCACTCATAAATGTGTTCCTCTCTACAGACAATTTAGATAACTAACTCGATCGAGGCTCTCGAGTTACTTAACTCGCTTTATAAACTTGATTCTAAGCACATCTCAGTTTGTCATGCACGCGCACGACCTTGCCGTCTCTGCTACCTACGGTCTCGCCGCCATGCGAGCCGCCTCGTCAACAGCGTACTTTGCGTTCAGGAAGCTCCCGACCGGTTTCGAGACATCGGTATCGACGACGTCGGGGCACAGGAACAGGATGTCTCGAGCCTGCTGGTGCGTCAATTTGGGGTTTACGCCCAGCATCAGTGCCACCGTCCCCGCGACCTTTGGAGCCGCGCCTGACGTATTACCAAACGTATTCGTATAAGCCGAATCGCTGGTCGGAGCACAAGTGAGGTCGTGAACCTTGTCGCCCGGTGCCGAAACCGTCATGGTCGAGCCAAAATTGCTCCAGGTCGAGCGAGGATTCCGCGAGGGATCATAGCTCGTCGACCCAACGAGGATCGAACCGGTCTGGGGAATCGGCGTGACTCCATCGTCGGCGATGGTCACGTCCCGGTTGCCGTTTCCAGCGGGGACTACGACGATCACGTTTCGAGCGATGGCACGCTTGATAGCGGCATTAACCGAGACCACCTGCTCGATGTTTCCAAAGTTCCCAGTCTGATCTTCCACGATGATCACCATTCGGTGGCCATCCGTTTTCTGTGTACTCGCCCACTCGATCGCGTTTGCCCAGGCGTTGCCGGGGAGGGCAGTTCCGCCCGTGTTAGCTTGGATCGGCCATGTGGTCGCGTTCACAGCGGCGCCGCACATTCCCACATTGTTCATGGTGGCGGCCGCCATCCCCAAAACACCCGTTCCGAGCATGGTCCAGGTTCCCTGGCTCACGTTCGCCGATCCGTCGTAGGCGTTACGGGTGTGCGCGGAATCGATGTTTTGGCGCAGATCCTGATGACCGGTCCTGAAGCCCCAGTCGATATCCACGATGATCACACCGGTGCCGTCATTCTGCAGCCACGCCTGATCGAGCTTGCAGCGAAAGATGTACCACTGGTTATCGAGGCCGGTCTTGGGGTCCGTTACAAGCTGATCGGAAGTGCCTGTAAGGGGATCGCCGACCATGGGTGGCGGAGGAGCGCCGGCCGGAGGTGCGGAGACGGGGATCGGCATTGCCATCGTGACCTCGGGAACCTGCCGGAGCCGGTTCGCTCCCGCCAGCACGTCGGCATCATCGGCAATCCGGATTGTGAGGAAATTCCGTAGATCCGGCAATTCTCCAAGATCTTCAGTCGATGCGGCATCGGCACCACCCTGAGCGTTGCGGAAGGTATAGATCACTTCCTGGGCTTGTAACTCTTCCAGCGCCTGGTTAAAGGCCCCCATATCGGCGCTCGACGAATCGAGCGTAAGGCCGCTGATCGTAGGAATCACCTGGTCGTTGAGTTGAACCTCGATTAACCCCGGCTCGTACCTGGCCGATTCCGGAGCGGGCGGGTTTTCGTCCGGAGCGTTCGTTGGCATTCCCGGGTCGTCGACCAATTGGTCGGTAACGTTGACTACCCCAGCACTTGTGTCGTCGGTAGTTTGTTGGTCGTCTTGGTCGTCTGCCATGGCTTTTACTCCTGTTAAAGTTATCTGTCTATTGGCTTGCTTGCTTCGCTTAAATTCTGTCTCTACGTCATTCTTAGGTGACCACTCCGGTTCCTTTGATCTTTACTAACTTACGCCGGGGATTCCCAACCGAGCTACGGCGATACAGGGTAAGACTGTTTGGACTTCGCGCTCATCATGACTCTGCCGTTGTCGAATCTCCGCCGTCACCTGTTGTGTCACTCGCGCTGCTACTGTCACTACCACCGCCAGACCCGGAATCGCTCGTCGATTCTGTATTGATCGTGAAATCGAAAGAGCCTGCACAATTGATCGCCTTCTCCGGCGCTGAGCTGGAGTAAATGCAGGCTTCAAGGTGATACGTGGCGAATTTGTTGGGGAAGGTCCCAAAATGGACGACAGCTTTGACAGTGGCGCCTGCATCCAACCCGGCGTCCTGCTTAAAATCGAGATCCAAGGGTGGGTCCTGATCGCCGCTCAAATTGAAGCGGACAAAAAAGGATCCGCTCGGAAGTTCTCCGGCATTGGCCACATCAACACAAAAGTCGTATTCGACGTTTGGCTTTGGAAACGCCTCATTGGTGGTTCCACCGTCTGGGCTAACATAGACTGTGTCGGTAGTAACTAATTTCGAATCATCAGTGTTTTTATCTGAATTGCTCATATGTAAACTACAATGTGGTTGTTTATGGGAATAGATTTGTGTCACCAATTGAAAGAGGGATCAGGGTTTGGCGTTTGAGGTAACGCACGGCAGATAAATGCCAGAACTGAAACATCGTTGTCTGGCGTGCTTGGCGCCGGCTGAGGGGGAGGGGGAGGGGGAGGCGCCTGCGGAGATGGATCAGGTGGCTGGGGCCATCTTTGGAATATTCCTGATGGCATGCGGTATGTGGCAGTGTTGAGCCGCATGAAGGCCGAAGCCGGCTGTGTTTGTGGAGCCTGGGCTGCAGCAATCATCGGGCGCTTGGCGAAAGCTCCGGGAATGAACGCCATTCGTGCAGGCGAGCTCGGCGCTGCCAGTGCGGTTCTGTGGTCCCGCACTGTTGCCACGTCCGGAGTGGTTGCGTCGGTCCGGTGATCTCTAACCACAGCGGCTATTGCCGACGGCTGCAGCATTGCCTGTGAGACGACAAGCGCCTGCAAATGCAAGGGCTGTGGCGCGGTTTGTGTGGTCATCTGAATATTCCGCGCGAATACGACGGCGGAAATGTAGGCCGGCCAACTCCCCTGGGGCGGCGCCGCACCGTCGCTTAAGGGTGGCGTCGCGTCACGAAATTTCCAAAACCGTGCTTTGAAGACATCTGTGTTCAACCAGGGTCGAACCAGTGCCGCAGATCGAAACTGGAATGACAAGGACGTTATCGTGGAGGTGCCGTCGCCTGAATAAAACACCTTCCGTAGCTCGTTCGGGGCTGTTGAGACCAACCCCTTAATCTCATCGCTGGACAGTTGGAATGTCGGCCAGTCGCCGGAGACAACGTCAGCTGGTGAGAAAAGAGTAGGAGCGTATTGCATGTTGCTCACCGGATCAGTGGGCAGATCAATGTCGGCAATTAAGGCACCTCTCCACGAATTCCACGTGCTCGATGGCGAGCGAGCCTCAAGCCGTGCTTTCAGTGTCTGTGCATTTTCCACGTCGCTTTTATAGCCCTTATTCCCCCAATCGGCAGTTGCCTGATCTACCAAAGCGCGCAGGCGCGGTTCATCGACGTTTTGCCACTGATCCTGCACCGTTGGGTCGATTGAGGCTTCGGCAGTACTTTTCTCATTGAGATAATTCTGGTTCGCAGTAAACCAAGCGTCCCGGTATTGCTTGTAAGAGACTACCATCTGGCTGTCCACCAAAAAGCCGTTGCTATCCTTTACTGTCAACAAGGCAATAGCTTGATCATATTGTGCTCTCTCGTCGTCAGTCATCTGATCCTTTGCGAGCACCATGTCATTCAGCCACTGGCTGTATACTTGCCAGAGATAGTTATCTTGGGTGCCGCTAAATAAGACGCCCGTTGGCAATGAGTTCACGTTAAGGGACAGATCTGCCAGCGCGTGTCCGACCTGTGGATTCGATAACGCGGCGGAGACGTCCAGGTTCTCTGGCTCGTAAGAAATCGGGACCACTGCTGGAAAGCTTAAGAAAACGTCAGGACTGCCAAAAACTTGATTGGCTTTGCTCATCAGCGCGAGCCATGCAATCGCATCCATTTCTATTTCTCCTAACAACCACGGCCCCAGGACGTTTGCTTTTGGACCTAAAGAGCGCGTGCTGCCGTCAAGCAGTTCACATTGGTTTCATTACAATACTGCCACTGGTTGTAAGCTCCGGAACACCTCTTCCTCGAGACGAGGACAGTTTCTTCCTCACTTGTGTTACACAAATTCCTTGATATCCGGCGATGGGTTCGGGCATAGCGGATTAATATGGCATTTGAAGCCGATAAGCTGCATACCAGGCACACTCATTCCATTCTCGTCATAATGATACTGCGCCTGGCTTGTTGATTTACCCTGTTTACTCCAGCTGCTATAGCTGCCGCCAAGAAAGACTGGCCCGATGGTCACCGTCCCCCCGCCGCTGGCAGACGAGGCGCTCTGCTCGTTAATCCAATCTGAGAAACCAGATTCAGCTCCAAAGTTTAGCTGAAGGTCGCGTATAAATATCGCCGAAGTCGGATAGGCTGGCATTTGTCCTTTGGGCGGTTTGCCAGCGTCACTTAACTGCCATCCCTTGACAAGAATATCACCCACTGCGAAGCGCCAGATTGGACTAGTTAAATACGATGACCTGAACCAGGGCCGCATAATTGGGATCTGTGCTATGGAAAAACTCATGCTGCAGTGATCGGAATTGAAGCTAGACTGACATTCCTGACGCGAGGAGCTCCCGCTCCCACCGCCGCCACCGGCAAATATTCCCAGGAATCCGCCGCCGGCCTGGGCGCTCCATCCGCTGGCATTATATTGTGAAGTGGCGTAGCGGCTAAAATCGCCCGAGCTGAAACTAAACGTTGTCCACCCCGCTGGCGAATCCGCGAAATGGGCTGGCGTTAGTGCGGTGTAGTAAAAGTCGCTGCCTGAGGCAAGGCCGGTCAGCTTTGCCTGTTCTAGCTCATCAATGTACCTCTGCTTGAGCAGCACCAGGTCGCGCCCCTCCACCTGGGCGATATATGCCGCGATCTCCTCATAATCGTTTTTGTAACCATTTGTAATCCAGTCACTCATCGCGGCTTTAACCCTGTTGCGTATAATGTTGGCGTTGATTGCCCAGTAAGTCACTGCCTTTGAGTTGTCGGCCGCCAATGCATCGATTCGATGGCTGTTGTAATCCAGCGCCGCCGCCTCATAGGCTGCCAGTTTATCGTTGTAGGCTTGAACCAAAGGGCTTGGGCCTGTCACCTGAGTCTTCTCTCCCGTAATCAGATCTGTCTTTTCAGTAGTCGCAGTTAACAGCGAGCGCAGGTGTTCGAGCTTTTTCTTTTCGTCGTCTGATAAGTCGGTGTGCCCGACCTGTGAATGGGTAAGTACCGTTTCGTACACCTCGGAGAGCCCGCCCTCGTTATTCATCACGGCGAGGGTAGCGAAATGATCATTGTTAATCTTTGCCACTTCCGGCACGAAGTCGACCAGGCGAGCGAAAAACTCCGCTTGTTGGTATAACCCGGCGGTATCCTGGGCGCGAAGCTTTTCCAAATCCGCGTCCGTCAAGGCAGGTGCTTGGCTACCAGAGCCGCTGGGTGGGGTACCGGAGCTCGGCTGCCCCGCGCCTTTTGCGGTCAGCAAATTCTGTACGGCACTCGGTGTCACGACGCCGGTAAATCCCTCGGTCAGGAATTTCAAGTCGTCGGCTCCAAGTGGTATGCCAGGTGTCGCCCAGCTGAAAAAATTATCGGCTGATGGCGGGACCGTACTATCCCCGTTCGTTAGTATGTCGTAGAGCTTGCCCATTATTGAGTTAGCAAGCACGCTTGGTGTTACATTTGCCATAATATTTACCTCTCTTAGATGTGGTTCTTCTGTGTTCTTGCAGATTTAAATAAAAGATCTAGTAGTGCATCGTTGGAAGATTCCAGCCCGCAGCGTCGGCGATTGCTTAGTATTTGCTCGTGAAATCTTGAAATGACTGCTGGTATGTTTTGCCCCCAACCAAATCGGATCTAGCATGGCGTGACTACTACCATCTGTGATATTGGTTTCCTTCATGCGATTCGAGTTAAGATGTTCGGGCTGGTAATGGGAGTATGCGCTGTGTGTGTGTGCTCTCAAGCGTTCTAGCTGCTGCTATCGTCGGTTGACGAACTCGTGTCTTCTGAAGATGAGCTTTCACCAGAAGATGATTGGTCACTTGATGAGCTGCTGCTATCAGCGGTAGAAGATGAGGTATCGCCGCTGGCAAAGTAATATAATTGCGAGGTAAGATCTTTAACTCCCAAATTGTTTTCGTAAGCCACTACCGATTCAAACTTGTTCAAGAAATCGGTAAACGAAATCGTATACGTGTGCCCAGTATTCAGGGGGAGGGGATCGTTAATGCTTAAAGTCGTTCCATCTGGTGTTCGATCGCCACTTATCCCGGTGATCACCACCATATGCGCAACGGTGGAATTCGCAGAAAACATGATTACTGCCATGATAGGACTCTCATCCAGGAGCGAGAAAAAATAATCTATAGTATAGCTTGCAGGCGGCAATGCAGTGAGAGCCAGTGTGTCCACAATTTTCTGGTTATCTGCAAATGAAAGGCCGTTATCTGCATTGTACGTTTGCGTAAAGCTGCCGCCTGAGGCATCCAGTACCTTTAAGGTATCTGAAAGCGGATAAGATACCTGGTCTTTCCATGATCTCATCATGGTAGAGCTCGCAAGCCAGCATGCATTTGATTTATCCTGAGGAATAAGTTCGACGGAAGTAGGCATAAGCTTGGTGTTGTTTTTTAAAATTGGCTTAGATCCGATGGCTTCCGGCGCGCGTTCATCATCAGCCGCGGTTCGTGATCGATTCGGGCGGCTTCGCGATCGCAGGTATGTCGCCACCGACGGTCAAAGGAAATACTCATGCGTTCGTTTGAACTCCCTTGACTGGAGCCCTCCGCATCTTGTATCGAGCTTCGATTGTCCGAATCGTCGGCCATAGCAGCTCTGGAGGAGTCTTGGTTATACGGCCAAGCCTGAAGTGCAGCTGGATCAGAACGCGCTTTCGCATACGCCACGGCGTAGTCCGATTTGGCCCTGGCGTACTCTGCTGCATTCTTTTCGTACATCTCGTAAAGCTTGCTCTTGCTTATGATACTTCCGTCAACGGGGTCGAGGTTGTAGAGCACTCGCTTTGCGTCATCGACGGGCTGTTGCACAGGATCCATAATGTGTTCGGGTTGCTGTTTGGATTTTGCTTAATTGAAAATTCACTCGTCCCGGATCGTTGGGTTCGCCCGAATCGGTGATTTATCCGCGGAATCAATCACTTTAGCGAAGAAGGGATTGCTTGAACAAGACCCCTAAAAGCGGAAAATCTGCTTGCGGCGGTAAAAAATTTCGCCATACTGGACTAGGTAAAATTTCCTAGGTGAAAACTCAAAATGGCTTAGGCAAACTCGTGCGCGATCAGCAAGCAAAGACGTCCGACGGGATTAATCTGATGGCGCGAAAAGGCAGCCCGCAGGATCTTGCGAATTGTTACGCGCTCCATGAATCGTTGCGACTTCCTTACGCCAAAACAAGCCGACGCATCCTGCCGGAGATGTGGCGCACGTTACTTTCGCAGGGAGCAATGCAGCTTTTTCTCGTCGAGGACCGCGTAAAGCCAGCCGGTTCGCGGATT
>WNFO01007664.1_pt1 | contig 10175 bp, 8 predicted proteins | sample 5400251 | NCBI WGS metagenome assembly WNFO01 (sample SAMN13153354, study PRJNA577476) | soil metagenome | isolation source: 100 cm saprolite under Madrone tree | place: USA:California | collected 2016-06-14
CTGCCGAATCCAATTTCCTAGGCCTGTAAATTCTTTTTGATCATTCAACAATTCGACGGTGTTGAACTCTATGAGGTTTCCCAGCAAAGGCGAAAGTTTTGAAATGATTCTTGCCAGATTCACGGCGGCCTCAGGTGAGATCGGCTTACTAACTGTTAGTACGTCGAACGTATGACCGGGCAAGGTTACAAGATAGCCGGCTGCGCAGTTAATTATTTGTTTTGTATTCACAGAGCTACCAAAAACTATCGGCGCTTTCGAGCTTGGGCTTCGTTCGTATGGTAGTTTTCAATCTTTGCTAGAAACGATACCGGTTCCACGCCGATTGAATGCAGTACTTCTAAAAACTCCACTACGTCTAAACGGCGCTCGCCCAGTTCAAACTTAGATACATAGGACTGGGGTCGACCTAACTTATCTGCGAGTGCCTGCTGGGTCAGTCCCGCGGCATTCCGTTCTTCTATTAGCAACGAGCGGATCGCGGAATACCTATCTGTGTAAACAGACTTAACCATCGCGCAGATTATTAACCCCAATTTCGGATAATCCCAAAATGGGTTAATTCCCACGTTGATCGCTAGGGGTGTTGTGGCGTGCTGGAGGGATTTTCAATTCTAGGGAGAATGCTAAAAGGGCCGAAACAAATCCGGTCTGACAATGCTTTCCGGGAGTGCCGTCTCGCGCGAAACTTTTTCGAGCTTATGACTTGACTTGGCACGGTACATGGCCTGGTCAGCCGCAACCAGCAACTGGTCCAACGTTTCTCCTTCAAGGCCAAACGTCGCGGTGCCAATGCTGATCCCGACCCGGGCCTCGCCGCCCCCGCGAATTTTGAGCGAGAACTCCGAGACTGCGGCTTCAATACGATTGCGCAGGTCCTCTACCTGATTACCGACTAACTCCTGGACGATGGCTACGAACTCGTCGCCGGCGTAACGCGCCATAAAATCGTACTCGCGCAACTGGCCCTGAATGATTCGTCCCATCTCGCGCAGCATCTTGTCGCCCACCTTGTGGCCAAAGGTGTCGTTAACAATCTTAAAGTCGTCGAGATCAAGCATGACCACCTGGAATGGCCGGTCTGTTCGACGTGCGCGTGAAGCTTCTTCGTCGAAACGCAGCGAAATGTAACGCGCGTTTGGCAGGCCAGTGAGTGGATCAGTCAACGCGTTTGATTCAGCTTCAGCGTGATGCATCGCGTTCGACAGTGCGTCGGAAGCGAGGCGCGTTACAGTCTCCAGCAGTCTCATGTGATCGTCAGTGTATGCATCGAGCTCCGCTGAGTAGACAGAGACTGCGCCGAGCAGGATCTCGTCTTTGAAGAGCGGCAAAGAGGCCATCGAGTGGTATTCGCGCTCAATTTCCAAGCCGGCGAAATCAAGACTGGGATGAAGTTGATTAATGGGACTGCGATTGGCCAGGGCAAAACCAGTTACGCCTTCGCCGGGGGCGACGCATCTGGCTGCGAGGCACTTGGCATTTCTACCCGCAACGTGCGCGGTGGTCGCATAACCTTTCAATTCGTCGTAGAGATAAACGACGCAGGTATCGAAAGGCACGACGTGGCCAACCTTGTCGACCAGTATCTCCACCGTATTCTTCACATCGAGCGAGGATCCAAAGGTACGGGCAATTTCGTAGAGTGCATAAACTTCCTGGTGCGCACTCTTAATCTGATCGTAGGCCATGTAGCAGCCGCGTTCGCGGGTTTGCACCATGTCCACTTCGTTTAGGGCAAATGGCTCATGGCTTTCATTTGGCGGCAATTGCTGCGGCAATCCCAAGGCGGCAATCTGCGCTTCAAAACGCGGCAAGTGCTTAATAAATAACTCAACGACGTTGGGATCGAAATGGGTGCCTGAACCGCGAAGCAGGAACGCGAGCGCCTCGTCACGCGTCATGCCGCGTCTAAACGGACGATCTTCTCTAACTGAATCGAAACAATCGACGACGGAAATAATGCGCGCCGTGATCGGAATCTGTTCGCCCTTCAAGCCGTCGGGATAACCATGACCGTCCCATTGTTCGTGATGGTGCCGCACGATTGGAGTTACGGGATAAGGAAAATCAATGCGACTGAGAATCTGCGCTCCCACGGTGGTGTGGATCTTCATCTTTTCAAACTCTGCCGGTGTCAGGCGGCCAGGTTTGTTGATGATGTGAGCGGGAACGGCGAGCTTGCCGACGTCATGAAGCAAGGCTCCGGCTTTTAGTGCGCCGATCTCCGCGACGCCGAGACCTAGAACCTCGCCGAGGCCGGCCGCGTAAACCTGTACCCGGCGCACGTGGCAATGCGTTGTTTGATCCTTTGCGTCTATTGCCGTGGCCAGCGCTTCGGCAGTCGCAAAGTGCATGCGGCTAAGCTCTTCGGTCTCACGCGTTTTCGCGCTAAGGCGAAACCAAGCGAGGTAAATCACCTGCGCGCCGGCAAACAGTGCGACGCTCAAGAGAGCAAGCGACATCATCTGGTGGATGGCCCACGCTGCGACGAAAGCGCCACCGGCAATGATAAAAAGCCGGTAACGCTTCGCAGGGAAGTTCTGACCAGTCTGTTCGAGCTGATTCATCCACGCTCCTAATTGGTTCACTTAGATTCTTTTCAAATGCAAAAACATCAAGCCTCGAATTCATTACCGGGCAAGCTTCTCACTTTCAGTTCTGTGGCCAAAGCAAGCTGGGAGCAACTCAACTTGCTTTGGCCTAACTGGGGCAAGCGGGCGAGCGTTCGGGCCCGCCTTGCTGGGTGAGAGCTTGTCAAAGTAGCGCTGCGGATTACTCCCGCGCGCGCTGTCTGAAAATTGTGGCGGCTCGGACTCCGTGCGGAGAGCCCGTGAAGCCCAAGGCTTCTCAGCCGCGCCATTCCCTTTCTCAATTGTTGTGCCGCAAGGATTCGAGCGCGACCTCGCGACGAGTGGTTGACTTATCGAGGGTTTTTCAAAACGAATTGCAGGCGAAAATCTTAGCCTTCCTGCCTGGAATCAATTTGACAGGTCAGAGTGATGTCGTCGGTCAGAGTGCGTAATCGATTGGTTGACAACCTGCAAATGACAGGGCAACCTTCGTCAGTTAAACCAATCTGAGCGAATGGCTTGAACTGAAATCGGTTCTTCGTGACCCGTTCAGGTCGTCGCTTTTTTGTTCTTGAGCGGGAAACACGTGGACAAATCCGCCAGCAAACGAATAGCGACAACTACGTCTGCCGGTTATATCGAGCTGCTTCGTGGTAATCGAAACTTTCGCCAGCTCTGGCTCGGTCAGGTTGTCAGCCAAATGGGCGACTGGTTTGACACGATCGCGCTTTACACAATCATCCTCAATTTAACTGGATCCGGCCGCCACATTGGACTGCTGATGGTGGCGCGGTTTGTGCCCAGCTTCGTTTTTGGATCGCTGTCGGGGGTGGTCGCAGATCGATTTAACCGCCGCACGATAATGATTGTGTCCGATCTGCTGCGTGCAGTTGTTGTGCTCGGATTTCTTCTGGTGCGGCGCGCGGATCAGGTGTGGATCATTTATTTTCTGACGGTGTTGCAACTCGCTTTCTCGACGTTCTTCGAGCCTGCGAAGACAGCCGCGATTCCCTCCATTGTTGCCGATCGAGAGTTAGTGTCCGCAAACGCGATTTCTTCCGTCACCTGGTCGGCAATGCTGACGTTGGGTGCAGCCATCGGCGGCGTGGTCACTGGATTGTTCGGTACTGATGTCGCATTCATCCTCGACGCTCTTTCGTTTCTCCTTTCCGCGGCTTTGATTACGAGTGTCAGCATTCCGAAACGACCGCCGCGGGAGAAGCGCAAGCTGACATTGAGCCGCGCACTCGGCATAACTGAAACTATCGAAGGCGCGCGCTATGTCAAAAAACGACCGCGCGTATTGGCTCTGTTGCTGGTCAAACCGGCCTGGGGTATGGGTGGCGGCATCCTTACGTTGCTGGCTGTTTTTGGCGAAAAGGTTTTTCCAGTGGGCCATAGCGCTGCGACCGGCATCGGTGTGTTGTTTGCAGCGCGCGGCATCGGGACTGCCGTTGGCCCAATTGTCGCACGCCGCATTTCGGGCGAAGGCAAGAAGGGTATGCAGAATTCCATCGGCATCGCCTTCTTAATCGGCGGCGTGTTCTACATGGCATTTGGCGCAGCTAAAAGTTTTGTGATTGCGTTGGTAGTTTTGGGAATCGCCCATACGGGCGGAAGTATTTTGTGGGTCTTCTCTACTGTGCTGCTGCAACGGGGTGTTGAAGACAATTTTCGCGGGCGAGTGTTCGCAGCCGAGCTGGCTTTGTTAACGCTGACGATGGCTGTTTCAAACTATGCTACCGGCGTATTGCTCGATCCGATCGGGCTGTCGCCCCGGGTGGTATCGATTGGTATTGGCGCATTGTTCCTGCTTCCCGGCCTGGTTTGGTTTGCCACACAGAGGTGGTGGGATCAGGACAAACGCGAACCGGTCGAAAAAATCGGGGCTGTGAAAGCGCAAGAGCACGGTTTAGAGGCCGGCGTTGGCCCACTGGGAACGGCAACGAAAAGCTGGGACGAGTCGAAACCCTAGAGGTAGGTGGCTTCGCTTACAAATAACCTTGATGAAGATCAAAGTCGGAGTAATGGGGTCAGCCGGCGATGCATCGCCTGATACCAAAGGTGCGCTGGTAAAAAAGGCGCAAGCACTGGCGCGGGCAATTGCGTCGCGTCCTTTGCTGCTCTTGACAGGCGCAACCACCGGCATCGTGTATGTTGTTGGCAAAGCAGCGCATGACGCGGGCGTTTTTCATCTGGGCATCTCACCCGCACAGAACATTCAAGAGCATGTTGAAAAGTACAAACTGCCGCTCGATGCCTGCGACCTGATTGTCTACACCGGATTTGGCTTGAAGGGTCGAAACGTTGTGCTGGTACGATCCTGCGACCTCGTTTTGTTTGTCGCCGGAGCCATGGGCTCACTCAACGAATTCACCATTGCGCACGACGAAGGAAAAATTATCGGATGTTTGACCGGCACCGGAGGCGTTGCGGATGATGCCGATTATCTTTTGCGCAAGTTCTCGAAGGATACCGGCGCACGCGTTTTTCAGGATGAAGATCCGGAGAAACTCCTGGACGCTTGTTTGGAAGGATTCAAGATTTAGCCCGACAGAAAAGAGGAATCATGGACTTAGGAATAAAAGATCGTGTGGCGTTGGTTGCAGCGGCCAGCAAAGGAATCGGTTTCGCGGCAGCGCGTGAGCTGGCAAAGGAGGGCGCACGTGTGTTCCTTTGTTCGCGCGACGAAAAGCGCGCGAGTGAGGCAGCGCAAAAACTTCATGATGAAACGGGCGCCACGGTTGCGGGCATTGGCGCCGACGTCACCGATAACGAATCGGTGGAGCATTTTGTAAATCTCGTGCGCGAACGCGCGGGCCGCATCGATATTCTGGTAAACAACGCCGGCGGTCCACCATCCACTACTTTCGCTGACACGGATCTCGAGATGTTTCGCAAGGCATTTGAGTTGAATGCGCTGTCGGCGATTCGTCTGGCAAAACTGGTTCTGCCCGGCATGCAGTCTCAGAAGTGGGGTCGCATCGTAAATATCACTTCAGTTTCTGTGAAGCAACCTATCGATGGCTTGTTATTGTCGAATACGGTGCGCGCTGGTCTGACCGGTTGGGCCAAAACGGTTTCGACCGAAGTTGCTGCGGATAACATCACAGTCAATAACGTCGCTCCCGGCTACACGCTAACTGAACGCCAGGAGGAATTGGCAACAGCGCGAGCTAAAGCGACTGGCAAACCTAAGGAAGAAATGATTGGTTTGTGGGCGGCTCAGGTGCCAATGCGCCGCCTGGCCAGTCCTGAAGAGATCGCAGCGGCTGTAGCCTTCCTCGCCTCCGAGCGCGCCTCTTACATTACGGGCGTTACGCTGCAAGTGGATGGTGGTTGGGTGCGGGGTTTGTTGTAATGCGGACGGATACAACTATCGCTGCGCAATTTACGGGAACTGACGTTCCGGTTGGAGATTTCGATCATCCCGCCTGGGAAACCGCGCAACCCGCTTACATTCATCGTTATTGGTCGGGAGCAGAAGCGCCGCCGTCACGCCACGCCGAAGCGCTCACTATCTGGTCGGAACAATCACTGACCGCACGTTTTGTTTGCCGGCAAAATGAGCCTCTGGTAGTTAGTCCAAACCCTCAATTAGGGAAAAAAACAATTGGGCTGTGGAAAAGAGACGTCTGTGAATTCTTTGTGGCGCCCGATGCGGCACGGCAGCATCGTTATCTGGAGTTTGAAGTTGCGCCGACCGGAGAATGGCTTGACCTGGCGATTGAATTGATTGATGGCGTACGCAATACCGATTGGGAATTTCATTCGGGGTTGACGGCGGCGGCACGGGTTTCTAACAACGAAGTGACGATTGCGATGCAGATTCCCTGGAGCCGATCACTTCCGAAGCCGAACGCGCACGATGTCTGGCGCGCAAATCTTTTTCGTTGTATCGGCCTCGGCAGCGAACGCTACCTCGCCTGGCAACCTACGCAGACAGCTGAACCCAACTTCCATGTTCCAGAAGCTTTTGGCCGGCTCGAGTTTGTTTAGCGGTTTGTTACGGTGTGACGAAGACACCGGCACGAGTTAAGTTAGCAAGCCTGTCACGTAATTTGTAAAGCGTTCGCGATGAGCGTCGGTCATCTCAACAATCTTCGCGCCGATTACGTAGCCTGTTTCTGTCTTGTGTTCTTCGAGGCTCTCGTAACGAAGCGGCACGACCTGCATCACCACTGGTCCTTGCGGTAGTTCCAGCACAACCTTCAGTTTGCGATTCTCGCCAATGAGATGGTGTTCGCCGAGCAAGATGGTGGGCACGATTAGCGCGAGCCCGTTCATGCTTACATCCAGTGTGTGACCTTTCAAGCCGGCATTTGTTCGCGGTCCATTAAGCTTGATTGCGGGTCCAACAAGCGAGAGCGTAAACGCAAGCCGTGCCGTTTGGCGCTTAGCTTGGCGCCGATCGCCGACGAACCGTCGCAAATGCGAGACCAATGATCGTGCCAGCTCCGACATTTTTTCGCGCCTTCAATTCTGCTGTGGACGGATGCCCCGCAAACAATTCGCTAATTGTTTGTGAAGACACTATTGCGCGGCATCAGTTCTGCTGAATGTCAGTTGCCGCTATCAGAGGAGGGGCAGATCAGGAAGCGAGCGTCGGGAAAGTCGCAGCTCCATTCTAGGCAGCTTGGACGCGGGAAGCAATAGAAACTTTAAGTGCGGTTTGATTGTTCGTAATACTGGAGCTTTGATGGAGACCAGGGGCGAATCAAGACGATTTTGGTCGCCCGACCGCTACACCTTTTGTCTAGTTTTTTCTCTTCAAGGCGTTAATGGCTTCCCACTCTTGTCGCCGCTGCGCACGCCGGTAGCATCCATGTAAAACGAAAGCTTACCCGTGCGTCCATACTGTGCCGGCTCGGCCGCTGCATTCCAGCTCTTTCCGCCGTCAATGCTATTGATATGAAAACGATAACCGGTTGATTCGGTGCCTTCGAGATCTTTCGGCAACAGGCCGGCAGTAATCAATGTCGCGAGATCAGCAAACAATCCGTTGTGCTGTTGACTGTAAACCAGTTGGGCCAGTGAAATGCGAGTCAGCATCGCCTGCACCTCGTCGTGATGTGTATCGATGCGGGCGTTAAAGAAAAACTGCTTTCCGGCCTTTTTGACAATCTCCTGGTTTTCCTTATCACCGATGATCCAAGCGCCGTCTACTCGCATTAGTGTTATGGGTTCAGACTGCTCCGGATTGTCACTCTCTTTCACTTTTACGAATACAGTTGCCGTTTCGCCGCTGATTTGCTCACCCGAGATGTTTACCGCTTCGGGAATCACTGCCGCCATTTTTTCAAAGTCCGGACGCAAGTCTTCAAATTCCTGCGGTTTGAGCGGGTCAATCGCGGGCTTGTAGATCGACAAGTCAAAAGCCTCGCGAAATCTTTTCTCTCGCATGGCCTTGTAAAACTCACGCACGGTATCAGACGGTGACCGCTTTGGTTGCTGCGCCGCCGCTACTGCGGCCAAGGAACAGATCAGCAAGCCGATGACGATGACGCGTTGAAGAGATCGTGCAGCTTTAACTAAAGCGCGCATTAGTAAAATTTCCTTTTGACCAAAATCAAGGCGCGCCCCGTGCTAAGCAGCGCGCCTGAAAAGTATAAACTATAAAACGCAAACGAACAGAATCAGCGTCGCTTCACCGCGTCAGGACGAGTTGTCAAGATAACTTCGCGCCCCACCAGATAGAGCAGCAGCATCAGGATAATAAACGGAATCATCGACAACATGTCTGACTTTGGGCCGCCAAAAAGCGGGTTGTGCAGCGTGGCCCAGTCTTCCACCGCCTTGTTAAAGTTTGCCAGCGCCGGACGCGGCACGCCCTGAAGTATCGCAATCACGATTGCTGCCAGCGCGCCGCCAGCAATGTATCCTGAGGCCATCAGCACACCGGGACTCTTATCGGTCTCGGCGACCAACTCATCTTCAGTCAGCTTGTGAGCCTGAAGTTTCTTGCGCAGGTACTTGTCTACCAGCAAGCGAATCATGCCGCCAATAAAAATCGGGCTCGACGACGATAGCGGCAGGTAAACACCAACGGCAAACGCCAGCGAAGGAATGCCGCTCATCTCAAGCACTATGGCAATCATCACGCCCAGCAGCACCAGTCCCCACGGCAACTGCCGGTTCAGGATTCCCTTGATGATGTAGGACATCAACGTGGCTTTAGGCGCGTCGTACTTTGTTACTGCCGAGCCGTCCGGTCTTACTTTGTGAATGCCGTTGATGCCGGGGTCGGCAAGGTAAACCGGTACGCCCTGATCGTTCACCATATAACGGCCAGCAGATCCACCGATGGTATCTGTTTTGTGGAACGGCCGGTAGGTGTTCTTGTCCGAGTTGGCTTGCGGGCCTTTCAGCTTTTCCGGCGCGCCGGCTTGTGACGGATCAATTTTTAGCGTGGCCGGAAAATTCTCTTCAACTTTGTAAACAACTTTGCCTGAACCATCGACCAGGTATTGGCCGGGATCGAGACCGGCTACTGCTCCAGCGCCCGCTTCATTTTTCAACACGCGGTAATTACCGGGTGCGGAAGGTTTGATCTCATCGGTGTAAGCGGGCAGTGAACTCGCTTTAGTTGAATCGACAGTGACGCTGCTGGTGGCCGGTTCAAAACTGACGCGCGGTACGTAAACCGTGGCTGAATCGTTGAGCAGCAAGAGAATCGGACCAAGAATCAAGGCAGACGCAAATGCGCCCACGAGGATTGCGATCTGTTGCAGTCGCGGTGTTGAGCCTATCAGAAACCCAGTCTTCAAATCCTGCGACGTTGTACCGCCGTTGGAAGAAGCGATGCAAACAATGCCGCCAATAGACAGCGCGGTAATGTAGTAGCTTGGACCAGTCCAGCCAACCAGCAGAAAAATCAAACAGGTCAACAGCAGGGTAGCGACAGTCATTCCTGAAATCGGATTTGAAGAGGAACCGATCTCGCCGGTCAGACGGGACGAAACCGTCACAAACAGGAAACCGAAAGCAATGATGAGGACAGCGCCCATGAAGGCGACAAACGGATTGATCCGGAGTCCCAACTGCGGAAAGGCCATGATCATGCCTATCAAAGCGATGATGCCGCCGATCACGAACTTCATCGAAATGTCTTGATCCGTTCGCGGCGCATTTGCAGTCGCCGCCTGACCGCCGCGCAGATCGGCGAGTCCACCTTTCAACCCGTGCCAGATCGTCGGCAGCGATCGAAACAGGCTGATGATACCGCCGGCCGCGACCGCGCCCGCGCCAATGTAAAGCACATAGGCGCCGCGAATCTGACCGGGACTCATTTCACTAATGGGAACAGTTCCGGGCGGCAGGACAGTGGTCATGCCCTCACCAAAAAATTTGATTGCCGGAATCAAAACCAGATAGGCCAACACGCCGCCCGCGCACATGATGGAAGCGATACGTGGCCCGATGATGTAGCCGACGCCCAACAGCGCTGGCGAAATTTCAGCCGACAGCGAAGCGGCCTTGAATGGTGCGCCAAAAACTTTCTCTGGCACGTCCTTCCATCCCTTAAGTCCGGTCATCAGCACCTGGTAAAGGAAGCCAATTCCCAGGCCACCGAAAATTGTTTTGGCTCCCGTTTGCGCCGATACT
>WNFO01007693.1_pt1 | contig 10175 bp, 13 predicted proteins | sample 5400251 | NCBI WGS metagenome assembly WNFO01 (sample SAMN13153354, study PRJNA577476) | soil metagenome | isolation source: 100 cm saprolite under Madrone tree | place: USA:California | collected 2016-06-14
CGGCGTCGATGTGCGCCGCAATGCCGATGTTCCGCGTTCGTTCCAGCGGAAACTTGCGATTCGGCGAATTTGGACCTTTGGCCGGGGCTTTTTTCTGTTCCATCGTCGCCGTCGCCATAATTGTTACCAACGGAAATGCGCAAACGCGCGATTCGCCTGCGCCATTTTGTGTGTGTCTTCGCGTTTCTTGATCGCGTTCCCCTGGCCGGATGCGGCGTCCTTAATCTCCTGCGCCAGCGCATCCGCCATTGGCACTCCCTTACGATTGTCCGCGTATTGGACAATCCAGCGCATAGCGAGAGAAATTTGTCGTCCAGGCGCCACTTCCATCGGCACCTGATACGTCGCCCCGCCGACCCGACGCGATTTTACTTCGAGCCGCGGACGAACATTTTCGAGCGCCTTGTTTACGACTTCCAGCGGATCGACGGAATCAGAACCTTCGCGCGATTTTTCGATCGCGGTGTACACGATTCGTTCCGCGAGCGATTTCTTGCCGCGCTTCATCACGGTGGTGATGAGCCGGGCCACCGCCGGACTCCCATAACGGGAATCGACGCGTTCCTCTTTTTTGTAAACTCTCCTCCGTCGCGACATCCTTGATTGTCTTGTTCAAATTTACTTTTTCTCTTCCTTGGCCGCTGCGGGCGCAGCTTTCGCCGCGCCGCCTCCACCGGCCGCGCCACCCTTGGGGCGCTTCGCTCCGTACTTGGAGCGACCGCGCCGGCGTCCATCGACGCCGAGCGCGTCGAGCGTGCCACGCACAATGTGATAGCGCACGCCCGGCAAATCTTTCACCCTGCCCCCGCGCACGAGCACGATCGAGTGCTCCTGCAGGTTATGCCCCTCGCCCGGAATGTAGGCAATCACTTCCTGGCCATTCGTCAATCGCACTTTCGCCACTTTGCGCAAGGCAGAGTTCGGCTTCTTCGGCGTGCGCGTCATCACCTGCACGCACACACCGCGCCGCTGCGGACAGCGGAACAGCGCCGGTGACTTCGATTTCACCGACACCTTCCGGCGTCCTTTTCGGATCAATTGATTAATCGTGGGCATTTTCCAAAATCTAAAAGCAATGCGCCGCCAAAAGGTAGTGCTTCGGGCGACAAAAAACCGCTCAGGCCGCGCAACAAACTATCACACGCGCCTGATGCGGTAAGCCGCGAATATAGAGGGAAAATCACCACTCGCAAAGAATATTTTACACTGCGTTTGTTATTCCGAACGAAGTCGAGGAATCTCTCGTTCGAATGCAAAATCACTCGAGATTCCCACACAGAATCGACGCTCGAAATTCTTTAGGGCGGCTTAGAATTCTGCAAAGCTGGCCTCATCTTCACTCTATCGCTGATTCTCTGCGCATCCTGCTCGTATAGCTTCGGCGTTCGACCAAGTGGTCGCTTAGGCGGTCCGCTGATGTTCGAGTTCGTTAATTTGAGAACCGACCACTGCAGCCTACTCTGGCGGATTTCCTAATTTCCGAACTGACTTCGGACGGGCGCTGGCGGCCATAAACGCCGGCGCCTCAATCGCGCCGTGGCCGGTCGTTAGCACCCGTAGCGAGCTTCGGTGCCCGATCTTGCGCCAGAAAGCTCGAACATACTCGTGCAACTCAGAGTGAATCCGGCGAGTCGGGAAAAATCATCGTATTATTTTTGCTAAACGCGAAGCACCTGGATGCGTAGCCGCCGGAGCCATTTGAGGCGCAAACTGCATACTCCTTACCGGGGCGAGGCCCTTTTGCAGACGTTTTTTCTTTAAGGCCGGCGTACGCCTGTCCGTAGGTGATTGCATTTACGTGCCGCGCTTGCCCTACGAGTCCCCAGACTATGCGAGCTCCCGCAAATTTGTCGGCCTTCTGGTTGCGGCCAATAACTCTCGCGATTGCGGCGCGGTCAGTAGAGATCGGACCCGGGACTGTTTTTGGGATCAGTAACGATCCTTCTGGTAAGAACCGTGAAAATGTTGCACCTGGCCACCGACGCGGAACGAAATGTCCTGATGGATTGGATCATCCCTGACAATATCGGATGGCCCGACATCATATCGCTGGGTGACATTTCCATTCTGGTCATATAACGTGAGGTGATATCCATGGAGCGGCGCGGGCGTCGGACCAACTGGGCTGGGTGCCGGCGGATTGGTCGAACATGCGACTAATCCGGCAAAGCAAATGAGGCCGATGACGATTAATCTTCGATCGCCGAACATACGGCTCCTCCCTGTTCCATAAGCTGATCAAGCGCGTCGTAGGGCAAAAAGGCGCAGCCGTCGATCCCCCATCCGGGACCCCAAGAATTCGCCATCAGAAATGCGTCGTGATCGGGACTAAATCCAAAGAGAAGATAAGCATGTCCGGTTGAGCCGGCGCTGCCGGACAATCGCATTATTCCGTTTGTGGGCTCACTCATCCCTGGATACCACTTCGAGCCAACCACGACCGGGCCGCGCGTCAGCACGAACCGCAACGCCTCATCGGCGTTACTCGCCCAGCGGTAGTCGGTCGTAATCAGATTTTCTTCACGCAACACCTTGAAGCCGGCTCGAACACTTGTCCCAGTGTTTGTCCCTTCGTTGCCAGGAAATTCGTCGATCTCTTGCGCGCGACGCCACAGCGCAATCGCGTCGGTCGAGTGACTCATGATGGGTGCGGCCAAAATGAAGTGCGCACAGGCATGGCCGACACATGAGTTCGTACTGCCCTGGTTCAGCAAGTGGGCTGGCAGTTGCCAGACCTTTTCCTGAGAGCGCGGATCGTCCACTGCCCCAATCACCGCTCCAAGTGGAAAATCGTTGTCCTGCGGATCAGGCTCCTGAATGAACCCGGTGCCAAACAATATCCCGTCTACCAAAACATGGCCTTCCACCGGAGCGGGTGATTTGGGCGCCGATCGTCTGGCTTGCTTCCAGATGGGATGCGAGGCGGGTGCGATTTGCTTTTTCTTTTTTTTCTTCGTCGTCGCTGGCTTTGCTTTTCGTCTAGGCATTTGCTCCGGTGCGTTTCCTTTTCCTACCAAAAGATGGGCAACGCGAGCAAGCGATTTTTTCTTAATCGGTCGCACGCTGAGCAGACCGATGCGCCTCAACTTGGCGCCGAAAGTTGCCACGATCACCGCTTCCGCTCAGGGTGAGCAAATGTTCGAACTTCTGGCTCAGGATTTATTATCGAAAGCGCGGTGTGAAAGATTGACCACAGCGCATGGCGTGATTGATACGCCGGCGTTTATGCCGGTGGGAACGCAAGGTTCGGTGAAGGGCGTCAGCCCGCGGGAGCTGCGCGAACTGAACGCGCAGATCATTCTTGGAAACACATATCATTTGTTCGTCAGGCCCGGACTGGACGTAATCAAACATTTTGGCGGTCTGCACAAGTTCATGAATTGGGATGGACCGATCCTGACCGACAGCGGCGGATATCAGATTTTTTCGTTGTCGAAGTTACGCAAAATCACTGAGGACGGCGTTGAATTTCAAAATCACATAGATGGAGCGCGCGCATTCATTTCGCCGGAGATCGCGATTGAAACTCAAGCCGCCCTCGGCGGCGACATCGTGATGGCACTCGATGAATGTATTCCCTACCCTTGCGAATACGATTACGCAGCGCAAAGCGCGGAGATGACGACGCGCTGGGCGAGAAGATGCAAGGAAGCAAACGTCCAACGCTCAACGTCCAACGCTCAACTTCCAACTTCAGAGACCGACTCGATCAACTCTCAACTCTCAACCCTCAACCAGCTTCTCTTCGGCATCGTCCAGGGCGGCACATTTGAGGACCTGCGCAAGCAAAGCGCACAAGCGATTGTTGAGCTCGATTTTGACGGCTACGCGATTGGCGGTGTGAGCGTGGGCGAGCCTGAAGAGGAGATGATGCGAGCGGTTGAATCGGCTGAACCATTTTTGCCCAAAGACAAACCACGTTACGCGATGGGCCTGGGCACGCCGCCGCAACTATTGGAGATGATCGCGCGCGGAATGGACATGTTCGATTGCGTGCTACCGACGCGCCTGGCTCGAAACGGAACAGCGTTCACCGACACGGGAACGCTCAATTTAAAAAACGCGGAGTTCGCTCGGGATAAACGGCCGATAGAAGAAAACTGCGTCTGCCCTGCCTGCCCGGGATTTTCGCGTGGGTACATTCGTCACCTCGTCAAGACGGAAGAAATTCTCGGGCTTCGCCTGATCACGCTGCACAATTTGCGTTTTTATTTGGAATTGATGAATCGGGCGCGCGCAGAAATCGAACGGGGGACGTTCGATCAATTTCGCAAGACATTCGTTGCAGACTACAAAACGCGAGATGCAATGATGATCGAATGATCCTATTCTTCGCCGACGGCGCGTACCGCCGCGCGAAGATCACTGACGAAATGCTTGTATTCGCGTTCGCGCGATGCTTCGTCGGGCTGGCGAAGGAGAGACGATGGGTGAACGGTCGCAAGCACTCTCGGCGCGAGTTTAGACGACAAGACTTTGCCACGCTCGCGAGTGACGCGGAATGACGGCCCAAAAATCGTCTGGGCTGCCGTCGCACCCATGGCTACCACCAGCTTTGGCTTAACGATTCGTAACTCCGCTTCCAGCCACGGTCGGCAGGCTGCGATCTCGCGCGAATTCGGTTTCTGATGGATCCGCCGTTTGCCGCGCGGCTCCCATTTGAAATGTTTCACTGCGTTCGTGACGTAAACCTTGGATCGATCAATTCCAGCTTCTTCGAGCGCTTGGTCCATGATTTTTCCAGCAGGTCCAACAAAGGGTTTACCGGCCACGTCTTCGTAATCTCCCGGTTGTTCGCCGACCAGCATCATCACTGCGCCCTTCGGACCTTCGCCAAAGACCGTCTGCGTCGCGCGCTTGTAGAGGTGGCATGCCTCGCAATCTTTCGCCGCCTCGCGGACGGCGGACCAGCTCGTGGTATCGGGTGGTCTCGCAGGCCGTCCAAACTGCTCGTCATCTGTTCGCATCTTATACAGAATCGAAAATCATCTACATTGTAGCCGCCGGGTGTCCGGTGGCAGAAGCAAGATGGAACTCGAAACCGAACGACTCATCCTGCGCTCCTTCCGCGAAGAAGATGTGGATGTTATGGCGCAGTTGTTCGCCAATCCGAATTTCATGCGCTTCTCACTAGGCGCTTTCACCGAACGCAAACAGACGATCGCGTTCATTGAGAAAGTCACGGGCTGGGATCGCGCTGGCATCCCGTCGCAATTTGCCGTAGTCCCGCGCGGCAAGGACGCGATTATCGGTTACTGCGGTTTCTTTTATCATCCGGAGCACGGCATCGAAGACATCGAGATCGGCTACCGACTGAATCCCAATTACTGGAACCGCGGCCTAATTACCGAAGCCGCGCACGCTGTTCGTGATCACGGTTTTCGTGATCGGAAGCTGTCGCGCGTCATCTCACTCATTCATCCCGAAAACATTCCGTCACGTCGCGTGGCGGAGAAAAACGGAATGAAGGTCGACAAGAAAATTACGTTTCGAGGTTTTCCGACGCTGATGTATGCGATGACTCGGGAGGCGTGGCTGGCGAAGCATGGCGCTCGATGAACTCGCGGGCGAGAGCGCGATAAGCCTGGGCAGCAGGTCCACTCGGAGCGTATTCCATGATTGATTTGCCGAAGCTGGGGGCCTCACTCAAACGCACGCTTCGGGGAATCACGGTTTGATAAACACGTTCACCAAAATGCTTGCGTACATCATCAACCACCTGCTGACTCAGATTCGTTCGAGCGTCGAACATCGTCATGACGATGCCGCGCAGCTCGAGACGTTGGTTCGCGCCTGAATCGATTACTTGCTCGATCAGCCGCACGATTTTCACCAATCCTTCCAGCGCGAAATACTCGCATTGGATTGGAGTCAACAGCTCGTCCGCGGCGGCAAGCGCATTGCTCATCAGAATCCCAAGCGACGGCGGACAATCCAGGAACACGAAGTCGAATGTCTCGTCGGCATGCAGCGGCTTGAGAGTTTCCGCCAGACGCATGAGGTGATTCGGCATCCGCGCGATTTCGACCTCGGCGCCCGCCAAATCGAGATCCGCCGGCACGATGAACAGATCATTCCGGCGAGTCGGAAGGATTTTTTCAGTAATGGAAGCCTCGCCCAGCAATGGCTCGTACAAACTGATTTGGTCGATGCCTTCCAATCCGAACGAGCTGGTCGCATTCGCCTGCGGATCAAGGTCAACAATCAAAACGCGGTGGCCCAGTTCCGCCAATCCAGCGCCAAGATTCACAGCCGTGGTCGTCTTGCCGACCCCTCCTTTTTGGTTAGCGATCGCGACGATTTTCATTCGAGGCATTCTCTTGGACTCCGGGATTTGTCAGATGATGTTGTCGAGCGCAGTAAACGGAAACTAAATTTTTCGAATTTCAGGTTTGGAGTTTCAGCAGTAGCGGTTTAACGGTCACAGAGCTGTGAAAGCTTCTCCAGCAACAATTGAATCGGCATCGCGTCCGAAAAACTCCGAAGCCGAAGAGCCATTCATCCGGCGAACTGAGGACGCGCGCGGCGTGGTTACGTTGACGCTGAACCGCCCGCAAGCGTTCAACGCTTTATCTGAAGCAATGCTCGCGCAGCTGCAGCGCGAGTTCGACGCGATCGCGGCCGACGAATCCGTGCGTGTAGTTGTCATTGCGGCTGAAGGCAAAGCTTTTTGCGCCGGTCACGACCTCAAAGAGATGCGGGCTGATCCGTCAGTGGAGTACTACGAGGGGCTCTTCGCTCAATGCTCGGACGTGATGCTCACGATCCAGCGACTCCCGGTGCCTGTAGTCGCGCGCGTGCAGGGAATCGCTACGGCCGCAGGTTGTCAGTTGGTCGCCATGTGCGATCTCGCAGTCGCCTCAAGCACCGCCCGGTTCGCGGTGAGCGGGGTAAACGTCGGTCTTTTCTGTTCCACACCCGGTGTGGCACTTTCACGAAATGTCCTGCGCAAGCAGTCGTTCGAAATGCTCGTCACCGGAGAATTCATCAGCGCGCAGGAGGCAAAGGCGTGTGGGCTGATCAACCGTGTCGCAGAACCCGAACAACTCGACGCCGAGCTCGAGAAGCTCGTCGTGGCGATCATCAGCAAACCACGCGTCGCCGTCGCAATGGGAAAAGAATTTTTCTACCGGCAGGCCGAGCTCGGCATTGCAGACGCGTACGACGCGGCCAGCCAGACTATGGCGTGCAACATGTTGGACGAAGCCGCTCTCGAAGGCGTGCAAGCATTCATCGAAAAACGCCCGCCTCGCTGGAACAAAGAATGAATCGGCGAATCGGCGAATCGGCGACTGGTAGGGCTCGCACTCCCGTGCGAGCCGCGGCGTGCAGAGGACTGCCCGCCCTACCTTGAGGCTTCAACAGTTTAACGACTCCCGTGACTTTCACCGTTAAAGAACTGGCAGCGCTGTCCGGTGGCGAACTAGTCGGTGACCCGACGCTGAAGATCACCGGCGCTGCATCGCTAGGCGAAGCGGCGCGGGGAGAAATCAGCTTCTTCACAAATCGAAAATACATCGGCCTGCTGCGCAAAACTCGTGCATCGGCAATTTTTGTTCCTCCGGATTTTGCGGAGCCTATCGATGCCGCGCACATCCGCGTTTCCAATCCGACGAAGGCATTCGAGGAGGTATTGCTCAAATTCGCGCCGAAGCCAATCACCTCCGCGCCCGGCGTTCATTCCAGCGCGGTTGTCGATCCGAGCGCTCAGCTCGGCGAGCGTGTTTCAATTCAGCCGCTTGTGGTCATTGAACCGGGCGCAAGGATTGGCGACGACACGGTCATTGGCGCAGGAAGCTACATCGGCCACGAGACGGTGATCGGGTCCGCGTGTCACATTTATCCGAACGTGACAATTCGCGAGCGAAGCCGGATTGGGTCGCGCGTAATCATTCACAGCGGCGCTGTTATCGGGGCCGACGGTTTTGGTTTTGAGATGATCGATGGCCGACAGCAAAAGATTCAACAGCTCGGCATCGTTCAGGTCGACGATGATGTTGAGATCGGCGCGAACACGACCGTCGACCGCGCGCGCTTTGGCCGGACGTGGGTCCAGGAAGGCGTGAAAATCGACAACCTAGTGCAAATCGCGCACAACGTCGTGATCGGAAAAAATTCCGTGATCGTGGCGCAAACTGGAATCTCCGGAAGCACCCGAGTGGGCGAACGCGTCATGGTGGGGGGACAAGTAGGCATTGCAGGCCACCTGGAAATTTCTGAAGGAACAATGATTGCGGCGCAAAGCGGAGTGCCCAAGAGCCTTCCGGGCGGCGTTTGGTTCGGCTACCCAGCGGTCCCGATTGCCGAGGCAAAGCAACAGATTGCCCGGATCCACCGGCTCGGAAAACTGTTTGCGCGAGTAAAAGAGATTGAGAAGAAATTGGGACTCTAGCCTCGTCGCGCGCTCGTAAGGAGTGCGCGCAGTCCGTCGGGGGAAGTCCATTCAGCGCCGCAGGCCTGCGCGGTTTCGGCTTCCATCGAATCGGAAGTGGCCACAGTGAGATCGAACTGTCTGGCGTATTTGCTCGCCAATCGCTCAACAATCGCATCTGCCGCTTGTCCGCTGCGCGAATAGAAAATCTGCACTTCGCCAGGTTCTGAAATAGCGCTCGTTTTCTTCCCTTTCCCATCGAAGACGACCACGACGCGCACACCGGTCCAATCCTGATAGTCGCGCAACTGCTTGATTAAGGCTTCGCGCGCTAGCGAGGAACGGCGCGCATGAAGTTTGCGCAGCTCTGGCCAGGCAAAAATAACGCTGTGGCCATCGACGATCAGATAACGAGCGCGCTCCGGCATTGCGAGACTCCACTGAATCGACCAAAGAACAGAAATTCGTCCAGCAATTCGAATTAGATAGAATTACTCCGTGGGAACGGGTTCCTTGCTTGTTCGTTGCTTGCTTGGCGCTGGCCGCGTCGCGTTGGCTCGCTGCGCTGCTTTCTTGCGCTCTAAATAGGCTCGTCGTCGCTTGCGCTTGGCTTGTACACGATGCTGTTGTCCCACGCGGTGTCCTATCGATTAAAACACCGAGAAACGCAATCCGGATTCAGATTCCACCGTTTCTCTAAATGCCGAGCCGAAATTGCGATTGCATTTGCACGATCCCTTGTTAAAAAGCACGCCTAATGACGCCCAGGGAATCGGCGGTTTTCGGAGCCACGTCAAAAAGCGTGACCGGACTCGCCATAGCATTCCTGGTAGTGGCAGCGTTTTTCGGCTTTTTGAACAGCCAAAAAGTGAAAGTGCTCCGCGCAAACGCGGCGAACGCGCAGGCCGCGCGCGATGCGAAAGCAGAAGCAGAACTGGCGCAAGCCCAAAAAGAGAAAACCGATCTGCAAGCCAAACTAGATGCCAATCAGCAAGAGATCGCTTCGCTCCAAAAGCCCGTAGAAGAAGCGGGAAAGAACGCTACTAACCCTTCCATCGCTGGCAGTCCTTCGGCCGAGAGTGCGCAGACTGCTGCTTTGCAATCGCAACTCGATGATCTCCGCCGTCAACTCGATAGCGCGGAAAAGGAAAAAGCGTTCCTCGCCGAAAAGATCCAGGATAGCCAGGGGCGTTCAGGCCAGCCAAAGGAAACGAAAAAACGGCGCGAAAAACGATTGTCGTCCCCGTTTTGCTGTGTGCATTCGTGGTGGCCATGACCTCGTGTGCAACACAGAAGGAAACTGCCCTGGTCCAAGATCCAGACGATCATCACGATTCAACGATGCCGTGGAATAAACAGGAAAAATGGGAAACGACGGGTGGGCAGCCCCAGGCGATGACCGATAGACGTTAGCGAAAACGCTGGAGCGTCCAGGCTTCCTCGGCGGACTTGCGCCGGTCTTAGGTCAACCGAGCTGAGCACAGCGACGCCTACAGAAGTTCCGATCAAATCCAGAAACCGGCTGGGATGACGGCGTTTTTCGGTATCACCACGATGCCGTCGCGGATGAAGTAATCATCCGCATCGAAGTTCGGCGGTTTGCCTTCGGGTGTGATTACGACGCCGTCCGCGATGCGCGCGTTCTTGTCGATAATGGCGCGGTCGATCACGCAGTTGCGCCCGATGCCAATAGGCGGCTGCAACGAATCGGTTTGTCCGAGCTCAAAATAATCCGAGCCCATCACGATGCTGTTCCGGATGGTCGCGCCGCTTTGAATCACGCTGCGTATCCCAACCACACATC
>WNFO01006710.1_pt1 | contig 10174 bp, 11 predicted proteins | sample 5400251 | NCBI WGS metagenome assembly WNFO01 (sample SAMN13153354, study PRJNA577476) | soil metagenome | isolation source: 100 cm saprolite under Madrone tree | place: USA:California | collected 2016-06-14
CTGCGATCCCGCGCATCCATCCAACAAGAGTCATTCCAAGCGATGGATTGCCGGGTCAAGCCCGGCAATGACGGTAATAGTCGTCGTCCCGGCCAAGCGAGCATCGCGAGCGCGAGCCGGGATCCATACGCCGTGTCGCTAACGTTCAAGCAAAGCGCTTGTGGCCTGTCTTTCGTTTCACTAGAAACGCCAGGGGTTATGGGTCCCGGCGTTCGCCGGGACGACGTGGGTATTTCTTTCTGATGAATTCGAGCAACAGCAACGCTTTGCAAAATATCCGAACCACCATCGTCCTCGCCGGCGCCGGGAAGATGGGCGGCGCGATGCTGACGGGCTGGCTGGCGCAAGGCCTCGATGCCCGGCGTGTCGTGGTGATCGAGCCCTATCCCTCCGACGAAATCACCGCGCTGGTGACCAAAGGCATTGGTCTCAATCCATCGCCAAAAACAATCGGCGCCGTCGCGACGCTGGTGATCGCGCTGAAGCCGCAGAGCTTTCGCGAGGCCGGCGCGGTGCTGAAATCTTTTGTCGGTTCGTCCACGCTCGCGGTCTCGATCATGGCCGGCACCACCATCGCCTCGATCTCCGAGGTGTGTGGCGGCAGCGTGGTGCGCGCCATGCCCAACACGCCGGCGGCGATCGGCCGCGGCATTACCGTTGCGGTGGCGGCAAGCACCGTCAGCGCGGCCCAGCGCGCGGTCGCCGACGCGCTGCTGCGCGCCACCGGGTCGGTGGAATGGATCGATGACGAGAATTTGATGGACGCGGTGACGGCGGTCTCCGGCTCGGGTCCGGCCTATATTTTTCTGCTGGCCGAAGAACTGGCGCGCGCCGGGGTCGAAGCTGGTCTGCCGCCGGAACTCGCAACCAGGCTGGCGCGCGAAACCGTCGCCGGCTCCGGGGAATTGCTGCATCGCTCGAAAACCTCCTCCGCTACGCTGCGCCAGAACGTCACCTCGCCCGGCGGCACCACCGCCGCGGCGCTGGAAGTGCTGATGGGGCCGGACGGCATGCAATCGCTGCTGACGCGTGCCGTCGCAGCAGCGACCCGGCGATCTAAAGAGCTGGCGAAGTAGCTAACGCGCGCCGAGGCGCTGGATGAATTTCGCGAGGTTGACCAGACCGCGGGCGTGACGGCCCTCGCCGATCCGCCGCTCGCCATCAAAAGCTTCGACCTCGAAGCGGATCACCCGGCGCTGCACCGCGATCACCCGCGCCGTGGTCCGCACCAATGCGCCGACCGGCGACGCCGCGAGATGGCGGATATCGACCTCGGTGCCGAGCGTGACCCAGCCCGGCTCCAGACAGGCGTCGATGGCGTTGCCGGACGCCAGCTCCATTTCCAAGATCATCATCGGGGTCGCATAGACCATCGGCATATCAGGAACAAAATGCCCGACGGTGCGCTCCGGCGGCACCACCAGCAAGCGCTCGGCGCTCATGCCGATTTTGATGATGTCGCGTGCATCCATGGGATGATCCGAAATTGATCACGGCGTCGTCCCGGCGAACCAACGGGTCCGGCTATTGCCGGCCCGATGGCAGGCTCTGGGACCCATACGCCGTGCCGTCAGCGTTCAAGTAGAGCGTACGTGGCCTGCCCCGCGCTTCACCGAAACGCCAGGGGTTACGGGTCCCGGCATTCGCCGGGACGACCAGCAGCGCTACTTGCTCTGCATCGCCTTGCGCTCCACAAACGTCTTGCCGCCCTTCATCTTGTGGGCCAATGGCGCCTCGTTGATCTGGATCACGACGGCATCTGCGTCGACGCCGAGGTTTGTCACCAGCGCCTGGGTGATGTCGCGCATCATGCCGGCCTTCTGTTCATCGGTGCGGCCGGCGGCCATGCTGATGGTAATTTCAGGCATTTTTGGTCACTCCCTTTGCTCTTGCTACAAAAACTCTAACCTGACCCCGAAGAGGCGCAAGGCGCAATTCATTACGCTCATTATTGCGGACGTGCGGCGCTTCTCGCCTATGACGTGGCGTGCAAGAACTTCGCGCACCTTGACGACGAGTTCCTCTTCCTTACACGAAAACTGTGCGGGACGCGTTTCGCGCCATTCTGCATTGGACGCAATCGCTGCCGCGGCCTTGGCGCCATCGATCAGATCCTTGATTTGCACCTCGCCCCGCGCCTTCTCGTCCGAACCTTGAATGATGACGCAAGGCGAATTGCGTTTGTCGGCATATTTGAGCTGGTTGCCCATGTTCTTGGGAGTCCCGAGATAAAGTTCGGCACGGATGTTGGCGCTGCGCAAGGCCGCAACCATTTTCTGATAATCGGCAATCCGACCCTTATCGAACACAGTTACGACGACAGGACCGAATTCCGGCGCGGTATCGAGCTTGCCGAGCATCGTGAGCGCCGCCTGCAGCCGCGACACGCCAATGGAGAAGCCCGTCGCGGGCACCGCCTCACCACGAAACCGCGACACCAAACCGTCATAGCGCCCGCCGCCGCCGACCGAACCAAAACGCACCGGGCGGCCTTTTTCGTCTTTGGTGTCGAGAAGCAGTTCAACCTCGTAGACGGGGCCAGTGTAATATTCGAGGCCGCGCACAACGGATGAGTCAATTTTAATTCGATCCTCGTCGTATCCTGCCGCCCGAACAAGTTTCGCAATCTCTGTAAGCTCAGTTCTCCCTGCTTCAAGAAGGCTCTGACCTTCCATTGCAATAAACGGCTTTGGCAATTCGCCTTGAATGCGCTCAAATGAAATTCCCTCGGCAATTTCTTTGAACTCGATCTTGAAATTGAAGGTCTGGAAGACCGCCTCGATTTGAAGAGGGTTTAGCTCCGCACCCCTTGTAAAGTCGCCTTTTCCTTCTTCTCCGCCATCCCATCTTCCAGGACCGAGCAACTTGCGAACTTCGTCAGCGGAAAATTTATCTAGCTTGTCGATCGCCCTTAGTACCGTAAGCCGCCGTCCCGCGTTCTCATCGCCGCCAAGGCCGATGCTTTCCATTACCCCATCGAGCACCTTGCGATTATTCACTTTGACGACGTAATGCCCTTTCAAGCCCAGTGCTTCCATGGTGTCCGCTGCCATCATGCACATCTCGGCGTCGGCAGCCGCGGCAGCCGGACCGGATAGGGCGGTGCCTATCGTATCGGCGTCGAACTGCATGAACTGGCGGAAGCGGCCGGGGCCCGGCTTCTCGTTGCGATAGACGTAACCCGCGCGGTAACTGCGATAGGGAAGAACTAGATTTTCCGTTCCGTAATTTTCCGCGACATAGCGCGCCAAGGGCGCGGTCAGGTCGTAGCGCAGGCTGATCCACTGTTCGTCGTCGTCCTGGAACGAGAACACGCCCTCGTTGGGACGGTCCTGATCCGGCAAAAATTTGCCGAGCGCGTCGGTGAATTCCATCGCTGGGGTTTCCACCGGCTCAAAACCGTAGCGCTCGAACACTTCGCGGATTTTCTCGACCATCGCGCGGGTCGCCGCGATCTCGGCAGGCCCGCGATCGGCCAGCCCGCGCGGCAGCCGGGCACGGAGTTTCTGGGGTTTTTTCGGTTTCTCGGCCATGGGCGGCGTTGGTACCAGCCGACGCGCGATGCGGCAACCTCGCTTGCTTCTTAACCTCGCCCCGCTCTTTGCGGGGAGAGGTCGAAATTCGCGCGTAGCGGGATTTTCGGGTGAGGGGCAGGGCACGATGCCTACCGCAAATTCAGCATTCGCGGGTCGGAGAGCCCCTCACTCCAGCCCTCTCCCCGCGAAGGGCGGGGCGAGGGAGCGGTCAGCGCGTGCCGCCCGCAACCCTTACTACGCCGCGGCGGCCTTGCCCTTGGGCTGCACTTCTGCGGTGTAGCCGGCCATCAGCTGCTCGGAAATTGTGCCGGGCTTGAACTTCCAACGCGCGATCTCCGATACCGGCGTGATCTCGGCGGCGGTGCCGGTGATGAAGCATTCGGAAAAGCCCGAAAGTTCCTCCGGCATGATGCGGCGCTCGATCACCTCGATGCCGCGGCGCTTGGCAAGGTCGATCGCGGTCGCCCGGGTGATGCCGGCCAGGAAGCAGTCGGCGATCGGTGTGTGAATCTTGCCGTCCTTGATGAAGAAGATGTTGGCGCCGGTGCATTCGGCGACGCGGCCCTGCCAGTCCAGCATCATGGCGTCGGCGTAACCCTCGCGCTCCGCCTTGTGCTTGGAAATCGTGCAGATCATGTAGAGGCCGGCCGCCTTCGCCAGCGCCGGGATGGTCGCGGGATCCGGCCTTCGATATTCGGCAAGACCTAACCGGATGCCCTTCAGCCGTTCGGCGGGGTCGAAATAGCTCGGCCAGGTCCAGCAGGCGATGGCGAGGTGGATGGTATTGGTCTGCGCCGACACGCCCATCATTTCCGAACCGCGCCAGGCGACCGGGCGGAGATAGGCCTCAGGCAGATTATTCTTTTCCAGCACCAGCTCTTTGGCGGCATCGATCTCGGCGACCGACCAGGGAATTTCGAAATCCAGGATGCGGGCGGAATTCTTCAGCCGCTCCGAATGCTCGGTGCTCTTGAAGATCGTCCCGCCATAGGCGCGCTCGCCCTCGAACACGCAGCTCGCATAATGCAACCCGTGGGTCAGCACATGGACGTTGGCATCGCCCCAAGGCACCAGTTTGCCGTCATACCAGATGACGCCATCGATTTTATCGAACGAAATTCCCATGGGCTTTCTCCCGGATTGACGCTGATCGCGCGCCCGCGCCGCGGCGCTGTTGGTTACGCCTGGGCCCTCGCCTGCACCAGCCTCGCAGCCGGTTTCCATCCTCACATGTCCGTGGACATGCTTTTGTGGAAGGCGGAAGTCCAGTATGGTTGCCGATATACCGCTCGACAATCGCACGGTAGATAATTTGCGGCTCTCGCCGCCACCTCTGGGCCTTCTCCGGCCCGTTTGAAATGCCACTGCCGACTGAACGACTTAATATTTCGTTGCGGCCGATAGTTTCGTAACATTGAACCCAAGATATGTCAATATGGCTGACGTAAATTTCTCGAACCCCTCGTCCGGCCCTGATTCGCGAGCCACGGAGGCGCCATCCCCCGTCCCGCGGCCCGGCGATTTACGCTGGGATATCATCGAGCTGTTGTTCTTCGCCTATCGGGATTTCGTCGGTGACGCCGATCATGAGCTGGAGGTCTTCGGGTTCGGGCGGGCGCATCACCGCGTCATGCATTTCGTCCATCGTTATCCGGGCCTGAAGGTGGCCGATCTGCTGGACGTACTGCGCATCACCAAGCAATCGCTGGGACGGGTTCTCAAGCAATTGCTCGATGAAGGGTATATCGTGCAGAAGACCGGCAACAACGACCGGCGGCAACGTCTTCTTTTCGCCACCGCCAAGGGAGAGGCGTTGGTGGGCAAGCTCGCAGGCCTGCAGACCGATCGCATCAACCGCGCGCTGCGGGACATCGGTCAGCCGGGTGCGGAAATTGTCCGGCAGTTCCTGCGTGCGATGATCGACCACGACGACCCCGACAAGGTGCTGGAGACGATTCTTGGTCCCGCCAACGCAACTGCAAAGGCAAAGGAATAAACCCGTGGCCCAGGCTGCAACCCTCGCCCGAAAGCCGCCGCAACCGGCCGACGACGCCCCGCATGTGCTGCTGGTCGACGACGATCGCCGCATCCGCGATCTGTTGTCGCGCTTTCTCTGCGGCGAAGGTTACCGTGTGACCACCGCGACCGGCGCACAAGACGCCCGCGCCAAGCTGCTCGGCCTGCATTTCGATCTGTTGATCCTCGACGTCATGATGCCCGGCGAGACCGGCTTCGAACTCGCCCGCTTCATCCGTACCTCTTCGTCGGTGCCGATCATCATGCTGACGGCGCGCCATGAGGCCGAAAGCCGGATCGAGGGCCTGCAGATCGGCGCCGACGATTATGTCGCAAAGCCGTTCGAGCCGCGCGAACTGGTGCTGCGCATCGGCAATATTCTCAAGCGCGCCGCGCCGCCGCCGGTGGAGACGCTGGAGCAGGCCGCGTTCGGGCCCTACCTCTATCATCTCGATCGCGGCGAACTGCGCCAGGGCGACGAGGTCATTCATCTCACCGATCGCGAACGCGAGATGCTGCGCATTCTCGCCATCGCGCGCGGCGAAACCGTGCCGCGCAGCGCGCTCACCGGCGACGGCACCGTCAACGAGCGGGCGGTGGACGTGCAGATCAACCGGCTCAGGCGCAAGATCGAACGCGATCCCGCCAATCCCCTGTTCCTGCAGGCAGTGCGCGGCATCGGCTATCGCCTGGTCGCATCGCCTTGAGCAGTTGCCGATGAGCACGCTCGACACCGGCCTCACGCTGATCCGAACCGCCGCTGGCCGCGTCGCGGCGGCCAATGACTGGATAGGCAACGCGTTCAAGGGCTGGATGCCCTCGGGACTCTACGCCCGCGCGCTGCTGATCATGATCGTGCCGATGGTCATCCTGCAGTCGGTGGTGGCGTTCGTGTTCATGGAGCGGCACTGGAACACGGTGACGCGGCATTTGTCCGCCGCCGTCGTGCAGGACATCGCCAGCCTGATCGACGTCTACAAGAATTATCCGCAGGACAAGGACCGCACGCTGTTACAGCGGATCGCCCGGCAGCGGCTGCAGCTGGTGGTGGATTTCCTCCCCCTCGGCGACATGCCCCCGCCCGGCCCAAAGCCGTTCTTCTCGCTGCTCGACCAGACACTTCCGGTGCAGCTTAGCCGGCAGATCGGCAAGCCGTTCTGGATCGATACCGTCGGCCGCTCCAATCTGGTGGAAATCCGGATCCAGCTCGACGATTCCGTGATGCGCGTCTTCGCCCAGCGCAGCGCTGCCTATGTCGAGAATTCGCAGATTTTCATCTTCTGGATGCTCGGCACCTCGTCGATCCTGCTGCTGGTCGCCGTGCTGTTCCTGCGCAACCAGATCAAGCCGATCCTGCGCCTCGCCGATGCCGCCGAAAGTTTCGGCAAGGGCCGCGAAGCGCCGAACTTTCGCCCCCGCGGGGCCAGCGAAGTGCGCCGTGCCTCGCAGGCATTTCTCGAGATGAAGGCACGCATCGAGCGCTCCATCGAACAGCGCACCGCCATGCTGGCCGGTGTGTCGCACGACCTGCGCACCATCCTGACCCGCTTCAAGCTCGAACTGGCATTGATCGGCGATAGTCCGGAAGTCGACGGCATACGCAAGGATGTCGACGAGATGGCCGGCATGCTGGAGGACTATCTCGCGTTCGCGCGCGGCGACAGCGGCGAGCACGCCCAGCCGACCGACATGACGCGGGCGCTGGAGGAATTGCGCAGCGACGCCGAGCGCAACGGCCACGCCGCCACCGTGGCGTTTCGCGGCCTGCCGGTGGTGACGGTGAAGCCGGCGTCGTTCAAGCGCTGCCTTGCCAATCTGGTTTCCAACGCGGCACGGCACGCAGACGCGATTTCGATCACCGGTCACCGCGATCACCGTTATCTGACGGTGACGATCGACGACGACGGACCCGGCATTCCGCCCAAGATGCGCGAAGAGGTGTTCAAGCCGTTCCGGCGGCTGGATGACGCCCGCAACCAAGACGAGGGCGGCACCGGGCTCGGCCTTGCCATCGCCCGCGACATCGCACGCTCGCATGGCGGCGACATCACGCTCGGCGACAGTCCGATGGGCGGACTTCGCGCCGCGGTGCGGATACCGGTGTAACGACGGATAGAGCGTTTTCAAGCGAAGTGGGGATCGGTTCGCGTCAAGAAAACGCGTCCAATCAAGAATCTACCGTCGTTATTTCGGCTTCGGCATCAGGGCTTTCAGCTTTTCCATGTCCTTGATGTTCATCTTCAGGCCGCCGGGCATCACGATGTCGCCGGGCTTCTGGTCGGGTTTGCAGGCCCCCAGCCATTTCGCCTCGACCGTCGTCGTCGCATCACGCGGCACGCTGGCGGAGCCGCCCTCGTGATGCGACGTGGACTTGACCGTGTAGGCGGAGTTGAAATCGCCGACGATATCGGAATGCGATGTGATCGACATGGCGCCGACATTGCAGATGGAATCGCTGACGTAACCGGTCGCGGTTTTCTGGATATCCTGCTTGGAACACATCTCCTTCGCCATCGGCGAGAACGTCGAGCTCATCTCCTTGTCGGTGCTCTCGTCGGTGCAATGCTGCATCGTCATTTCCGGCGTCGGAGAACCGGTCCGCACCACCTTCATTTCCCACAGGCCCGCCTTGCGGATCGGCATCTCGACCGCGCGGGCGTCGAGCGCGGGCAGCAGCGTCAGCAGACAGACTGCCAAACAAATTGAAACAAACAGCCGCGTCATGCTCCGCGCTCCCGGTTACTCAGTTCGGATAGATGGGGGTGGCCGGCTCAGTACTTGGTGCGCAGCGGCCGTTCGGCGGCGCCATACGGCACCCAGCGGCAGGCGAAGGAAATGTAGCCGCCATATTGCGGGTCAACCGCAAGGAATTTCGCGACCTTGCCATAGGTCCCGCAGTGATCGACCGCGAGTTGACGGACGTCGATCTGGGTCGCCAGCGGATAGGCGATGATGCCGCCGGTGTCGTTGCCCTTGAACGAAGGCACGGTATTGATCAAATCAGGATTAGCCCACGCCGGAACGGACGCCAGCGCCCCCCATATGGCAACCAGGCCCACAGCCCCCATGATTCGCATCGCAGACTCCATTTCGCCCCGGCAATATCTTAAGCGCCTGTCCCGCCAAAGTGGATACGGTCTTGCGGTCAGAACGCGTGTTACTTTAGGGCGTAACCGTGGCCATTAAAAGAACCGCTGAAGGGCCGACAGTGACTTATCGGCAGGTGTTGCCGCGTTGCACTTGACCTGGCGTCGGCTTCGCGGCACCGTCTGCGGGTAGGATCATCCGGCGGATTGCCCATGCGCGACCTCACCACCACATCGTTGATCACCACCACTTCGTTGAAAAGACTCGGTTTCGGCGCCGCGCTCGGCGTCTTGAGCCTGCTGGTATGCGGCCAGACGGCGCAGGCGGCCAATCCGATGGAGCTGAATTTCGGCCTGTTCGGTCCGCGCTATGACGGACGGGTGGCCGGGTGCGAAGCGGCGCTCTCGACCATCACCTCGCAGTTCGAGGAGAAGGAAAGCAAGTTCTGGAATTCCTCGCTGCAGATCACCGCCTATGGCCAGGTCCATGAAACGGCGTTCCGGCCCTGGCAGTCGGACAATATTCCGCGCCGCTACTGCAGCGCCGACGCCATGCTGAGCGACGGCAAGATGCGCACCGTGCACTATTCCATCATCGAGGACGGCGGTTTTGCCGGCTTCGGCCAGGGCGTCGAATGGTGCGTGACGGGGCTCGATCGCAACTGGGCCTATAATCCACGCTGCAAGGCCGCCCGGCCCTGATTTTCCGAGTTCGGGTTTTTCGTGCCGGCGGGTTCACCGGTATTTTGTTCTTGAAATGTTCTCATCGCCTGCTAGGCTGCCCAGCGGTCAGTCTGGGAGGCGTCGCCATGTTTTGTTTTCTATTGCTTTTTCGTTTTCTATTCCTCGGCATCGGGCGGTTTTTGAATTTTCTGGGCCTGCTCGCGCTGGCGGCGCTGATCGGCGTTGCGACCGCCGGGACGGCGTCGGCGCAGGATCGCCGGCAGAACGCCCCCGGCGAGTTCGATTTTTACGTGCTGTCGCTGTCATGGTCGCCCTCCTTCTGCGAGGCGGCATCCGAGCGCGGCAACGAAGGGCGCGCGCAGGCCCAATGCGGCGGGCGGCCGTTTTCCTTCGTGGTGCACGGGTTATGGCCGCAATACGAGCACGGCTTTCCCGATTATTGCCAGCGGCCGTCGCCCCGGCTCGATCGCAATATCATGGCGTCGATGCTGGATCTGATGCCGGCGCCCGGGCTGATCTTTTCCGAATGGGACAAACATGGCACCTGTTCGGGACTGGGAGCGCGGGCCTATTTCGAGACCATCCGCAAGGCGCGCTCGGCCGTGAAAATACCCGCAGAATATCTCGAATTGTCGGCGCCGAAGACCGTTGCGCCGGCCGAGATCGAGGACGCCTTCATCAAGGTCAATCCCGGTCTAAGCGCCGCCGCGATCGCGGTGACCTGCGACAAGCGGCGGCTCAGCGAAGTCCGGATCTGCATGAGCAAGGATCTGCAGTTCCGCGCCTGCGACGAAATCGATCGCCGCGCCTGCCGCAGCGAGCAGGTGGAGATGCCGCCGATGCGGGGCGGGT